>OESB01000166.1_pt1 | contig 19182 bp, 22 predicted proteins | sample 1540131 | NCBI WGS metagenome assembly OESB01 (sample SAMEA3891888, study PRJEB23780) | metagenome | biome: terrestrial biome; feature: animal house; material: Caecal content | place: Italy | collected 2015-05-05 | reverse complement strand
GGTAAAGGGGTCGTGGTTGCCGGGGGCGATGAACACCGGGCAGGCCAGGGCGGCCAGGGCCTCCCGCAGCCGCTCCACGGTCTCCGGGTACACCCGCTTCCCATCGAAGAGGTCCCCGGCCAGCAGCACCATGTCCGCCTGCCGCTCCCGTGCCAGGGCGGTCAGGCGGTCCAGGATCTCCCGGCTCTCCCGCCGCCGCTGGCGAGCCTTCTCCGGGGGCAGGCCGCTGAAGGCGCTGTCCAAGTGGAAATCCGCGGCATGGATGATCCGTACCATGGCCCTACGCTGTCCGGGGCTTGCACACGTCCACCCACCGGCTGGCCCGGGAGAACTTCTCCAGCTCCGGCAGGGTCAGCTCAATGCAGCTGTTGGCGCTGCCGGCGGCGGGGAGAACCGTCTCGAAGCGGCGGAGGCTCTCGTCCAGGCACACCTCCACCCCCTCCTTCACGGCGAAGGGGCACACTCCGCCCACGGCGTGGCCCACCCGCTCCACCGCCTCCTGGGGGGTGAGCATCTTGGCCTTGCCGCCGAAGGTGTTCTTGTACTTCACGTTGTCCACCTTCACGTCCCCGGCGGCTACCACCAGGATGGTCCGGTCCTCCAGCTTGAAGCTCAGGGTCTTGGCGATCCGCCCCGGCTCCACTCCGGCGGCCTGGGCCGCCAGCTCCACCGTGGCGGTGGAGGCCTCAAACTCCCGCACCCGGTCCGCCGCGCCGAACTGGGCCAGGTACTCCTTTACCATCTCAACTGACATCGTTCGTCTCTCTCTTTCTAAATCGTCTCTCAGCGGATGTCCACCCGCTCCACGGCTACGCACAGGCCGGTATCGCTGTCCAGGCTGAACACCGTCCCCTGGAGCTTGCAGGGGCCCTCCGCCGGCTGGTACCGGCCCGGCACCCCGCCCAGGAAGTTCTCGATGCTCTGCTCCGGCCGGATGCCCAGCACGCTGACCACGGCCCCCGTCATCCCCAGGTCCGTCTGGTAGCCGGTGCCCTTGGGCAGGATCTGCTCGTCGGCGGTTGGCACATGGGTGTGGGTGCCCCACAGGGCGGAGACCCGGCCGTCCAGGTAGTAGGCCATGGCCAGCTTCTCGCTGGTGGCCTCGGCGTGGAAGTCCACCAGGGTGAACCGGGGCCTCTCCCCCGCCAGGAGCCGGTGGGCGGTCGCAAAGGGGTTGTCGGCGTTGAAGTCCAGGCCGCAGCGGCCGATGAGGCTCATGACGGCGATCTGGATATGGCCGCAGTCGTAGACCCCATACCCACGGCCCGGGGCCCGGCCGGTGTAGTTGGCGGGCCGCAGCAGGTAGGGGTCCTCCTCCAGCCGCCGCAGGATCTGCCCCTTGCCGAAGGTGTGGTTCCCCAAGGTCACCACGTCGGCCCCGGCCTGGTACAGCCGGTCCACCTGGTCCGGCAGAATGCCCACGCCGGCGGCGTTCTCCCCGTTGACCACGGTGAAGTGGATGCCCTTCAGCTTTTTCAGAGGCCGCAGGCTCCGCTCCAGGTGGGTCAGCCCCGGCTCCCCCACCACGTCGCCCACCGCCAGAATGTGATAGATCATACGCCTCTCCCCCGTCCCTGGTGATTCTCCTTAGTATGCCCGGCACTGAAGCTACTCAACGTAGCCGTACAGCCCCCGGACAGACACCTCCCCGGTGCGGACGGTCTCCTCCGTCCCGTCCTCCCGGCGGACCACAAGGCCGAACTGGTCGTCGATGTCCAGGGCCGTGGCCCGGGTCTGGCCGCCGCTCCACAGCAGCCGCACCTCTCTCCCCAGGGTCACGCAGCGGCGGCGGTAGTCCGCCAGCCAGGGCTCCGGATCGCCCCCCAGGTCCCCGGCCAGGCGGTCCAGCTCCTCGATCATGGCGGCGGCCAGGGCGGGCCGGGAGACCTCATAGCCCTCCATGGCCAGGGAGGCGGCCATCTCCGCCACGTCGGGGGAGAAGTCCTCCCGGCGGTGGCTGACGTTGACCCCGGCGCCGATGACCAGGGACTGCACCGCCCCGGTCTCCCCCTCCAGGGCCATCTCCGTCAGGATGCCGCAGAGCTTTTTGCCCCCCAGCACCAGGTCGTTGGTCCACTTGATCCCCACCCGGGCGCCGGAGACCCGCTCCACCGCCCGAGCCACCGCCACCGCCGCCATTCCCGTGGCCCCCAGGAGGGCCTGGGGCGGCAGCTGGGGCCGCAGCAGCACCGAGAGGTAGACCCCCTTCCCCGGCGGGGACTGGAAGGAGCGGGCCATGCGGCCCCGGCCGGCGCTCTGGCAGTCGGCCACCGCCGCCGTGCCGTGGGGCGCGCCGGCGAGGGCCTCCCGCTTCAGGTAGGAGTTGGTGGAGTCGATCTCCTGAAAGCACCGCAAGTCCGGGCAGGGGACCGTCAGATACCGGCGGATCTCCCGCTCCGTCAGGGCGTCCGGGGCGGCCACCAGGCGATAGCCCAGCCCGGTGCGGGCCTCGATGCCGTAGCCCTCCCGCCGCAGGCTGTCCACCGCCTTCCACACGGCGGCCCGGCTGATCCCCAGCGCCCGGCTGATCTCCTCCCCGGAGCGGAACCGCTCCGGCTCCCCCGCCAGCAGCTCGTACACCCTGTCCCGGCTCACAGGCACTCCCCCTCTCTGGTCCGCGATCTCATTTCGCTGGATAGTATACCATTTCCTCCCGGTTTTGTAAACGGCGGCGGGGCCTTATTCCCGGAAAAGCGCATAGATCCGCCCAGGGAGGCATAGGGTGTAGCAAAATAAAATGGGAGGGATTGGGATATGCGAATCTTTCTTCTTCGCAGGCGGCACCTGGTGGCGCTGCTGGGAGTGGTGCTCGTCCTGGCGATCTTCGCGGCGGTCAACGCACCGGCGGCGGTCATCGCCTCGGCCTCCACCCGGCAGCTGCCTATCTACTGCGTGGACCGGAGCGACAACCTGGTATCCATCAGCTTTGACGCCGCCTGGGGCAACGAGGACACCCAGCAGCTCATCGACATTCTGGACCAATACCAGGTGAAGGCGACCTTCTTTGTCGTCGGAGACTGGGTGGACAAATACCCGGAATCGGTGAAGGCCCTCCACGACGCGGGCCACGAGGTGATGAACCACTCCAACACCCACGCCCACTACAACAGCCTCACCGCCGAGGAGATCATTGCCGACGTGGAGGCCTGCAACGACAAGATCGAGGCCGTCACCGGCGTGCGGCCCACCCTCATCCGCTGCCCCTATGGGGAGTACGACGACCACGTCATCGCCGCCATCCGCTCCATCGGCATGGAGCCCGTCCAGTGGGATGTGGAACGATCCCATACCGGTTCAAGCCCTTGGGGCGCAAGGGATACAGAGTATAAAACCGCATTCGCTTAAATGGTTCCACAATAGCAGGAGAATCTTCAACTGAAGGAGGCCGGCGCATGTGCGCCGGCCTCCCTGTTTTGCCTGGGAACGGGTATTTGCTTTTCGCTATTTACCCCATGACCTCGCCGCCGGGGGCGTCGTTGGCCTGGGACCAGATCTCCTCCAGGGCCGCCCAGTCCCGGTTGGCCAGCAGCTCCGTCCACACCTCGTAGTTGCCGGTGCCGGCGCGGGTGTAGTCGTGGCTGTTGGTGGCCTCCTGGATGTCGGCGTAGTACCACGCCGTCTCCGGGTTGTCCGGCCAGCGGACCATGTCCGCCAGCAGGTGGTTGGCGTCGGGGGCACGGTCCAGCATCCGGTTGATCAGGGTCACCGCCTCGGCGCGGGTGATGTACGCGTTGGGACGGAAGGTCCCGTCGGCGTAGCCGTTGATCCAGCCAGCGGCCGCCGCGCGGTTGATGTAGTCCTCCGCCCAGTGGCCGGAGATGTCCGTGAACATGCTCGTGCCGCCGTACACGTCGGAGAGGAACCGGGCCGCGATGGTGGCGAACTCCGCACGGGTGATGTACGCGTCGGGCCGGAAGGTCCCGTCGGGATAGCCGCTGACCCAGCCGGCGTTGGCCGTGGTGCTGATGGCGTTGTTGTACCAGCTGGCAGCGGTCACGTCGGTGAAGCCGCTGCTGGTGGACCAGCAGGTCTCACGGTACTCATCGGTCATCAGGCGGAAGAAGATGGTGGCCACCTCGGCGCGGGTGATGTTGCCGTCAGGCCGCACGGTGCCGTCCTCATAGCCCGCGATGTAGGCGTAGTGGTCCGTGGTGTTCAGACCGGTGACGTCCTCCTCGGGCTCCTCGTCCTCGTCATCCTTATCGTCGTCGGGATCGGGGTCGGGACGGGTGGGCCGGTCGTTGTCCTCCTCCTCGTACACCAGCACGAAGGGAGAGAAGCCACCCGCTTCTACATGGAACATGATGCCGGCCGCGTCTTTGGTAATGGATACATGCTCGGGTGTCACCAATTTAATGTCATCAACATCGAACCCGGAATTCTCGCCATCCCGGTGCAGGCCCTCGAAGTGGAGAAGCGTGAAGTCAGTGCTCCGATTTGTCCCTTCCGGGTAGGCCCAGTAAATATCGATGCCATTGCTGGAGGTGATCCATGCATTGCCGTTATTGGCGTCAACCAGATCCAAGTACTTGATCTCGTACTGGCGATCACCACGAGGTCTGCCCAGCACCTCGTCAGCCTTGTCCTCCAGCGGGGTAATGCGATCAATCCCGTCCGAGGTGATGATCTCATCGAACAGCAGAGAGGGCTTGGAGTCCTCGGGCAGTGCAACTCCGGTATCATTCAGTGTGTAGGTGGTACCACCAACCGGCTCCACTGCCACAGCGGTGCCGGACTCCAACCTGACGTCAGGGGCGCTGTCTACGATATCGCTGGTCGGGTCGGCGGATTCCACCGCACGGACGGTGAGGGTGCCCTGTCCAACCGTGAGGTTGTATCGCTTCCCGTCACTGGTCGTTGCGATAACATCCTCAAAGTTGTTCTCGCCGGGATAGAGTTCGATGGTCAGCTGGCCGTAGACGTTGCCCATGGTAGCCGGGTCAAACGCATCCTCTGTCACCGTCTGCTTCACACCGTTCTCATCGATGTAGCTGTAGGTGACACGCACCTTGTCCTGATCGGCTCCTTCGGAGAAGTGATAATATCCGTTGCCGTCAGAAATAACGGTCCAGGACTTGTCGCCATTCCGGAAGGTGAGATCGGTCGGTTCTGTATCATCGGGAGTGACAATGTGGAACATGGGATGGGGCAGCGAATTACTGGTGGTGGTATCCGTATCGCCCACAACCGCGTCATAGCCGCCGTCTCCGCCTTCGTAAACCGTAATGTCCGCCGGGGTGACGACCACCTGTCCGGGCTGAACAGCGACCTTGAAGGTGGCGGAGATGGTGTGGTCGGCGGTCACATTATTGAAGGTGTAGGAGTTGACAGCGCCAACGCTCTGGCCATCCACCAGAACGTCAGCGACCTCATAGGAAAATAGCGTTGACAAAAGTGTCAATCAGCATCTTCCTGTGGGACTTCTGCCGCACATCCAGCTTGCGGAAGCGGTGGAGCCAGAAGGTCATAAACTCGGGGCTGACCTTTGGCTTCGCCAGCTTCTCACAGGCAATTTTGGTTTCCAGTTCCTCTTTCGTGGCCTCCAGTTCTTCCAGCCGCCCTTTCGTGGACTTGGTTAAGATACCCTGCTGGATGGCGTTCAGCAGGTTTTGAATGGCCGTGTCCGCCTCCCGCAACTGCTGTTCATAGAGGGGCAGATTGACATTCTCCCTGTCCTGCAAATCCATCAGCATGGACACAATGGCTTCAATGGCGGTATGGTCGCTTCCTCGTCTGTCAGCTCCCGGACAATGCAAGGCAGTTGCAGCTTCGCAATCAGAGTACACGCCAGCTTGCGGCGATGACCGGCGACCATTTCGTAATGCCCGTTCTCTTTGGGGCGCACAATGGCAGGGACCAGAATGCCGTGCTGTTTCACACTCTCCGCCATTTCAATCATGCTGTCATCCATTCGGACTTTGAAAGGATGGCTGGGGAAATCGTCAATTTGGTCAATGGGGATTTCCTGTACTCTGGGCTGACTGGCAATGTCCCGTTCCTCCTGGGTGGTGAACAGGCTATCGACTGATGTTAGCAGATTTGCTGCGCTGTTTTTCGCCAATGTCCATTACCTCCTTCACCAGAGTGCGATAGGCTTCCGCTGCATGGCCTTTCGGCTCATGCTTGAAAATGCTGTGGTCTGCCGTGCTGATTTCCGCCAGCTGAACCGTTGCCGGGATCAACGTCTGCATGATGGGAAGATGCTTGCCGTAGGCGGCTTTGACGGATGCCACAATATCCTTGCGGAAATTGGTTTCGTTCGCCATGGTCATAAATACACCGCCGATTTTCAGCTTGGGATTGATCTGCCGCTTGATGTTCTGCACCGTATTGACCAGCTCCGTCATGTTTTCGGCAGCAAAATACTCTGCCTGAACCGGAATCAGAACATAATCCGATGCAGACAGAGCATTGATGACTAACATACCGAGAGATGGGCGGCAATCCAGCAGCACATAGTCGTAATCCTTTTTAATTTGATCCACATACTGCCGCAGCACCGTCTCCCGGCTCATGACATTCACCAGTCCCACCTCAACGGCGGACAGGGTGCGGTTGCCGGGGACGAAATCAAAGCCCTCGTGATGGTGGCAGATTTCGGGATGTTCATTGCCGCTGACACCAGCCACGATGTCGTTCATGGCATTGCCCAGTGTCAGCGGCAAATCATTCGGTTTTCGCAGTCCCAGCATTTTGGTTAAGTCCCCCTGCGGGTCAACATCCAGCAGAAGAACCTTCTTGCCCTGCATCGCCAGTCCAGCGCCCAGGTTATACACCGTAGTGCTTTTCCCCACGCCGCCCTTCTGGTTGGCAACGGCAATGACCTTCGTTTTTGCCATTTGGGTTTCCTCCTCAAATAGATTTAGCCGTCTGCGGCAAGGCAGACGGCTATGTACCGGAAACAGAAAAACCGCCTACTTGAAGACAAGTAAGCGGTTGTGGTATGTATTAGATTCTTTTCACAGGGGCGGAGAGGGCTTTCATAATCAGCTCATCCACGCAGTCAGTGAAGCGCCCCTCCCGGATCAATCGGTTTTTCATTTGGACAAGACTTTTGATCAGGATGCTGTGTTCTATTTCGTCCAGATACAGATAACGCTTTTTCTTCAACATGGGCAGTGCCTCCTTTACGCCTCCATTATATGAATTGTTGCTATTTCTTTCAAAGGTGCAGGATTAAATATGGGCTTTCAGCCGCCTTCTGTACTTTTCATAGTGAGTTCCCAACAGATAGTCGATAACGCAAGTCTTGGGAATGAGATATGTATTGCGAATGCAATAGTGACGCACATTGTTATTTCGCATTAGCTTTCTTGCTGTGCTGTCGCCGATCCCACCGAGCATTTGGCGGAATTCTGGCAGCGTTACCACATCAGGATACGATGCAAAGCGATTCTCAAGTTGTTGTCTATTCATAGTGACATCTCCTTAATTATTCCGTCAATGGCGAAGAAAAGATCACTATTCATAGTAATGATTTGAGGCAAGGTGAAATCTGATTTCCCCATTGCCCTCGCATTGCCCTCCAAACGCCTTTTATGAGGGCAAAAACGGCTATTTTCTAAATGTCATTGCGCCGCAACATATTTTCTGGATTTGTTAGAAAAATTACATCAAATATGTAGTTTTTCAAAGACTTTCAAGCTGACCTCACCTATAACTCTGACAAAAATGGCAAAGCCGTGTTCACCATGAAAATGGCAGAGGACACAGAAATCTGCGGTTACATCAAGCTGCGGCTTTGGGTAGGGGCTCCCGACCATGATGACATGGACCTGGCTGTCACTCTGGAGAAACGCCGCCCCAGCGGTTTGCCGTACAAATTCAGTCTCGGCCCCGGCATGGATATAGCCGCCAAAGGTTATATTCGGGTTTCTCTGCGGGAGCTGGACAAGAATCGTAGCACCGAGGAAAACCCGGTGCAGTCCATGGCCCAGGAGCAGAAGCTGAAAAAGGGCGAAATTGTCCCTGTGGATATTCTGATCTGGCCCATGGGACTGTTGTTCAAAAAGGGAGACCAGCTCCGGCTGACAGTTTCCGCCTACAAGACAAAAAAGATGTGGACAGGCCCCTTCAAGCTGAAAATGGCAAAGATCAACCTGCCGAAAGAGGGCTATACCTATCTGCCGGAGGAAACACCGGAGATGGTCACCATCGGCGGTGCGGAGATGTTCGGCGCTTCCGCCAGTGAAGTTGAGACCACAAATATGCCTCATGATGTCAACAGTGGACGGCATATTCTACACACTGGTGGAAAATATGAAAGTTTCCTTTATCTTCCTGTAATCCTCTAAAATACTGACAGGCATGAAAGAATTTGCGATTATCTTATTAATCAGGGTTCCCCGCATGGCTCCTCCTGCTACTAAGCAGGATAGGCTGACCATGTCGGCATTGTGGAAAAATATGAGAATGGAATTGCCTACACCATAGAGGGTAATTATGGCGATAGATACCGACAGTGACAGTATTCTGAAGGCTATAATGAAATCTTTGATTAGGGAATGTTATTGGTATTGACCTGGGCACTTCCGCTGTGAAGCTTTTGCTCATGGATGCCAAGGGAGCCATTTTGAACACGGTCTCCCGGGAATATCCCCTGGAATTTCCCCAGCCCGGCTGGAGCCAGCAGGCCCCCGAGGACTGGAAGAAGGCCGTTCTGGAAGGGTTGCAGGCCCTGACGGCGGATTTTGACAAGCGTCAGATTGCAGGCATCGGCGCAGGCGGCCAGATGCACGGCCTGGTGATTCTGGACCGGGACGACAACGTCATCCGCCCTGCGATTCTCTGGAACGACGGACGCACCGCCGAACAGGTGGACTATCTGAACAACGTCATCGGCAAGGAGAAACTAAGCGCCTGCACCGCAAACATCGCCTTTGCCGGATTCACCGCCCCCAAGCTTCTGTGGCTTCGTCAGCACGAGCCGGAAAACTTCGCAAAAATCCACAAAATCATGCTCCCCAAGGACTATGTAAACTACATCCTCACAGGAGTCCACTGCACGGACTTTTCCGACGCTTCCGGTATGCTCCTGCTGGACGTGGAGCACAAATGCTGGTCTTCCGAAATGCTGGATATCTGCGGCGTCACCGAAAGCCAGATGCCGAAGCTCTTTGAAAGCTACCAGGTCGTAGGCACCTTGAAGCCGGAGATTGCCAAGCTTCTGGGCTTCCCGGAGACCGTGAAGGTCTGTGCCGGCGCAGGCGACAACGCCGCAGCCGCTGTGGGCACCGGCGTGGTGGGAGAGGGTGGATGCAACATCTCCCTGGGCACCTCGGGCACCATCTTCATTTCCAGCACCTGCTTCGGTGTGGACCCCCATAACGGGCTCCATGCCTTTGCCCACGCCGACGGCGGCTATCACCTCATGGGCTGTATGCTCTCCGCCGCCTCCTGCAACAAGTGGCTTATGGACGATATCTACGGCACAAAGGACTACGCTGCCGAGCAGGCTCCCATTACGGAGGACAAGCTGGGAAATAACCACGTGTACTTCCTGCCCTACCTCATGGGCGAGCGGAGCCCCATCAACGACACGGACGCCCGGGGCGTATTTGTGGGTATGACCATGGATACCTCCAGAGCCGACCTGACCCAGGCGGTGCTGGAAGGCGTGTCCTTTGCCATCCGGGACAGTTTCGAGATTGCCCGGAGCCTGGGCATCGACATTCAGAGCAGCATGCTCTGCGGCGGCGGCGCAAAAAGCCCCCTGTGGCGAAAGATTCTCGCCAACGTTCTGAACCTCAAGCTGACCGTCCCTGCCTCCGAACAGGGCCCCGGCATGGGCGGCGCCATGCTGGCCATGGTGGGCTGCGGGGAATACGAAAGCGTTTCCCAGGTCTGCCAAAAGCTCGTTACCGTGGCAGACACCATCCGCCCGGACCCCGCCATTGCCGCCCGGTATGAGGAACGCTATCAGCAGTTCAAGAAAATCTATCCCACGCTGAAGGGCCTGTTCCCCCAGCTGCGATAAGGAGGCCCTATGGACCACAGCGGCCGTATGGTCCTCCGCCTGGTGGTGTGCGGGTACGTCTGCTACCTGGCCTGGAGCCTGATCTCCGACCAGCTGGCGGGAAAGAGCACCATGAATGACGCTCTGGCCTACTTTTTCGGGGCCGTATTGGCCCTGGGCGGCCTGGGCTTCGGCATTTACACCATCGTGGAGTATTGGAAATCCCGACCCAAAAACGATTCGGAGGATGATCCTCCGGGAGGAAACGAACATGAAGATTGAATCCGTATTTGACCCTGCATTCCAGCAGTATGGCCAGGTCCTCACGGGCTATGACCTGAACGGCCTGCTGACCACCCTGGATGCCGTTACTCCCCTGCCCGACGGCGTTGGCTACCTCCCCGAGCAGGGCGAGCTTCAGGCGCTGCCTGTCCGTCAGGAAATTTCCGACCGGGCCTACGGCGGCATGGACGTACAGCTTGGCTGGTGCAACGGCCACAACACCAAGCTCAACTGCCTGGAATACCACCGGGACAGTGAGCTGAACGTGGGCACCCAGGACTTTATCCTCTTGGTTGCAAAGCGGGAAGAAATGGCGGAGGGACGTCTGGATACTTCCAAAGTCCGGGCATTCCGCTGCCCCGCAGGGGTCATGGTGGAAGTCTATGGAACCACCCTTCACTACGCGCCCTGTCATGTGGACCCCGCCAAGGGCTTCAAAGTGGTCATCGTCCTGCCGAGAGGCACCAATCTGGTAAAGCCCGCCATCAAGGGGGCAAATCCCGAGGATGAAACCCTCTGGGCAAGAAACAAGTGGCTCCTGGCCCACGCCGAGAGCAGCGAGGCGTCTCAGGGCGCTCCCGTCCGTCTGGACGGCGTGATTGCCGATCTACTTTAAGGAGGAAACCAAATGAAAAACATTCCTGACATCAAGCTGGGCCTGATCGCCGTCTCCCGGGACTGCTTCCCCATTGCCCTGTCCACCAAGCACCGCCAGAACATCATGGCACAGTGCGGCGGCCTGCCCGTCTACGAGTGCCCCGTTACCGTGGAAAATGAGAAGGATATGCTGAGGGCCGTGGAGGACGTCAAGAACGCCCAGTGCAATGCCCTGTGTGTGTTCCTGGGCAACTTCGGCCCTGAGACTCCCGAGACCCTCATTGCCAAATATTTCGACGGCCCCGTTATGTTCGTTGCCGCTGCCGAAGGCGACGGCGACCTGATCAACGGCCGGGGCGACGCCTACTGCGGTATGCTCAACTGCTCCTATAATCTGGGAATGCGCCATCTGAAAGGCTATATCCCCGCCTATCCCGTGGGCACCGCCGCGGATATCGCCGCCATGATTGCCGATTTCATCCCCGTGGCCCGGGCCATTGTGGGCATCAAGAACCTGAAGATCATCACCTTTGGTCCCCGGCCTCAGGACTTCTTCGCCTGCAACGCTCCCATCAAAGGCCTTTATGAGCTGGGCGTGGAAGTAGAAGAGAACTCTGAGCTGGATTTGCTGGTTGCCTATAAGGCCCATGCAGGCGACGCCCGAATTCCGGAGGTCTGCGCCGACATGGCCGCCGAAATGGGCGAAGGCAAGTTCTATCCCGACCTCTTGGAGCGTATGGCACAGTTTGAGCTGACGCTGCTGGATTGGGCCGAGGAGCACAAGGGCGCCAGAAAGTATGTGGCCTTTGCCGACAAGTGCTGGCCCGCTTTCCCCAGCCAGTTTGGCTTTGAGCCCTGCTACGTCAACTCCCGCCTGGCCTCCCGGGGCATCCCCGTGGCCTGCGAAGTGGATATCTACGGCGCTCTGTCTGAGTATATCGGCGCCTGCATCACCGGCGACGCCGTGACCCTGCTGGATATCAACAACTCCGTGCCCAAGTACCTCTACGACGAGGACATCGCCGGGAAGTTTGATTACACCCTCACGGACACCTTTATGGGCTTCCACTGCGGCAACACACCCTCCTGCAAAATGTGCGCCGACCGGGCCGTGAAGTATCAGCTCATCCAGAACCGCCTGCTGGAAAATGGCGGTACCCCCGACATCACCCGCGGTACCCTGGAAGGCGACATCGCCGCCAGCCCCATCACCTTCTACCGTCTCCAGTGCGACTCTGAGGGCAATCTCCGCTCTTACATCGCCCAGGGCGAGGTGCTTCCCGTGGCCACCCGTTCCTTCGGCGGCATCGGCGTCTTCGCCATTCCCGAAATGGGTCGGTTCTACCGCCATGTGCTGATTGAAAAGCGGTATCCCCACCACGGTGCCGTGGCCTTCGGCCATGTGGGCAAGGCCCTCCACAGCCTGTTCCGGTATCTGGGAATCCAGGACATTGCCTACAATCAGCCCAAGAATCTGCCCTATCCCACGGAGAATCCCTTCGCCTGACGGACTATGGAGGAGTTACAAAAACTCTACACAGGGTATCTGGACGCAGTGGAGCAGGCCCAGAAAAAGCTGGTGCCTGCATCCGGCCTCTTTGGAATCGGAAAGAGGCTCTCCGATGACCGCTGTCACGACGATTTCCTGGAAGCACTGGGAGCCTACCTGGCAAAAAAGGCGGACACTGCCGCCTCGCAGGAAGCCCGGGAGATTCTGGAGCGCGTTTATGACGCTCCCATCCGGTACCAGGACGCTCCGTCGGCGGTGTATTGGATTTTCATTGCAGCCCACGGCCTCACCCGCCCCCTGATCCGGCGTCTGAGCCGGCAGGACGCGCAGCGGCTTCTTTCCTGGTATCAGGAAACCTACCCTCGCTGGGAACGCCTCCCCATCCAGAACCAGGTTCTGAAGGACCTAAAAGCCATAGCATGAAATGAGTCCCATCGGAGCAAAACTCCGATGGGGCTCAGACTGTCAAAAACCCTCTTTGAGGCTTTTTGCAGGGCAATGTCAATCCATGCAGGCGCCCTGTTCAAATCTTTATTTTCATCAGAACAGCTTACTCGCCAAGGATAGCAGCAGAGGTATGCTGATCAAGATAAACAGTGTGGATTGGGCGACGGCCTGGCTGGCAAGCTCCCCCTCCAGGTCATACTGCCGGGCCAGCACCGCCGTGAGGCTTCCGGCGGGACAAGCGGCGAGGATGCTGACGCCCATGCAGAGAGTCCGTTCCAGGGGCAGAAGCCGCAAAATGAGGATAAGTACCAGGGGAAACAGGATGCACCGCAGGCCCGTAACCAGGTAGAGGAGCGGCCGCTTGAGCAGGTCCATGGCCCGGCTTCCCGCCAGCATGGCGCCAGCCACCATAAGGGCCAACGGCGTGGTGCAGTTGCCCACGGCGGAGAGGAAGCTCTGGACAGGCGCAGGGAACCGCAGCCCCGCCAGGAGCATCAAAATCATCACGGCGGTACAGATGTTGCAAGGCGTCAGAAACTGCTTGAAGCTCAGCTTGCTCTCCGGCTGGAACAGCCTGGTCACATAGGTGAAGAACATCAGGTTATAAGCCATAAGTCCTACAGCGCCGTAGACCGTCCCCAGAGCCTGTCCCAGAATGGCGGAGGCCAGCGGAATGCCGATAAATGCACTGTTGGGGAGCACCGTGGTGCCGATGAACACGGCCTTCTGCCCGGGGGTCAGCCTTAATTTCCGGCTGATGGCCAGGCACACCCCGGTGCAGACCAGGTAGAAACTGATGAGCAGGCCGAAGCTCATAAGCATCAGAAGTACCGTCTCTCTGCCGCCGGAGACGTTGGTGCTGGCAAGCAGGGTACACGGCAGTGTCACCCACATGACCAGATTGGACAGGAATTTACTGTCACTTTCTTTGATAATACCGCATTTCGCGGCTGTAAGACCGATGCCAATCTCCATAAAGATGATGAGAATTTGCTGGATAAGCACAGAAAGCGTCATAAAATGTCCGAATCCCCTCGATATCGATTTCTACGGTTACTATACCACAGGGCACAATAGGATGCAATTTCGATTTTCCCTGTCCCTTATTTTACCCGCAGAGAGACGCCTGCCAAGACGTCCGTTTTCCCCAGGTGATGGCCGGCTGGTCATCCGCCAGCTGTCGCTCGTCCTTCGCAGACGTATAAACTTAGAATATCACCGGATTTCAGGAAGAAATCCGGTGATTATGACTGATCAGGCCAGCTCCCAGGCCATCTGGGCTGCGCCCCACAGAGCGTCATGGCAGGGATACTGGGTCTTACCATAGGGCGCCAGAGCTTTTTCCACAGCCTGACGGTAAGGGTTCTCCGATTCCAGCAGTCCTCCCAGCAATGCGATGGGGCAATTTGGCAGGTTCAGCCGATTCTGTACCGCCTTCACCATGCAGGCAATCTCTTCCGCCCCCTGGGTCAATATCTCCGCCGAGGTATTCTCTCCCTGCCCGGCCAGAGCCAGTACAACCCCGGACAGCTTAGCAATGTCCGACTTGTTGGTTTCCTGCCCGTAGACAAACCGGACAAGCTCTTCCGCCGAGGAGATACCGAGATTTTCAAAGATCCCATGGCAGAGCGCTTTGCTGCCGCCGCGGCCATCCAGGAAACGTACAGCAGCTGACAGAGCATCCCGCCCCAGGGCATAGCCGCTGCCGCCGTCGTCAATCAGGTGACCAAAGCCGCCGCTGCGGGCCGTGTCGCCGCTTTCATTCTTGCCGAAGCATATGGAGCCGGTTCCGGCGATTACCGCGAGACCCGGTGTGTCCATAGCCCCCCGCAGGGCAATCTCCTGGTCACCGCACAGCTTCCAGGGGCCCTTCATTCCGGCGTTTCCCAGCACCTCCGATAAAATTTCCTTTACCCGGGAGTTAGACACCCCTGCTGCACCAATGCATAAGCCCCAGCACTGGGACAGATCGCCGCAGGCATCCAGCACCTCATGGAGAAGGCTCCGAAATGCCGTCTCGCCGATGCTGTTAAGGTTAAAGGGGCCGAAGGTCATCCGTCGAATGAATTGATTCTTTTCATCCCGCAGTTCCAACCGGGTGTGTGTGCCGCCGCCGTCAATGCCTGCTACAAACACAATCGCCACCTCACAAAGAAACCGGCATGGTTCCCGTCAAAGGTGCGCCTTGGAACACATCGATCAAAGCGTCAAAGCAGTCTTTTGTGTAGTCAAAGGCAGCTATCTTGCAAGCACAGGCCGGCAGCTTCGGCAAGTCATAGGGGTTGCGGGTAGTCACGATCATCAAGGGCTTTCCCGTGGCCGCCAGAGCCTTTGCCAGTTCCAGCTGGCCTGTATACAGATGTGCATTGCAGGTGGCAAGGACAATGTTATCCCACCGGGATGCCTCATTGACGATTTTGTGCACTTCCTCGTCCTGGGGATTCTTTCCCGTGGTCATTCCACCGCCCCCAAAGTGCTTCGTCATGTACTCCGCAAAGGGCTCTACACAGGCAATCAGATTTGCCGCCTCGGTCGTACGGTAGTCCGCACAGCCGCAGAAAAAGGTTTTCTCCGTCACCGCAAAGGGTGTACCATCGTACATGCACAGTGCTTGACGGGCCATTTTTCTCGAAGCTTCCCTGTCCTTGGGCTGGTTGCATAGGCTTCTCTCCAGAGGATAATCTGCCAGTTTTTCCTTAAAAGCAAGAATCTTTTTCACAGAAGCGCGCATCTCGTCCATATCGAGGCCGCCCTGCTCCGCCACCTCGTTGGCGTAGCGTACAGCGTCGCATTCCAGAGAGAACGTGCTGGAAATCTCCGCCAAATCCACGCCGGCCCGGAAAGCCTCCACCATGCCTTTGGCGGTGCCGTAGAATTTCTGAATGGCATTCATTTCCAGGCAATCTGTGAACACCAGTCCCTGGAATCCCAGTCTCTCCTTCAGAAGCCCTGTGATGATCTTCCGGGACATGGTGCCTGGCACCTTATCGGGCTCAATCTTAGGAAAGAGAATGTGGGTACTCATAATGGCAGGGATTCCTGCCTCAATTGCCCGGCGGAAGGGAATCAGTTCCATTTTTTCCAGCTCTTCCACAGTCTTATCTACACAGGGCAGGCCCACATGGCTGTCCACCGAGGTATCTCCATGGCCCGGGAAGTGCTTACCGCAGCACAGCACGCCGGAATCCTCATAGCCTCGGACCGCGGCTTCTCCAAAGACTGCTACCAGTCTGGGATCGTCGCCGTAACTGCGTACACCGATGACTGGGTTGTCAGCGTTGCTATTGACGTCCAGCACTGGTGCCATGGTAAAGTTTGGTCCCAGACCCCGGAGCTGCCGGGCAGTGATTTTCGCCGCTTCAAAGGCATTCTCGGGGTTACCCGTGGCACCCAGAGCCATAGCGCTGGGCACGTTCACTGCATCCGGCGGAATCCGGGACACCAGTCCGCCTTCTTGGTCGATGACGATAAAGGGTGGAAAACCGGTGGCTTCCAGAATGACCCGGCGAATTTTCTGGCAGAGCGTGTAAAGCTGGTCGGCGCTTTGCACATTCCTCTGAAACAAAATCACATTGCCTACCTGGTATTCTCGGATGAAAGCTTCAAAATCCTCGGGAAGGTCCGGGCCATGAAAACCCAGGATGGTTTTCTGCCCAATCATTTGCCGAATAGTCAATTCCATGGTCATAGGCTCCTTGTATAGATTTCGTAGGGACGCATGCGGCTGCTGTAGCTTTCGCTCTCCGCTTCGTATCTGCTCAGGATGACGGAAGCATCCCAATTGGGGGATTCAAAGTCCCGATGTCCGGCAATCAGAGTGATGAAGGGTTTTCCCCCTTCCCGCACAGGGGGCAGGAACTGAAAGTCATCCGGGTACATCCGTCTCAGCAGATCCAGCATCAGAACCCCCAGCTTTACAGGTTCCAGTGCCTTTTCATCGGTAATATGCAGGTGAATGCCGCCGCAGAGGACCCCTTGATGCTTGGAGGTGGTGGGAGTGAAGTAGATTGGCGTTCCCATAACGCCAGGAAGCCCCAGCGCTTCAAATTCTCTTGTGAAGGCCTCGGCCTTCACAAAGGGTGCACCGATAATGGCAAAGGGGTCCGCAGTGCCTCGGCCTTCCGAGCAGTTGGTACCTTCAAACATACAGGTGCCGGGGTAGAGCAGCGCAGTCTCATAACGCGGCATATTTAAGCTGGGCATGATCCAGGGACGGCCCCAGTCCCGGAAGGTCATATTGCCGTCCAGCCCTTTGCAGCGCACCACATGGAGGTCACATCCGATATGTTGTTCCTCGTTCATCATCAGGGCAAGCTCGCCGCAGGTCAGGCCGTAGCACACCGGCAGATCATAGATGCCGACAAAACTGCTGTTTTCCATTCGCAGCAGTCCGCCCTCCACCCGGCTGCCCAGGGGATTGGGACGGTCCAGCACAACGAACCGTTTTCCCGCCGCAGCGCAGTCCTCCAGGCAATACCGCAGGGTGCTGATAAAGGTGTAATATCGGCTGCCCACGTCCGTAATGTCGTATACCAAGGTGTCGAAGCAGTCTAAAACCCGCCGGGAAAGACGTTTGGAGTTTTCCGTGTACAGGCTGCACACAGGCAGACCGCTTTCCTCGTCGGTCTCGTCTGTAAACAGCGCTCCTGCAGGCTTATCCCCTCGGACGCCATGTTCCGGTGCCAGCAGCAGCTGCAAGCTGCAGCAGCCCTGAAGTTTTTCGATGGTAGAGCGATTGTCCGCCGTACGCCCGGAGGGCGCTGTCAGCAGAGCGACACGGCCCATGAGCAAATCCAAATGCTCGTCCAGGCAATCCACGCCAAATAAAATCATAATTTTGACTCCTTTGTAATGTACCAGTTTTGCTTAAACTTCCAGAACTCTGGCGATGCGGCCGTTTGCCTGAGCCAAAAGGGCCTCCGCCTGAGCTGTATCCGTATTCTTTAAAATCATTACAATAGCCGTCTTTGGATGATAGCCGCAGGCCTCCAGGGCGGCTATGGCAGTCTGCTCGTCGCATTCAGCGGCAGCGCAGACAATGGTAATGCAGCGACGGACCAGCTTCTCGTTAGAGGGCTTTACGTCCACCATAAGGTTTCCGTATACCTTGCCCATTTTGATCATGGTGCCGGTGGAGAGCATATTCAGCACCATCTTCTGGGCAGTGCCGCTCTTCATGCGGGTGGAGCCGGTGATGACCTCAGGACCCGGGGTGGGCGAGATGCCGATGTCCGCAGACTGATCGATTTCCGATCCCGGGCAGCAGGTAACGCCGATGACCGCCGCACCCAGCTTTTTTGCATATTCCATAGCGCCCAGCACATAGGGCGTTCTTCCACTTGCCGCCAGTCCCACCAGAACATCCTTTTCGGAGAAGTGGATGCCTTCCAGGTCCATTCGTCCCAGGTCAAAATTATCCTCCGCGCCTTCCACAGCTTTGAAGATGGCGGGATAGCCCCCGGCGATGAGGCCCTGCACCAGCTCCGGGTCTGTGGAGTAGGTGGGTGGACACTCTACAGCGTCCAGAATTCCCAGTCTGCCGGATGTACCGCAGCCGGAGTAAATGAGACGTCCCCCGTTACTGAGCCGATCTGCAATCACATCGATGGCCTCTGCGATTTTAGGGGTTACCGCCGCCACCGCGTCGGCTACATTGTGGTCCTCCTGGTTGATGAGTTTTACCATATCCAGCGTAGACAGGGTATCGATATGGGCTGTATTCGGGTTTCGCTGTTCTGTAGCGATTCGCTGCAATTCTACCATGTTAAGCTCCTCCTATGTTTTAATCCCACATATGGTGTTTTCAGGGGGCGATTCCGATGCGCTTCCGCCTGTTTTTCCTCTGTGTTTTCTGTCCAATAAATATCCTTCGCTTACCAAATCCAAAGTTTCTTATTTTGTTCCAATTCAGCGAAACAAAATTTCTATCTGGGTCAAAAAAATAAGCAGGAATATATAACCTGGTTTTATTATACCAATTATTTTTTAGAAATCAATACGGTTTTGTGCTATTTATACAAAATGCACTATATTATATTATCTAATTGTGCGATATGCACGAATTGTAAAAACCCTATTGACGGCATGATCCAAATTTTGATATGATGAAACAAAAACACGTTTAATGTACTTATCCGTGAAACTTTTTAGAAATTCCGTCTGTTCTGCTCGGTGCACCATACTGCTGCTGCTCCGATTTTTGACTCTGTCAGCCTCCGTCCTTCATAATTCGCAGCTACCAGAATTTGTGCCGTCCCGATCTGTCGGTACAGTCCGCTGTCTGCTGTTTTTACCATATCGAATTGCAAAATTTCCGAAGGGAAGGAATTTGTTATGACAAATATTGAACTCAGAACAAAAGGCGTGTACGAAAATTTGAGCAACGCAGAAA
>OESB01000159.1_pt1 | contig 20013 bp, 16 predicted proteins | sample 1540131 | NCBI WGS metagenome assembly OESB01 (sample SAMEA3891888, study PRJEB23780) | metagenome | biome: terrestrial biome; feature: animal house; material: Caecal content | place: Italy | collected 2015-05-05 | reverse complement strand
GTATGTGTCCCGACCGTACGCGCATGTCGTCCGGTCGGGACTTTTTTGACAATCTGGATGCAGCGTGCCGCAAAAGCGACACGCTGCATTATTTTTTGTCCGGTTTTTCCGGGTCGATCAGGTGGGTGGAGCGGTATTCCCGGGGGGAGACGCCGTGGACGTTCTTGAAGGCGCGGGAAAAGTGCAGCTGGTTGTCGTAGCTGACCTGGGCGGCGATCTCGCCGATGGACAGGCGGGTCTCCTTCAGCAGCTGGGCGGCCCGGGCCATCCGGTAGTGCAGCAGGTAGGCCTGGGGGCTTTCGCCTACGGCGTCCCGGAACACCTTGCCGAAGTAGCTGCGGTTCAGCCCGCTGACCGCCGCGATCTCCTCGATGGAGATGTCACGCTGGTAGTTCTGCTCGATGAAGGTGAGGGCCTCCTTGATGTAAAAATCCCGGATCCGGCGCTCGCCGCCGCTGCGCCGCCCCGCCGAGCACTGGACCAGCTTGTCCAGGAACAGAAACCCGTGGGCGATCAGGTGGATGGGGCTGGCATTGCCGTGGTTGACGATGTACATCATTTCCTCTTCGACCATTTTGCCGGCATCGGGGTTGCGGGCGGTGTAGATGGGCTTGGCCCCGCTGATGCCGGCCAGATGCAGGCTTTCGTGGGCCCGCAGGCCGTCGAACTCGATCCATGTGTACACCCAGGGGGCGGCGGGGTCGGAGCGGTAGGTGGTCACCTGGCCCGGCACCACCAGGAACCCATGCCCCGGGGTGACGGTGTACACCTGCTCGTTGGCCATCAGCTGGCCCCGGCCCTCGATGATATAATGGAACAGATAATGGTTGCGGGCATAGGGCCCATAGGAGTGGGTGGGGGCCGTGCGCTCCCACCCAAACTGGTAAAGATTCAGGTCGATGAAGCGCTCGTCTCGGAACACATGGAATTTTAACTTCTCGGGGCCTTTTTCTTCTTTGGCCATGCGCAAACCTCCTTGCCGGCGGAACGTCCCATACCTTCCGGTATGTGTTTAAACAGGTCTCTTGCTTTTTTAATTCTATTATACCAAACCGTCAAGAGAATATATACCATTTTGCGTCTAAACTTTCAAGAAACAGTCTACTATCCCGGAAATTGGTATATAAAAAGCGGCATCATGGCATTCAATATTTCGTCTCTATCCTATATAATTATCCTGCAACCAGGGAGAATAAATTGTGCAATGTGCACAACGCACAATTTTTTGTTCACAATTCCGTCATAATGACGGAGCCGGACTTCTCCCCCGCGGCGCTTCCCGGGCAGGCCCGCGCTCACCCATTGGCAACACTCAAAGGAGATGGCTTATGAAGAAGATTTCCCGCCGTTCGTTCCTTGCGGCCACAGCCGCGCTGGCGGCGGCCAGCCTGACCGCCGGCTGCAGCGGCCCGGGCGATGGCAAGACCCATCTGACGTTCCAGATCTGGGACGTCGCCCAGCGGGACGGGATGCAGGCCATGTGTGACGCCTACACCGTCCAGCACCCCGATGTGGTCATCGAGGTACAGGTCACCAGCTGGAACGAATACTGGACCAAGCTGGAGGCCGCCACCATGGCCCGCCAGGCCCCCGACATTTTCTGGATGCACACCAACGAGATCCTGAAGTATGCCGACAACGGCAAGCTGCCCGACTGCTCGGCCATCGTCGAGACCGAGCACTTCTCCGATATTTCGCTGGCCAACGCCAGCGGCTCGGACGGCAAGCTGTACGCCGTGCCCAAAGACAAGGACTCTGTGGGCCTTGTCTACAATAAGGAGATGTTCGACGCCGCCGGGGTCAGCTATCCCGACGACACCTGGACCTGGGACACCCTGTGCGAAGCATCCCAGAAGATCTACGACGCCACCGGCTATTACGGCTACATGGCCTACGGCGACGACCAGCTGGGCTACTGGAACTTTGTCTACCAGGCCGGCGGCAGCATCCTGACCGAGGACAAGACCCGCGCCAACTTCGACGACCCCGCCACCCGGATGGGGATGGAGTTTTACATCAACCTGCAAAAGAACGACTGGTGCCCCACCCAGACCTACTTTGCCGAGACCAGCCCCGGCACCGCCTTCTTTTCCGGTTACGGCTCCATGTTCCTGGAAGGCAACTGGAACATCCTGTCCGAACTGCAGAACTACCCCGAGATGGTGGGCAAGTGGGACGTGGCCGTCCTGCCCAAGTGCCCCAACCCCCTGAACGGCGACGGCCGGGCCAGCATTTCCAACGGCCTGTCCTATGCCACGACCACCACCAACAAGCATCTGGATGTGGTCATGGACGTGCTGAAGTTTTTCGGCAGCGAAGAAGGCCAGCGCATCCAGGGCGAAAGCGGCGCGGCCATCCCGGCTTACATCGGCCTGGAGGACACCTGGGTGGGCGTCTTTGACGAGTACCCCATCGACGTGACCTGCTTTGTCGACATGCTGGAGTACGGCATCCAGAGCGTCAACAACGCCGCCCGCCCCGAGTGGAAGACCCCGGTCAGCGACACCCTGCTGAAGATCTACACCGGCGAGCTGACCATCGACCAGGGCCTGGACGAGATGCAGCGGATCGTCGACGAGGCCAGCGCCGAATATTACGCATAAGGAGGCAACACCATGGAAAAAACGTCCAAACTGGGCCGCGACGGAGCTTTTTGGGGCCTTGTCATGGTGGCCCCTACGGTCATCGGCCTGATCGTGCTGAACATCTACCCCTTCATCGACACCATTTACATGAGCTTTTCCAAGTCGCTGCCCTTCGGCGAGTTCGAGTTTGAGGGCATCGAGAACTACGTGGAAATGTTCCAGAGCCCCGAGTTCTGGCAGGCCACCTGGAACACCATCTTCTTCTGCATCCTGACGGTGCCGGTGGGCATCTTCCTGGCTCTGCTGGTGGCCGTTTTGCTGAACAGCAAGATCAAAGGGCGCACCACCTTCCGCGCCATCTTCTTCCTGCCCATGGTGGTGGCCCCCGCCGCCGTGGCCATGGTCTGGAAGTGGATCTTCAACACCCAGTACGGCATCATCAACCAGCTGCTGAGCGCCAACATCGGCTGGCTGACCGACAACCAGATCGTCCTGATCACCTGCTCGGTGGTCCAGATCTGGAGCAACATCGGCTACGACGCCGTCCTGCTGCTGGCCGGACTGCAGAACATCTCGGTCAGCCTGTACGAGGCCGCCGACCTGGACGGCGCGTCCAAGGTGCGCCAGTTCTTCAGCATCACCCTGCCGATGGTCTCCCCCACCCTCTTCGTGGTCCTCATCATGCGTCTGATGAGCTCGCTGAAAGTCTTTGACCTGATCTACATGATGGTGGACAGCTCCAACCCGGTGCTGAACGACGCCCAGACCCTGATGAGCCTGTTCTACCGTGAGAGCTTCATCGCCGGCGACAAGGGTTACGCCGCCGCCATCGTTGTCTGGACCGTCCTGCTGATCGGCCTGGTCACCCTGGTCCAGTTCATCGGCCAGAAGAAGTGGGTCAATTACGAGGTGTAAAACATGAGCACTGCAACTGCTACCGCCGCTCCCGCCCGGAGCATGAAAAACTCCAAGCGGGTGACCAAAGCCCTCACCTATGCAGCCCTGATCCTTGGCAGCATCATCATGATCTTCCCCTTTGTGTGGATGGTGCTGACCTGCTTCAAGACCCAGGCTGAGTCGATGGCCATCCCGCCCCAGATCCTGCCCAGCCAGTGGAACTTCGACAACTTTGTCACCGCGCTGGAAAGCCTGCCCTTTGTCAACCTGTACATCAACACCGCGCTGCTGATCCTGCTGCGGGTGCTGTGCGCCGTGGTGTTCAGCTCGATGGCGGGCTACGCCTTCGCCAAGCTGCACTTCCCCTGCAAGAACCTGCTGTTCTCCATCATCCTGATCCAGATGATGCTGCCCAGCCAGATCTTCATCACCCCGCAGTACCTGATGCTGGCCAAGGTGGGCATGACCAACTCCATCTTTGCGCTGGTGTTCCCCGGCCTGGTCTCCGCCTTCGGCACCTTCTTTTTGCGGCAGTCGTACCTGGCCATCCCCAACGAGATCGCCGAGGCCGCCTATCTGGACGGCTGCAACAAGTGGCAGGCCTTCTATAAAGTCATGCTGCCCCTGACCGGCTCCAGCATGGCCGCCCTGGCCATCTTCACCGCGGTGTTCGCCTACTCGGACCTGATGTGGCCCCTGATCTGCAACACCGACCTGAACATGATGACCCTGTCCGCCGGCCTGTCCACCCTGAACGGCCAGTTCACCACCAACTTCCCCGTCCTGATGGCGGGCAGCCTGCTGGCCATGATCCCCATGGTGATCCTGTACCTGATCTTCCAGAAGCAGTTCATCCAGGGCATCGCCATGACCGGCGGCAAATGATCCTGCGCCCCTGTTCTCCTTTTGGATACCGTCTGCGCCACACGCCGGAAAAGGCGCCCACCCTATGGCTGGGCGCCTTTTTCAGGCTTATTCTGTAAAGTAAGGAGGATACCGCCATGAGTATCCGCATCGACCACGAAACCGGACTGATCACCCTGCACACCCTCCACACCAGCTATCAGATGTGGGCCGACGGCCAGGGTGTGGTCCATCACCTGTACTACGGCCCAGCCATCGGCGGCAGCGACCTGCGCGGCCTGGAGTTTTATTCCGACTGCGGCTTTTCCCCCCAGCCCGCCGGGATGGACCGCCAGCGGGACTATTCTCTGGACACCCTCTGCCAGGAATACACCGGCAGCGGCGTAGGGGATTACCGGATCGGCTGCCTGCGCCTGGCCGGCCCCGACGGCGGCCGGGCGGCGGACCTCCGCTTTGTTTCGGCCGAGGCCGTCCCCGGCAAATACGCCCTGCCCGGCCTGCCCGCCGCCTGCGCGGAGGACGGCGCCTGCGAGACCCTCCGCCTCAAGCTGCGGGACGCCGTCCACGGCCTGACCGTCACCCTGCTGTACGGCGTCTTTGCCCAGGCCGACGTCATCACCCGGGCCGCCCTGCTGGAAAACGAGGGCAGCGGCCCCATCCGGCTGGACAAGGCCGCCTCGGCCTGCCTGGACCTGCCCTTTGGCCCGTGGGAGCTGATCCACTTCCACGGCCGCCACTGCATGGAGCGCCAGCCCGAGCGGGTCCCCCTGAGCCACAACATCCAGACCCTGCGCTCGGCCCGGGGGGCCTCCAGCCACCAGCACAACCCCTTTGCCATCCTGGCCGCCCCCCACACCACCGAGGAAGCGGGCGAATGCCTGGGGGCCATGCTGGTGTGGTCGGGCAATTTCAAGATCGAGTGCGAAGTCAGCCAGATGCAGTCCACCCGCCTGGTGGCGGGGGTCAGCGACGACGACTTCAGCTGGACCCTGGAGCCGGGCGGCCAGTTTGCCGCCCCGGAGGTGCTGTTCTGCTACAGCGATCAGGGCCTGAGCGAGCTGTCGGCCCGGTACCACCGCTTTTTGCAGTGCCACATCATCCGCAGCCCCTGGCGGGACAAGCCCCGGCCCATCCTCATCAACAACTGGGAGGCCACCTACATGGACTTCGACGCCCAGCGCATCTGGGACATCGCCCGCCAGGCCCGGGACCTGGGGGTGGAGATGCTGGTGCTGGACGACGGCTGGTTCGGGGAGCGCAGCGACGACTCCAGCGGCCTGGGAGACTGGCAGTTCAACGAGAAAAAGCTGGGCTGCACCTTCGACCAGCTGATCGGCCGGGTGCGGGAGATGGGGCTGCTGTTCGGCCTGTGGATCGAGCCCGAGATGGTCTGCGCCAACACCGCCCTCTACGCCGCCCATCCCGACTGGGCCCTGTCTATCCCGGGCCGGGCCCCGGCCACCGGCCGCAGCCAGCTGGTCCTTGACATGGGCCGGCCCGATGTGGTAGACTACCTTTACAATCTCTTCCACCGTCTGCTGGCCGAGCACGACATCGCCTACATCAAGTGGGACATGAACCGCAACCTGACCGACGTCTACAGCCGGGCCCTACCCCCTGAGCGGCAGGGCGAAGCGGCCTACCGCTATATGCTGGGGCTGTACAGCCTGCTGGACAGCCTGACCCGGGATTTCCCCCAGGTGCTGTTCGAGGGCTGCGCCGGGGGCGGCGGCCGGTTCGACGCCGGGATGCTCTGCTACTGCCCCCAGATCTGGTGCAGCGACGACACCGACGCCATCCACCGGATCAAGATCCAGTACGGCACCTCCTTCGGGTATCCGCCCTGCGCCATGGGCAGCCACATCTCGGCTTCGCCCAACCACCAGACCGGGCGCAGCACCCTGCTTTCCACCCGGGCGGTGGTGGCCATGGCCGGGACCTTTGGCTACGAGCTGGACCTGCAAAAGCTGACCGCCGACGAAAAGGAGATGGTCAAAGCCCAGATCGTCCGCTATAAGCAGCTGCAGCCCCTGCTGCTGGAGGGCCGGTGCGAGCGCCTGACCGACGCCGTCACCGACACCTGCTTCACGGCATGGCAGTTCACCGCCCCCGACCGCAGCCGGGCGGCGGTGAGCGTGGTGGTCATCGACCCCCAGGCCAACCCCTGGCCCATCCACATCCGGCTACGCGGGCTGGACCCCCAGGCCCTTTATCACGAATCCCTCACCGAGCGCATCTACACCGGCGCGGCCCTCTGCCATGCCGGGCTGACGCTGCCCATCATGCAGGGCGACTACCCCGCCGTGCAGATCATGATCGAAAGGACGGAATCCCTATGACCCAGCAGGAAGAAGCCCTGTTCCAGCAGCGTCTGGCCCGCCATCACGACGAGCTGCGCTGGCTGTACATGGAACTGTACGACAACGGCCCGATGTTCGATGCGCTGTGCGGGCAGATGCACGGCTATGCCGAAACCCGCGCCGCCGCCCTGAAAGCCCGGGACGCCGCCCGGGAGGCCGATCCGGACTGGTACAAGCGGAACGACCTGCTGGGGATGATGCTGTATGTGCACAACTTCGGCGGCACCCTGCGGGGGGTGGAAAGCCATCTCGATTACATCCAGGAATGCGGGGTCAATTACCTGCACCTGATGCCCCTGCTGGCCAGCCCCCGGGGCAAAAGCGACGGCGGCTATGCCGTGGCGGATTTCCGTACCATCCAGCCCGAACTGGGCACCATGGAGGACTTCAACGCCCTGACCAGTGCCTGCCACCAAAAGGGGATCAGCGTCTGCCTCGACTTTGTGATGAACCACACCTCGGAGGAGCACGAGTGGGCCCGCCGCGCCCGCGCCGGAGAGAAAGAATACCAGGACCGGTACTTCTTCTTTGATGACGACACCATCCCCAACCAGTACGAGCAGACCTGCCCGCAGGTGTTCCCCACCACTGCGCCGGGCAACTTCACCTGGCTGCCCGACTGCCGGAAGATGGTGATGACCACCTTTTACCCTTACCAGTGGGATCTGAATTATGCAAATCCGGTGGTCTTCAACGAGATGGCGGGCAACCTGCTCTACCTTGTCAACCAGGGGGTGGACGTGGTGCGGCTAGACGCGGTGCCCTACATCTGGAAGCAGCTGGGCACCAGCTGCCGCAACCTGCCCCAGGTCCACACCATCGTGCGGATGATCCGGATGATCTGCGAGATCGTCTGCCCCAGCGTCCTGCTGCTGGGCGAAGTGGTGATGGAGCCGGCCCGGGTCGCCCCCTACTTCGGCACCCCCGACAAACCCGAGTGCCATATGCTGTACAATGTCACCACCATGTGCACCACCTGGCACACGGTGGCCACCGCCGACACCGCCCTGCTCCGCCGCCAGCTGGACATCCTGGCCGGTCTGCCCCAAAACTGCATTTTCCAGAACTACCTGCGCTGCCACGACGACATCGGCTGGGGCCTTGACTACGATTTCCTGGCCCAGTTCGGGATGCAGGAGGTCCCGCACAAAAAGTACCTGAACGATTTCTTTACCGGCAAGACGGCGAACTCCTTCGCCATCGGGGAGCTGTACAACGACGACCCCCGCCTGGGGGACGCCCGCCTCTGCGGCACCACGGCCTCCCTCTGCGGCATCGAGCGGGCCGGCTTCGCCGGGGACAAGGCCGCACAGGAAAAGGCCGTCCGGCTCAACCTGACCCTCCACGCCTTCATGCTCTCACAGTCGGGCCTCCCTGTGCTGTACAGCGGGGACGAGATCGGCCAGCTCAACGACTACAGCTACAAAGACGACCCCGAAAAAGCTTCGGACAGCCGTTACATCCACCGCGGCGCCTTCCCCTGGGCGCTGGCCGCCAACCGCAGCATACCCGGCACGCTGCAAAACGAGCTGTTCCCGGCCCTGCGCCGGATCGAGGAAGCCCGCCGCAGCCACAGCGTCTTTGACGCCGGGGTGCCGTTTCACACCATCGACACCCAAAACCAGGCGGTCCTCGGCCTTGTCCGCGAGAACGAAAGCGAGAAGTTCATCGGCCTGTACAACTTCGGCGGCGAGCGGTGCACAGTCTGCACCGGCGAAACCGGCCTCTATACGGATCTTGTCACCGGTGAAGCTGTCGATGCCGGAAACGTCCCTCTGGAACCCTTTGGCTTCCGGTGGCTCTGGAAAGGAACACCCGCCCATCCCTGATTGAATTCATGCAAAAAATCCCCGCTCGGACGAATGCCTCATCCATTCGCCGGGGCGGGGATTTGCAGGTTCAGGGGGCAGAGAAGCTTCCGTTTCTTCTATCCTCCCTGCAAACAACTTTTGATAAAGAAAAAGCGTATCCGAACCCTTCCTCGTAGAGAACTGGGTTCGGATACGCCTTGTTTGGTGGGTCGGGTTGCGGTGCCCTGAATTTCCGGCGCGCATGCAATACGCTTGAACATTCAGACCGCGGCCCTTGCTCTGCCTCGCCTGCTTCGTCCGCAGGACGCGGCTCGGCTGCGCAGCAGTACAGGACTCGAACCGGGTGCGCCTCTGCGATGCCCGTGCAAAACAAAAACCCGAGGCCTGTGACCTCGGGTTTTGTTTTGGTGGACGGTACAGGACTCGAACCTGTGACCTCCTGCACGTCAAGCAGATGCTCTACCAGCTGAGCTAACCGTCCAAAGTGTCTTGCGACTTAGATATGATACCACACTTTGGCGGAAAATGCAAGAGGTTATTCCCATTTTATTTTACTTTTGCGGCGGGATTCCACAGGATGCTCTCCACGGAGGTTTCCACGGTGTTGTATTGGGTCTCATAGGGAAGGGTTTTGCAGTAGACAAAGCCGCACTTTTCGATCACACGGGCCGAGCGGGTGTTGCGCTCGAAATGCCCTGCCATCAGAAAATCCAGCTTTTCCACCTCAAACAGGTAGCGGACGACTTCCTGCACCGCTTCCGGCATCAGGCCCCGGCCCCAGCAGGGTTTGGCCAGGACATAGCCGATCTCCCGCCCCCGGTAAGCGGCCAGTTCGGGATAGTGCTCCTCGTCGTAGCACTCCACGCCCAGGGAGCCCACTACGCCGCCCTGGTACTCCAGGGCAAACGTCTTGTGCTGGCCGATGAAAAGGTCCAGGATCTTCCGGGTTTCCTCCCGGTTTTTGTGGGGCAGCCAGCCGGCCATCTGGCCCACCCCGTCCTCCCGGGCATAGGCGTAGAAGTCGTCCAGGTCGCTCAGGCGCCAGGGGCGCAGGGTCAGCCGCGGGGTGTGCAGTACCACGTCCCGCAGATCGATCGGCGCGTTCATACCGGTCCGTCCTTACTGGACCATCTTGCGGGCGGCCTTGTAGATGTCGCCGCAGCCCAGGGTCAGGACCAGGTCTCCCTCATGGGCGTTCTCCCGGACCCAGCCGGCGGCGGCGTCCAGGCTGTCCACCACCACGGCGCCGGGGACTTTGGCGGCCAGCTTCTCGCTGCTGATGGAGGGGTCGTTGGGCTCGCGGCTGCCCAGGATGGGGGTCAGGACGGTGATGTCCGCCAGCTTGAGCACGTCGGCAAAATCATCCAGCAGCATCTTGGTGCGGCTGTATGTAAACGGCTGATGGACGGCGATCAGCCGCTTGTAGCCCAGCTCTTTGGCGGTGGTCAGGGTGGCCCGCATCTCGGTGGGGTGGTGGGCGTAGTCGTCCACCACCACGGCGCCGTTGCACTCGCCGCAGACCTCGAACCGGCGGCAGACGCCCTTGAACTCCGCCAGGGCGGCGGCGCACTGCTCCGCGGTCAGGCCCATGGTGCGGCAGACGCTGCACATCGCCAGGGCGTTGTAGATGTTGTGGTAGCCCGGCACCGACAGTTTGATGTGGCCCGAAATGCCGTTGCCGCCGGCGTCCCACTCCTTCAGGTCGAACTCATAGAAGCCGGGGCGGTACTCGCTGATGTTCACCGCCTGGTAGTCGCCGCCGTTCCGGATGCCGAAGGTGCGCACCCGGCGCTGGATGGTGTACATCACGTCCATGGTGTTGCGGTCGTCGGCGTTGGCAAAGATCATGAACTGGGTCATGAGGGAGAACCGCTTGAAGGCAAACTTCAGCTCGCCCATGCTGCCGTAGTAGTCCAGATGGTCGTTGTCGATGTTCAACACCACCGAGAAATAGGGGGTCAGCTTGAGGAAGGTCTCGGCAAACTCGCAGGCTTCCACCACGATGTCGTCGCCCATGCCCGCCTTGCCGTAGCCGTTGATGAGGGGCAGCTTGCCGCCGATGACCGCACTGGGGTCGCGGCCGGCCAGCTCCAGAGCCGTGGTGATCATCGCAGTGGTGGTGGTCTTGCCGTGGGTGCCCGCCACGCAGATGCTGCTCTTGTACAGGCGGCTGACGTAGCCCAGCAGGACGCTGCGCTCGACGGTGGGGATGCCGTAGCTTTCGGCGGCGGCCAGCTCCACATTATCTTTGGAGATCGCGGCCGAATACACCACCATATCCGCCCCCACGATGTTGTTGGCGTCGTGGCCCAGGGTCACCCGGATGCCCATGGCCCGCTCGGCCTGGATGATGCTGCCATCCAGCACGTCGCTGCCGGTGATCTGGTAGCCCTTGGCCGCCAGGATCTGGATCAGCGGGAACATCCCGCTGCCCCCGCAGCCGATAAAATGGAGCTTGGTGACATGATCCAGCAGGCGCTGGTCATAATTGCTGAACATACTCATATAGGCTTTACCTCCCAAATATCGCGGCCTGGCCGGCCGCCAAGCGTCCGCCCGCAGGGGCCCGCCCCCGCAAGGACACAATGTTTCATTGTCACTGTTTATTATAGTATTTTTGGCCGGTGAAATAAACAGTTCCCCTGCATTTTCGAGAAAAAGCCGGAAATCGGGCCTGTTTTTTGTAGGATACTACAAAAGGTCACTTGCCCTTCCGCGCCAGGATCTCGTCCAGGATAGCCCCGGCCACCGCGTCCTTGCTCATCAGAGGCAGCTGACGGACCGCCCCGTCCGGCGTGAGGAAGGTGACCAGGTTGGTGTCCACCCCAAAGCCCGCGCCGGGGTCCTTGAGGTTGTTGGCGACGATCATATCCAGGTTTTTGCGGCGGAGCTTGTCGGCCGAGTGGGCCACCATGTCCCGCGTCTCCATCGAGAAGCCGCAGAGGAACTGGTGGGTCTTGGCCGGGCCGATGGTGCCCAGGATGTCGGCGGTGCGGGTCAGGGGGATGCTCATCTCCCCTTCCGACTTTTTGACCTTGTCGGCGGCCACCGTGGCGGGGCGGTAGTCGGCCACCGCCGCCGCCATGACCAGAACATCCGTCTGGGCAAAGCAGCCGGTGACCGCCTCGAACATCTCCTGCGCCGACGTGACCGGCACATCCCGGACAAAGCGCAGCGGCTGCAGGGCGGTGGGCCCGTGGATGAGGGTGACCTCCGCCCCCCGCAGGGCGGCGGCCCGGGCCACCGCATACCCCATCTTGCCGGTGGAGTGGTTGGTCAGGCAGCGGACCGGGTCGATGGCCTCCTGGGTGGGGCCGGCGGTCACGGTGACGTGCAGCCCCGCCAGGTCCTTGGGGGCCAGGGCCCGGCTGATGTAGTCCAGCAGCACCTCGTCGGCGGGCAGGCGGCCCTTGCCCACGTCGTGGCAGGCCAGCTGGCCGCTCTCGGAGGGGATGACGGTAAAGCCGTACTTTTCCAGGGTGCGGATGTTGTCCTGGGTGATGGGGTTTTCCAGCATGCCGGTGTTCATGGCGGGCGACACCAGTTTCGGGCACCGCGCCGCCAGCACGGTGGTGGTGAGCATATCGTCGGCGATGCCGTGGGCCATCTTGGCGATGACGTTGGCGGTGGCCGGCGCCACCAGGATGACGTCCGCCTTTTTGGCCAGCTCGATGTGGGTGACCTCGAACTTGAAATCCCGGTCGAAGGTGTCCACCATGCACTTGTGGCCGGTCAGGGTCTCAAAGGTCAGGGGCGTGATGAACTGGGTGGCGTTGCGGGTCATGATGACCTCCACGTCGGCCCCCCGTTTTTTCAGCGCGCTGGCCACCCCGGCCATTTTGTAAGCGGCTATGCCGCCGGTGACGCCCAACAGGACGCATTTGCCTTGCAGCTCCATATCGAAAAACCTCCCCGTATCTGTGTAAGGATAGTATAAACCAAACCGGGACGGTTGACAAGCGGGCAGACAAACAATGCGGGGGCCGGCTTACGCCGACCCCCGCAGAGGGACCCTATCTTTCGTGACGCAAAAGTTCTTTTGTTTTGGTGCGATCAACAACAGAAGGAATATTGGTTAGGTATTCCTTTTTGCTGTCACATGAAAAGGGTGGAGCATTATTGGGCTAATTGGCTTTGATGCTTATCAGCCCCTTATATCAATACCGGTTATGGTGCTACCTGTATTGTTATAAGTAATGTTTGCTTGCAACCCGCAATCAAGCCTTGGCAGTGCGGGTGATCTGAACAGCGATGATGTTCAGGTTCATGCCGTGGTTGTCATCCAGGCCACGATTGGTAACAGCGACGGAACCATTGTAGCTGTAGTGCAGGGTAGTGGCATCCACACCACCAATGGCCTCGGCCGAGGTGTCATCATCGATGCGCAGAGCGCCGATGGAGGAATCCAGCACCTTTGCAACCTGACGAACAGCAGCAGCTTGGCTAACAACACCGTCAACAGCAAACAGCATGGTGACAGTCTCGGTGCCAACTTCCTGGAAAGCGGGGATCAGAGCCTGGAAAGCGTCATCCGCATTCAGAGCATTCATGTCATCAGCAACAACGCCCAGATCGCCGGCAGGAACGTTCGTGACCAAATCCCAAGGGCCAAGAGAAACAATCGCATCGCCAGCGTTCACGTCAGCAATGTACACGTTATAATTAGCGTCAAAGTTCGCAATGGTGCGAACCCCGCCCCATGCATGCCCAGCAGCACGAACAGCATTGGTGAAATCAATAATGGTAGCGCTGCCAATATTCCCAGCAGCTGCATTCAGAGCGGTCTGGAGGTTGGCGTCGTCAGCCATGGTGATCTTCACGCTGGCGAGATTATTCAGTTCTGCCGCGAAAACATTAGACGCACCAGAGACAGGAGTGGGAGTGGGAGTGGGGGTCGGGGTGGAGTTAGCGTTGGTCTCAGCGCAGCCAGCGAACATGCTGACGGCCATGATGCCGGCCAGAGCCAGAGAAGCAATCTTCTTGAGTTTCATAGTGAATTTTTCCTCCTTATGGTGTATAAAAGATAGAGACCCAAAACAGGCTGAAAGGAAGGTCCTTTCCTTTCAAAGGCATTATAGCATACCCCCCCGGTGTCAAGGCCCGATTTACTATTTTTTGGTTTTTGCTTTCTTTTCGTTACTTTGGGTGGAAGTGTGAAGTGTATGTTTGGCTTGTTTATGCAGTGATTTTGTATATTCATTCTTTTTTGTGTTGGTGCGTCGGGTCGGCTTTGCGCTCCCCTCTCCGTCCCAGCGCAGAGCGCTGGGACACTGCGAAGCGCCTGAGAGGGGCAACAAAAAAGCGCCCGTTTCCGGGCGCTCCGTGCGTTTGTATATTTTTTTCAAAAAAGAATGTCAGTATACCTCCCGCAGCTTCCGCCCCAGGTTGGCCAGGCGGGCCCGGACCTCTGCCGGGGCGGTGACGGTGACTTTGCCCCCAAAGCCGCAGACCCACCCCAAAAAGGGGTCGCTGACGCAAACGGGGGTCGTGAAATGGAAGCAGCCGTCGGGCTCGTCAAACAGGATCAGTTCCCGGCCGAAGCGGTCCAGCATGGCCTCCCGCAGGTCGGCGGTGCAGCGCAGGGTGACCCGGTACTCCGGCCCGCCGTACATCTGAAAGTGCTTTTTCAGGTAGGCCGGCAGGTTGAAGCTGTCCAGCAGCTCCTTGCCGCGGCAGGGCTGGTCCTCCAGCACCTTCACCTGGCTCATTCGGTCCACCCGGTAGTGGCGGATGCCCGCGGGGACGTCGTAGTCCTGGTAGGCGATCAGGTAATAGCTGCCGTCGTTCCAGGCCATGCGCCAGGGGCTGACGGTGTGGTCCTTGCCGTTGGCGTAATGGAAGGCGACCTGCCGGCGGGCGTTGATGGCCTCGTGCAGGGCGTCGATGCTGTAAAGGACGCTGGGGTTCTGGCTGCGGGGGCGGCCCGCCACGTAGACCTGGCGCTGCAGCTGGGCCGCCTCATAGCGGCTGGCCAGCCGCTCCAGCTTGGCGATCAGGTTGCCGGTCTTGTCCTGGGGGATGAAGCGGCAGCTCTGGACTGCGTCCACCAACAGCTTGAGCTCGGCCAGTTCAAAGGTCCGGTGGGCCAGCCAGTAGCCCCCGCCCCGGCCCCGCTGCAGCAGAATGTCATACCCTATCTGCCGCAGGGCCTCGATGTCGGTGTAGATGCTTTTGCGCTCGCAGGGGATGCCCTGGGCGGTCAGCTTTTCGGCCAGCTGGGGCACCGTCAGGCGGTGGTTTTCGTCGGTCTCGCTTTCAAAAATGCGCGCAAGGGCCAACAGCTTGTGCTTCTGTTTTTCCTGTCTGGCCATGACGGGCCCTCCTTTCCTTCTGGGCGGTCAGTCCGGCTGCTTTTTGTCAAAGGCGGCCCGCCGCCGGGTGGACAGGCGGAACATCTCTTCCAGCCCCGCGCGGTCGCCGCTGGCCAGGGCCTGCCGCAGCTGGCCCAGCGCTTCGTCAAACTGGTCGATCTCGGCGATCAGGTTTTCGCGGTTCCACAAAAACAGCTCGGACCACATGGTCTCGTTGATCCGGGCGATCCGGGTCAGGTCGCGGAACGAGTCGCCGGTGTACTCGCACAGGGCGCTGTTGTCGTTGGCGCACATCAGGCTGACCGCAATGGCGTGGCACAGCTGGCTGACATAGCCGATCATCCGGTCGTGCTCGGCGGGGGTCAGGGTGGAGATGTGCTCAAAGCCCAGCACCTCGGCCAGCTCGGTGATCCAGACGATGGCCCGGGGGGTGTTTTGGGGGGTGGGGGTGATGATAAAGTTGGCGGGGGCGAAGTTGACCTCGGCCGCGTGCTCGACGCTGGAGGTCTCCCGCCCGGCCATGGGGTGGCTGGCGATGAACTCCACCCCCGGCGGGCACATCTGCTGGATGGGCTCCACCAGCCCGGTCTTGACGCCCGACACATCGGTGAAGATGCAGCCCGGCTTGAGCAGGTGGCCGTACTGCCTGAACCACGCCAGCAGGGTGGTGGGATACAGGCCGAAAATGATGTGGTCGGCCCCCTGGATCAGGTCCTCGAAGTCGCGGGTCTTGCCGCTGCGGATGTACCCATGGTCCAGGGCGTACTGCAAATGCGTTTCGCTGCGGTTGATGCCGTCCACCGTGAAACCGGCGCGGGTCAGCTCCAGGGCGTACTTGCCCCCCAGCAGGCCCAGCCCCACGATCAGGTAACGTTTGGATTTGTCAAGCATCCGTTTCCACCTCCACGCCCAGCTGCCGCATGGCGGCAAAAAAGCCGGGCCAGCTCTTGGCCACCGCCTCCGTCCCGCCGATCTCCACCGGCAGGCCGGCGGCCGCGGCCAGCACCGTCAGGCTCATGACCACACGGTGGTCGTTGTGGCCCCAGAGGGGGCCGGCCGGGGGATGCAGGGCGCTGCGGCGGACCGTGACCGTCCCGCCGTCGCTGGCGATCCAGCCGCCCAGCTTGCGCAGCTCCTGCTCCATGGCGGCGATGCGGTCGCTCTCCTTCAGGCGGAGGCGGCCGGCGTTGACGATGACCGTCTCCCCTTCGCACAGCAGGCCCAGGGCCATCAGCACCGGCCCCAGGTCGGGGCAGTCGGCCAGGTCGATCCGGGCGCCCTGCAGCCTGCTTTTGCAAAAGCGGAACCCGCCGGGGGCCGGCTCGATCCGGCCGCCGCACCGGCGCAGGATGTCCAGGATGACCGCGTCCCCCTGCAGGGTGTCGGGCTCCAGCCCGGCGACGGTCACGTCCCCGGCCAGGGCCCCCAGCACCGCCGGGAAGGCCGCCTGGCTCCAGTCCCCTTCGATGGTCAGGTCCCGGGGGCGGTAAGCCTGCCCGCCGGGGATGTCCAGGGTGTTGGGGTCCGCCCACCGGCTGACCACCCCAAAGCGGCGCTGGGCCGCCCGGGTCATCTCGATGTAGCTGCGGCTCTCCACCGGCGGCCGGAGGCAGACCCGGCTGTCCCCCGCCAGCAGGGGCAGGGCAAACAGCAGCCCGCTGACGAACTGGCTGGACACATCCCCCGCCAGCTCAAAGCGGCCGGGGCGCAGGGGCCCGGCCATGGTCAGGGCGCCGGCCTCCTGCCGGAACGGCAGCCCCTGCGAGGCGAACAATTCTTTGTAGACATTTTGGGGGCGCTGCATCAGCCGGCCCCGGCCGGTAAAGGTCACCGGCTGGCCGGTCAGCGCCGCCAGGGGGATCAGAAAGCGCAGAGTGCTGCCGCTCTCGCCGCAGTCGACGGGCCCGGCCGGAGCCCGCAGGGGGCAGGCGCCCCGGATGCGGGCCCAGGTCTCCCCCACCTCCACCTGCGCCCCCAGGGCGGCGGCCGCCGCCAGGGTGGCGTCGATGTCCTGGCTGTGGGCCAGGCCGGACAGGCGGCTCTCCCCCTCTGCCAGCGCCCCGCAGAGGACGGCCCGGTGGGCCATGCTCTTGCTGGGGGGCGCGGCCAGGGTCCCGGCCGGCGGGGGGCCGGGGCGGATCCGGGCGGTCATGGCTCACATATCCCGGCCGATGGCCCATGCCACCTGGCGGCACTTGGCCATGGCCTGGGCAAAGGCGTCGGGGGTCAGGCACTGGGCGCCGTCGCTCCAGGCGTGGCGGGGGTCGTAGTGGACCTCCACTTCCAGGCCGTCGGCGCCGGCGGCCACCGCCGCGATCATCATGGGCTCCACCAGGTTGGACTTGCCGGTGGCGTGGCTGGGGTCCACGATGACCGGCAGGTGGGTCTTTTCGTGGATGATGGGCACCGCCGACAGGTCCAGGGTGTTGCGGGTGTACTTTTCAAAGGTGCGGATGCCCCGCTCGCAGAGGATCACCTGCTCGTTGCCGCCGGCCATGATATACTCGGCGCTCATGATCCACTCCTCGATGGTGTTGCACAGGCCCCGCTTGAGCAGGACCGGCTTGTGCATCTTGCCCACCGCCTTGAGCAGCTGGAAGTTCTGCATATTGCGGGCGCCGATCTGGACCACGTCCACGTACTCCTCAAACTCGGGGATGCGGTCCTCGCTCATCAGCTCGGAGACGATGGGCAGGCCGGTGGCCTCCCGTGCCTTGACCATGTCCAGGATGCCCTCGGTCTCCAGGCCCTGGAAGGAGTAGGGGGAGGTGCGGGGCTTGTAGGCGCCGCCCCGGAACAGGGCCGCGCCGCCGGCCTTGACGCTGTTGGCGATGCGCAGGGCCTGCTCTTCGCTTTCGATGCTGCAGGGGCCGGCCATGACGGCGATCTTCTCCTTGCCGCCGATCTTGACGCCGCCGCAGTCGATGACCGAGTCGGCGGGGTGGAACAGGCGGTTGGCCCGCTTGTAGGGGGCCGACACGCGGGTGACATTGTCCACCCAGGGGTTGGCCAGGATGCTGCGCTCGTCCAGCTTGGTGGTGTCGCCCACCAGGCCGAACACGTTGTAATCGGTGCCCGAGATCAGGGTCACCGACAGGCCCTGCTTTTCAAATTGATCGACGATCTTGTCCAGTTCTTCCTGCGGGGTGCCTTTTTTGGTGGAAATAATCATGGGAGTGCCATTCCTTTCTGTTTTTCTTTTTGCTTTATATACTCACTGTGCAAACAGTTTGTTCAGCGTCTCCAGGGCGCGGGCTGTGGCCTGCTCCACGGTGCCGTCGTTGGGGACGGCGGCGTCGGCGGCCTGCTCGTACAGGGGCCGGCGCTCGGCTTCCATCTTCCGCAGGGCCTCGGGGCTGGAGGACAGGGGCCTGCCTCCGCCGACGGCCAGGGCCTCCAGCGGGCGGTCGATGAACAGGACCAGGCCGTTCTGGCGCAGGGCCCGGACGTTTTCGGGCCGCTTGACGGCCCCGCCCCCGCAGGAGATCAGCAGCCCGCTCCCCTTGCCGAAGCGGCGGATCTGTTCGGTCTCCCGGGCGCGGAACCCTTCTTCCCCCTCGGCTTCAAAGATCGCGGGGATGCTGCAGCCCGCCGCCCGGACGATCTCCTCGTCCAGGTCCACAAAGGAGCGGCCCAGGGCGGCGGCCAGGGCGCGGCCCAGGGTGGTCTTGCCGCTGGAGGGCATCCCCACCAGGGAGACGTTCAAAATATCCCGCCGGAGGGCGGCTGCGCTGCGGCGGATCTCCCCTTCCCGGTCCGCAAAGGGCTTGTCCAGGAAGGCTTCCGCCGCCCAGACGGCCTGGGCCACCAGCATTTCCAGCCCGCAGGCTGTCACCGGGACCCCGGCCTCCTCCGCCCGCAGCAGCAGCTCGGTGCGGACGGGGTTGTAGACCACGTCCACCACCGCCTCCAGCCCCGGCATGGCGGCCACGTCCAGAAGGCACTCCCCCACGTCGGGGTACATCCCCGCGGGGGTGGTGTTGACGACGATCTGCGCCCCCGAGCCGGCCGCTTCTTCGTAAGAGATCCAGCCCCTGGCGGGGTCGGGGCGGCGGCTGGCGGTCAGGACACGGGCCGCGCCCGCGTCCCGCGCCACGGCGGCGGCGGTGTTGCGGGTGCCCCCGGTGCCCAGGAGCAGGACGGTGCGGCCGGCAAAATCCACCCCATGGCTCCTGCAGAGGTGGGCAAACCCGTCATAGTCGGTGTTGCTGCCGTACAGTTTGCCGCCCCGGTTGACCACCGTGTTCACCGCCCCGATGGCGGCGGCCCGGGGGTCGATCTCGTCGCAGTATTCCATCACCAGCCGCTTGTAGGGGATGGTGACGTTGATGGCCCGGAAAGGCCGTTCCTCCAGAAAGCGGCGGGCCTCCGCCTCGGTGGGCAGGGGGTGCAGCTGGTACGCATAGCCGCACAGCCGCTCGTGGATGATCTTGGAGTAAGAGTGCCCCAGCCGGGAGCCGATCAGTCCGTATTCCATGGCGTTTCCTCCTCCCGGCAGACGTCGGGGCGGACCATCCACCCCTCGCCCCAGCGGGCGGTGAGCAGGTCGCCCACCGCAAGGGCCGCCGCGCAGGTCTGGACCACCGCCGCCCGGGGCACGATGCAGGGGTCGTGCCGCCCCTTGATGGAGAGGCTGGCGTTCTGCCCTGCGGCGTAGTCCACCGTGCGCTGTTCTTTATAGATGCTGGGGGTGGGCTTGACCACGGTGCGAAAGACCACCGGCATCCCGTTGGTCAGGCCCCCGTTGATCCCGGCGTTGCGGTTGGTCTCGGTGTAAACGCGGCCCTGCCGGATGCGCAGCGGGTCGTTGGCCTCGCTTCCCCGCAGGTCCCCAAAGCCGAAGCCCGCCCCGAACTCGATCCCCTTGACGGCGGGGATGGCAAAAGCCATGTGGGCCAGCACGCTTTCGACACTGTCGAAAAAGGGCTCCCCCACCCCGGCGGGCAGGCCGAGGATGGCGGTCTCCAGCACGCCGCCCACGCTGTCCCCCTCAGCCCCGGCCGCCCGGATGGCGGCCTGCATGGGAGCTTCGGCCCCCGGGTCCAGCAGGGCAAAGCCCGCCCCCCGGGCCTCCAGCGCATCCAGCTGGGCGGCCAGGGCCGCCGGGTCGTCCTGGGCAAAGGGGGCGTCCGGGATGCCGGCGCAGCGGGCGATGTGGGTGGCGATGCGCACCCCCGCCCGCTCC
>OESB01000158.1_pt1 | contig 20225 bp, 19 predicted proteins | sample 1540131 | NCBI WGS metagenome assembly OESB01 (sample SAMEA3891888, study PRJEB23780) | metagenome | biome: terrestrial biome; feature: animal house; material: Caecal content | place: Italy | collected 2015-05-05 | reverse complement strand
CCAGTGATCTCTGCATAGGCAGAGAGGAAAAGGAGGAACGCAACCTTGCCAAAGAAGGCGCCGCAGTAATGGAAGCCGCCGAAAAACTATCAGCGCGTCTGCCACCAGAACTGCATCAGGCATGGCGTGATTATGCAGATCGGGTTGAACGGTTTCAAGATTTGGAACGGCAAAATGAATTTGAGAGAGGCTTTGTTGTTGCCGTCTTCCTTATGTTGGAGCTAATAAACAAAGGTAACCAAGCAGGCACAACCGATACGGAATAATATCCAGAATTGTTCCCTGCATGTTGAAGGGGCCGCTCTGCTCCAAGGAAGCAGAATTTTTACCTACACAGCAATAATAAACGCTGCAGGTCTCGCCTTAAATGGGAGACCTGCAGCGAAGGCAATACACAAGTTGCTCTGATACCAATTTTCTTTTTTCTCATGTAGTCAGATGCGATGATCCCTGCAGCCCGAACGCCAATCGCTAAAAACTACTCTGCTGTTTTCGTCTTCATGGGCTCTTTGTGGTCAACCGTCCCTTGCATATAGACTGTGGCAAGTTTTTCCTACATCATCCAGCTTGCTCCAGATGTCGAGACATTTCCTCCGATCGCGGTAAGTCTTGCTGTTTCATCCTCTTCTGTAAAAAACTGAGCGATGGTGATGCCGAATCCATCACAGATCTTCATAAGCAAGGGGACTATCGGCATATAGGTCTTATGGAGCATGGTGTTCAATGTGGAGTAAAGTAAAATACCCCGAAGCCTGCATACGTTCACATGCAGGCTTCGGGGTTATCTTTGTTTGCAGTTGTGTGGCCTTGAGAGAAATAGGATGTTATATATTGCGCACTTTTGAAAAAATCGCCGTGAGGATTATGCCTCGATAATCTGCTCCTCGCACCCATCCTCGGCAATAATGATTTGCCCCTCACCCAGTTTGCTGAGGTCAATGCTTCCGGTGCCCACGCTCAACTCGATGGTGACCCACGAATTGGATACCGTTCCCGCATAGGAAAGGGCACTGCTTCCGGGGGATATTCCTGAAAAAAGAATCCGGCCTGTCTCCGCATCAACGCTTACTGAGGCGTTGCTATCGGCGCTGCCAGAAAACCGGACAAACCCATGCTCACCCAGGCTGGCGCATGGCATAGAAAAGGCGGTTTCGACAGCCATATCATTGCCCGTAAATGACATTTCGCCATCTGGAGTAACCGTAATGGTCTCCATACCCATGCCGCTTACGGTATATTCAGAATAATCCGGTTCACTGATATTCAAATCCGGGTCTGTCACGATTCCAAAGAGCTGCCCGCCACTCCCGTCGCACTGGTAGGTAAAATGATCGCTGCGGGAAACTTCCAGCAGATATCTGTCCTCAGCTCCTACATCGTTTGCTGTCTGCTGATGGATCAGATCCATCGTACCGGAGAATTCCCCACTGCTGTAGTTGACAGTTTCTCCTTCCTTGTTGACAACCCTGAAATCGCTTCCGCGCACCGCAAGACCAATCGTCTGATTTCCCGCACCACATCCCGTGAGGAGAAGCGGCAGCGCGAAGGATAGAAACAGGAGCATCTTGATACCACACGTTTTCATAGCTTTACCCCCTTGAGAAAGCCATTCTGATTCTGCTTGTTATTTTGCTGCTATTATACAGTGCACAAAGCTTTTTTGCAACGAAAATAACAGCGAGCCTTTTGCCTTTAAAGTACAACGACCCGGTAATTGAAATCGATTGGGATAGCGCCGCCCTGAAGGAATAGGAGGGAGGACGGCATGGTATGCCGTCCGCTCTCCGGCCCTTTTGAACATCATCCGGTGGCCGCATATCAAAAATCGCCGTATGCTAAGCTGTCGTGAATCGCAAGTGCCGCGGCTCCGTTTGCTCCGCTATAATCATTTGGCTCCACAAAACGGAACTCAGTATCAGAATGCAGCGCATTGCACAGATTTGTGTGGATGACATTTAAAAGCAGCTCTCTGTTTTCTGGGACGCCAAATAGCACGCCATCAATAAACATGATGCGGGAGCTGGCAAAATTGACTACGTTCGCAACGGCGATGCCGATTCGGTAAACTGCTTCTTGGGCAATCTTACGTACATCCTCATCGCCCGCGCTTTGTGCCGCTATGATATCATGCATCGATGGTTCGCCATCCGGACAAAACTGCTGGAGAAGAGGAGCTTTCCCCTGCTGAAGAGCTTCTTTGCATCTTGTGATCACAGCTACGTCACTGGAGTACGCTTCCAAACACCCACGGTTCCCGCAACTGCACAGCAGGCCGTCCGGCTGCATGATCATATGACCTACTTCACCGGCACCGACAACGGACCCAACGACATTCCCAGTATCCAAAAACAGAGGACAGGCGATGCCGCGAGAGATAAAAAAGTAGGTGAAGTTATGGACATCCATCAACAGATCCTTTTGGAGCAGCCGCAGCCCGTAGGCTCGCGCACAGGCGTTGTTTTCTACGCTGATCGGTCCGCTGTAACCAGTCATGGATGCCACGTCAGCCCGCACCGCCTTGTCACGCCAGCCGTAGCTGGGCAGAGTGTCGAGCCGTCCCTCCGCGCTATTCACGACGCCTGGCACACAAAATCCGATTCCTGTGATATCATTTAAGGTAAAGCCACAGGCATCAAGCGCCTCATACAGCAGGTCGCAGCTCAGCTTCAGATTTTCCTCGTAGCTCGGATGGGGCGTGCCGTCTTTTTTACAGTAAAGCGTCCGCCCCAGGAAATCCTGGATACTGATGATCCGTTGAAAGCCGCGCATCTCAATGCCGACAAAGTGTCTGGCCTCCGCAATGATACTCACCGGACGGGCCTTGCGGCCGAGGCTGTTCGCGGAAGAATCCAGCTTGTTCTCTTCCTTGACCAACCCGGACGCAATCATGTGATTGATATTCGTGGTGATTGTAGGCATTGTCAGAGCCAGCTGCTTTGCAATATCGGACCGCTTGATGGGACCGCGATAATAAATTGTTTTGAGGATGGCAGATCTGCTGGCTGCTACTGATCCTGACACACCACTAGTTTGAATGAGCCGCATCCAGACCGCCCCATTTCTTAAACAATTTAGCTTTGCCCTCGAGTCAGGTGTTCAGCAACAGCCTGCGGCCACGCAGGAACACCTCTGTGATTTGCGCATGGTCGTCCAATACGACCAGATCCGCGTCCTTACCGTCTTCAATCGAACCCTTGCGGTCATAGACGCCGATGAGTTTGGCTGGATTTTCCGTCAGGACGGGGAGCACATCCTCCAAAGGCAGTCCAGTAAAGGCCAGAATGTTCCTCAGCGCCCGATCCTGCGTCAGGGTGCTTCCTGCCCGGGTGCCGTCAGAGACCAGCTTCGCGTCCCCGTTTTCGACCACCACCTGATTGACGCCGAGGTGGTAATAGCCGTCGGGCAATCCCGCCGCCATGATGGAATCCGTGATGGCCACGAGCCGGCCGCCCCCCTTTGTTTTCCAGAGCAGCCGGACAATGCCGGGATGGAGGTGGAGGCCATCGCATATCATTTCACAATAGATATCGGACTCTAACGCTGCGCCGAGGATCGCGGGGCGGTGCTGGTGCAGCAGAGCCATGGCGTTGAATGTATGGGTACAGGCGGCCGCGCCGGCGCGAATCGCCGCCATAGCGGTGTCATAGTCCGCGCCGGAGTGCCCGATCGCCACGGTGATCCCCAGCTCTTTGAGCGCGGGGATCATTTCCAGAACGCCCTCCACCTCCGGGGACACTGTAATATACCGGACGTTGCCCTCCGCTTTATCTTGATAGGACGTAAGCAGAGCCAGAGAACCCTTTTTTAGCAGGTGCTCCGGCATAGCACCCTTGAACTGTGAAGCCAGAAACGGACCTTCCAGGTGGATCCCCAAAAGCTGCGCCCCCATACGCAGTGATTTCTGGTAGGAGAGGCACTGGGCTATGGCACGGCACGTCTGCTCCTCCGTATCGGTGAGGATCGAAGCCAACCAAGAGGTGGTTCCGTGTTTCGCAAAAAAAGCACCGATCTTTCCCAGGCCGTCAACGTCAGCGCCATTCACGTCTACCCCCACCGCGCCATGGGTGTGGATATCAATGAAGCCAGGGACCACTTTTCGGCCGGAGATGTCTATAACGTCGCCGGACACCTGTATATCTGGGTCCATCAGGCGTATCTTTCCCGCCTCTACGGAGATCGTCTTTCGCTGAAAGCGGCGGCCGATATAGACCTGACCGTTGATGATATATGTTTCACTCATTGGTATCTCCCGTTTCTACTGTGATCAGTCCGGCAGGTTGGCCACGAATTCCGTGAAACGCAGCAAAACGTCCGGGTGCTCCTGAAGCAGTGTGGCAGGGAAGTGGGCGGAGATATCGCCATAGGCGGCGTGGCGCACCACGCTGCGGTGCCAGTCCCGGAAGCAGCCGAGACGGATCTTGCGCGCATGATAGATTTCGTGCATTCCTATTGTGACACACCAATGGGGCATGTCGTCAAGCCTTCCGCAAAAATCACCGATGGCGTTGGCGGTGCGGGTCTCAGGGGTGATCTTCAACACTCTGGTATGGAGCGCCTTAAACTGCTCCGGAGACAGTTCGTCCTGCGCCTCGTTAAAGGCCAGGTGCCCGTTGATCCCGATGCCGCCGAAGCAGATGTCCACGCCGCCCAGCTCGTCGATCAGCTTCCCCATCCGGTCCGGGTCCTTCGGATCAGGGAAGACACGCTGCTCCTTGGGCATGACCAGCTCAGGTTTGATCTTGGAATAGACCGTTCTGTCCATAAATCCCCGGAAACTCAGGGGATGCTCATGGTCGATCCACTCGAGATCATCTGTCAGATACTCATCCATATTCAGGAACCAGACATTTTTCAGGCTGATGTTCTCCTGATTGACCGTGTCAACAAAGTAAGGATACTGGCCGACGGGCCCCACAGGACATATGAATACGGTGCGCTCGCCCAGAGCATTCTTTCGCTTGATCTCATCCACCATCTCCTGGGCGATGGCCTTGAATACCGCCGGATTGTCCTCCAGCACCTGGATAGGCAGCTTGGGGGCCTTGAGAAGCTCCTCTTTGGTATAGTAATAATATTCGTGACGCATAAATAACTCCTTTCATTCCTCGATGGGGGGGAATCCGGTATATTTTTCTGTGATCTCCAGAATCCGGTATACATCCAGATAAGGCTGGTATTCAAGCTCGTTCCGGCAGATCAGATTTCTCAAGGCAAGTCGGTCCATCCGGCTGTGTGGGATATCTCCCTTGGCCAGAGAGGCCGTGGCGCGGCTCAGCGCTTCAACATATGCTCGGTGGTAGGACAGGAGCTTCCAGAAGAGAGCGGAACCGTCTTCAGGTTGGGGAATGGAAATATTCTGACAGAGATTGACGATTTGATCCATTCGGGCCGCTATTTCCGGATCGACGCGGGGACCCTTCCCGTTGAGATAATCGCAGCTGCTTAGCCGGGAAAGCTCGCCCAGATAGGACAGGACCTCTTCGCTTCGGGAGCCGTAGGCGGCGGAAAAATATTCCCGGATCAGGGCCTGGGTATCAGCGGCCTCGTCAAAAAGGGTGTAGCCCATGACATAGTTGGGCAAGGCGTTGGGCAGGGATACCCGAAGCTCCTGGCAGCTGATGTAGCCGTCCAGCCCCATTTTACGAAGCTGTTTGATGTCGCTGCCGATCACCTCTGCGATATGTACATACCCGAAGTCGCCGTAGTGGGCCCGGCCCAGAGGATAGTCGTAAACAAAGCTGTCTCCCTGGAACAGCTGCTGCCAACCCCGCAGAAATGCCAGGTTCTCCTGGAGATTGGTTGGCAGCACAATGCGGTTTCGCTCATAGGGAGGCATGGAAGCCTCTGGTCCTGTCAGATCGTAAGATGCCTCAAAAGTACGGCTGATGGGTGCGAACATCAGAACAAAGCGGTCGGGATTCCTCAACCTCTCTTTGAGAGGCGGCCAAAGAAGCTCTTGGTAGAGCAGGAAAACTACTCGGGTATCCAGGCCCTCCATAGAGAGTCTGCGGTCGATTTCATTGAGCAGACTGACATACTGGTCCGAGGGCGTCGTCTGCTGGCAGCCTTCACATTCGCAGACGTTGTTGTATTCATCGGCCAGCCAGACATGGAGATAATCTACGGTGGGATTTGTCTTTGCATATTTTACGACGAGATCGGCAAACGCCTCTACGGCATCTCCGTTGTGGAAGCACAGGTTTGTGTTTGCCGGGCTGCCCCGCCATAGCCCACGGACACCGCCCACCTCGGCGGCAAGGGCCCTCTTTTCCGAAGAGAGGGGCAGCGTTTCCTGATCCCAGGACACCGTTTCATACCCCAGGACCTCTCCCGTCCAGCCGTGGCCCACCTTGTGGAGGAGCAGTCCCCGCTTTTTGAGCTCTTGCTCCAGTACCGCCACATCCGATGCGGCATCATCGGCAGTATACTCCTCTGGTTTCAGATAGGGATTGCCCTGGTGGTGATACCAGCGCGCCAAAAATGCATATGGAACCTTGAACTGGAGGAAAAAACTATTGTAACCTATTTTCGGGAGCCAATCAATAAAAGAGAGAATATTTTCCCGGGAGTCAGCGCCTTCAATACATACGCCGCGATGGCGAAAAGAGGCGCGCTTCTTGTAGCTGGCCGGAATACTGGAAAGAGAAATCGTCGGCACGATCTCGCTGTCCTTGCCCGGCCCCAAAAATCTGCACCCCAGATAATGGAGGTAATCATAGACGCCAAGCAGCACGCTGCGGTCATTGACTCCGCATATCTCGCCTCCGTTCGGTCCTACATCGACAGAAAAGCTGTCGTGGGAGTCCTGACCAGTCACAACAAGCTGAAAAGCAAGGGGGGGCGCCGAAGAAGAAAGCATTCGCGTCAGGTACTCCTCCAACTGGGAGGCGGCAAACTGAATTGTTTGAGAGGAGACTGCGCCGCAGGAAATCTTCATATACGATATACCTCCGTCAAAAAATTGCCAATAGACAGGACCCTATGAACCGGACAAAAGCCGTTCCATAGGGTCCGTTCCTATGTTTCGTTTATCCGCAGAGAGGCAGGATGGACACCTTAGATGCCGAGAGCTTCCCTCATAACATCATAGAGGACGACGGTGCTCATATCCACAACCTCATCCTCGGTAATGGACTCGCCATCCAGGAAGTCCTGCTGGAGGTGGTCATAGTAGCCCTCCATGGTGCCGTCCTGGAGAGTCTCAGTCAGAGTGGCGATATCGAACCATGTGGCGTCGCCAGTCTGGGCCAGGTTGGCCTCCAGGCTGGTCTTGGTCGTGTCAGCGCACCACTGGGCGACCTGCTCCCAGTTGTCGGGGTTGGAGCCGTAATCCATGCCCTTGTACAGCGCGCGGGAGAAGCGGACCAGGATGTCGTGGTTTTCCTCAGCGTAGTCGGGCAGGCAGATCCAGCTGGACAGGTTGATGGAGCCGTTGGAGAACTCGATCTCCTTGGCGCCCTCCACCTGGTTGAGGATCTCGGTGGTGTAGGGGTTCCAGGCGACGGCCACGTCAACGGTGCCGGAGACCATGGCGGACACCATGTAGGACACGTCCATGTCGAACAGCTCCACATCATCCTCGGTCAGGCCGGCCTGGGACAGGGCGCTCTGCAGGGTGGACTCGGAGGAGGAGCCGCTGTTGTAGGCGATCCGCTTGCCGGCCAGGTCCTCGATGGACTCGATGCCGCTCTCAGCGGTCACCACGATCTTGTCGCTGGTGTGGACGGAGCTGGGGGCGAAGACCAGGGCGCGGCCCTGGATGCACAGGGTGTGGGCACCCTTGCCGATATAGGCCAGATCGATGCTGCCGCCTTCCATAGCTGCGATCTCGGAGGGGCCGTCTGCGAACTCCCACAGCTCGACGGTGATACCCTCTTCCTCAAAGGCGCCGGTGTTCATGGCGGACAGGATGCCCCACAGGGAAGCGTAGTTGGGCATGTAGGCGATGCGCAGAGTGATGGGCTCGACGCTCTCGCTGTCGGTTCCCGTCTCAGCGGGTTCGCTGGTGTCGCCGGTATTGTTGGCTTCTGTAGACTGGTTGGCGTTATCGCTGTTGTTGGGGGTTGACGCGTTGTTGCCGGTATCGCCGCCACAGGCCGCCAAAGACAGGACCATGACGAATGCAAGCAACAGGGCTGTGAGCTTTTTCATTTTAGTTCCTCCTAATTTACTTCATTTTTATCCGCCGAAGCGGCAGACAGCTCTATTTCCGAACTTCCAGATACTCCTGGTAGACTTCGTTCCAGACCTCCGCCTTCAGTTCCATGAACCGCGGATCATTTTTGGTGGCCTGATCACGGGGATAGGGGATATCGATGTCCACGATTCTCTTGATGCGGCCGGGACGGGCGGACATGATAACGACCCGCTGTGCCAGAAGGATGGCTTCGTCGACATCATGCGTGATAAAGAAGCAGGTCTTTTTCTCGGTCTCCCAGGTCTTCAGCAATTCGGTCTGAAGCTGAGCGCGCGTCTGTGCGTCCAGCGCGCCAAAGGGCTCGTCCATCAGCAGAACCTCGGGGTTGTTGGCGTAGGCACGAGCGATAGCCACACGCTGCTTCATACCACCGGACAGCTCCTTGGGATAGGAATTTTCAAATTCCTCCAGACCGACCAGCTTGATGTACTTGCGGGCGATCTCTAAGCACTGCTCCTTGGGCATACGCCTCATTTCGGGACCAAACATAACATTCTGCAGAACGGTCAGCCAGGGGAACAGGGCGTACTGCTGGAACACCACGCCGCGCCTTACGTCCGTGCCGACGATCCGCTCGCCGTCCAGATAGCACTCGCCGCTGGTGGCTTCATGGAGACCGGCCAGGATATTCAGCAGAGTAGACTTGCCGCAGCCAGAGGGGCCGACCACGCAAACAAACTCATTTTCCATGATATCCAGGTTGACGCCGTTAAGTGCGATGGTTGTCCCATGCTCGCCTTTATACTCTTTGACTACATTTTCAATGTGGAGTTTTACTCCTCGCGTCTCTCCTGCCACGATGTCAGTCTCCTTTCAATAATGTCCACAAACAGGTTTAACAGAAGTCCAATGATGCCGATGATAATGATGTAGGCCAACATCGAGCCGGTTTCAAAGGTGGTCTGCAGGCTCCGAATCCGCATGCCCAGGCCGCCCTGTGCACCAGTGGATTCCGCAGCGAGCAGGGTGGTCAGGCCGGCACTCAGGCCCAGCCGCACAGCCGTGATGACGAAGGGCAGGGTCGCGGGCAGAATAATACGGAAAAAGATATCCATATCGTTGGCGCCGAGGACCCGGGCGGCCTTGATCAGCGTGTTGTCAATGCTGCGGATGCCGTGGAAAATCGTGATGGACATGGTCATGAATGTGCAGATCCAAATCAGGATGATCTGGGGAGGCTTACCAACGCCGGCCGCAATCACGATCAGAGGCGCGTAAGCCAGGGCGGGGATGTTGCGGATGAAGTTGATCCAGGGCTCGATGATCTTACGCACCGGCATGTACCAGGCCATCAGAAACGCGACCGGCACTGCGGAGACAAAACCCAGTCCAAAACCAGCGGCGATAGAAGTCAAGCTGCTGGACAGATCTGACCAGAATGCACCGCGATCGATCATTGTCTGGAGTCCCTCTAACACAACGGGAATAAAGGGAAAGCTGTTTCCTGTCCGCTTGCCGAGGGAAAGCAGGTACCAAACTACCAGCGCCGCGCAGAATGAGATTAGCAGCCACAGTTTGTCACTGATTCCCTTTTTCTTGGTTTTTCCTTTCATATGACACCTTCCTTTTCGCGCTTTTTATCAAAAAAATTAACACAGGGGGAATCATAGCTCCATCAACGATTTCGTCCTGTGATAAAACGCTTCCTGCTGCTTTGGGCGAGCTCGCCGTAGGGACGGCGGTGCTTTTCTATCACCTCCATGTTCCCCTACAGGGCAATTTCTATCTTCTGAGCGCGGCTGAAGGATCCGCCGGGCGGAAGAAGGACGGTCCCCGGCCGCTCCGAGAGCATATGTCCGGGACCAGTGTAGCCGGTCCACGGCTCAATGCATACCCATCCCGGAATTCCAGGCCGGCTCCAAAGGAGTACATACGGGAACCCCTGTGTATATACCCGCAGATAGCGCCCGGTTTTCCGTTCTTCCAGCTGAAGCCAATCAGATCGAAGGTTGGTGAAACAGATGCTGTCGTGGTCAAAAAGGGCAGGGGTCAGGTCCAGAGTGTCGGTCCCACCGGATATCTCCGGCTTTTCAAATCGGATGCAGTAGTCCTGGATACCGTATTCTGAAGAAAAGGGACAGCGAAGGCCCGGATGGAACCCCAGTTGCACCGGCATAGCACGGGAGCTCAAATTGACAGCGGTGCAGGCAGTGCGCAGGGTCCGTCCCTCCAGAGTATGACTTGTCTCAAAGGAAAAGGGCCACGGCCAGCAGACCTCATCGCCATCCCATTCGAGACGGAAGCGCAGACGTTCCGCCTTCTTTTCCACCAGAATATGTTCCAAGTCCCGCACAAAACCGTGTTGCTGTCCGGCCTTGTAGTGGCACCCCTCCGCCTCGAACCAACCGTCTTCTATTTTCCCGCACCAAGGAAAACAGACCGGCGCCCGTCGAGGCCACAACTCTTGTTTCCCATCCCACAGACAGGAAACGGGGTCCTGCCCCAGGGTCTGAATACCCCAGAGCTCCGCTCCCACGCTGTTTATTGTCGCGGTAAGAAATTCGTTTTTTATGTGGTACAGCATGGTTCCTCCCGGTGTCTGTGTGTTAAACAAAGCATCTTACCAGATTATAGCAGCTGATGCCGGTAATGGCGATGAGCAGCCAGAAGAACAGACGGTCCACGCCGCTGTTGCTCAGCCTTTTGCTGATGCTCCGCCCCAGAGTTCCGCCCACGACGCCTCCGATCACCATGACGATGAGCACCGGCCACTGGAACTCCGGCACCGTGCCCCTCAGGATCGTGTTGAGGAAGCTGGCTCCCTGGGAGAACAGGATGATGTACAGGGAGTTGAGAGCGGCGGTCTTGGTGTCCATGGAGAAGAAATAGTACAGCACCGCCAGATTGATGGGGCCACCGCCGATGCCCAGGAAGGCGGACAGCAGGCCCAGCACCAGTCCGATGGTCACACAGGCCGCCGGATTTTTTACATCCTTGGCGGCGATCCGGGGGCGGTTCAGGGTGTAGACAAGTACGCCCAGAGTGAGGACGATCATCATCACCTGTTGGGCGACGGAGACCGCTGAACCGCCGGAGGCCCGAACCAGCTCAAACAGCTCCTTGCCCACGACGCCGCCCACGGCGGCCCCGATGGCCAGCAGCGTGCCCCGGCGGGGCTCCACCTTCACCTCGCCGCCCCGGCTGCGGAGCATGGAGGTGATGGTCATGGCCAGCACCGTGCACCCCGACAGGAAGCTCACCGTGGCCACCGGCATACCGGAGGTCGCGTCCAGCACGGGCTTGATGATGACGCCGCCTCCCACACCGCTGATGCCGCCGATGGTGGTGGCCAGAAGACAGATGAGAAAACTGAACAGGATCTCCATGGTCAGCTGTCACTCCCCTCAGCGCAGATAGGCAAACCGGCTGTCATAGCCGCCCAGCAGAGGCAGGCAGTAGTCCTGGAACGCCGGACGGATACTGGCTCCGTCCTCGCCGATCCACTCCAGGGGGAACTTCTTCTCCGCATTGGCCACCTGCTCCAGGGGAATGAGGCAGGTCGCGGTGCGGTACTCCGGCTCCCGGGTGGTCTGGAAGCCCACCATATAGCCGGTCTTGCCCTCTACGGCGGCACGCACCGCCGCCGCGCCGGCCTCCTGGGCCTCCCGCTGGTCCACCTCGGACATGAGGGCCACGCTCACCCGGCCCAGCAGGCCGGGCTTTTCAGAGCGGGACTTCAGGCCGGTCTCCTGCATGATCATATCGCTGAGGGTCTGGGCGGCGCCGCCGGGGATCTTGTGGCCAAAGCCGTCCACGATGCCGGAGTCGGCCACCGGGGAGCCGTCGGCGTAGTGGATGCCCTCGGACACGGTGACCAGCAGCCCCCGGCCCTTGGCCCACTTCTCCTTGACGGCGGACAGGAACTGCTCTTTGTCAAAGTCGGTCTCGGGCAGGTACACCAGGTGCTCGCAGGGCATCTGGCCGGCAAACAGGGCGGATGCGGCGGTGATCCACCCGGCATTGCGGCCCATGAGCTCCATCACCACCACGTGGATGGGCAGGGCGGAGGCATCGAAGGCCAGCTCCAGGGCGGACACGGCGGCGTACTTGGCCGCGCTCCCGAAGCCTGGGCAGTGGTCCGTCACGGCCAGATCGTTGTCGATGGTCTTGGGGATGCCGATGACCCGCAGCTCATAGCCGGACTGGCAGGCCAGCTGGTAGACCTTGTGGCAGGTGTCCATGGAGTCGTTGCCGCCGTTGTAGAAAAAGTAGCGGATGTTGAACTTCTTGAAGCACTCCAGCACCGCGGGGTAGTCAGCGTCGGTGAGCTTCCGCCGGCAGGAGCCCAGGGCGGAGGCGGGGGTGCGGGAGAGCAGGTCCAGCTGCCCGTCATCAAACGCCCCCAGGTCCATCAGGTCCCCGGCCAGGATGCCCTCGGCGCCGAACCGGGCGCCGTAGATGGTCTCGATCTCGCCGTGGCGCTTGGCCTCCCGGACGGCCCCCAGCAGGGAGCTGTTGATCACCGGGGTGGGTCCGCCGCCGTGGGCGATGAGCATATTTCCTTTCAGCATATGTATCGCGCCTCCCTTACACCGTGGCAAGGTCGTCGTCCCTCATGCACAGATGGACGGCGCCCAGCTTAAAGGTCTTGGGCAGGGCCAGGATGTTGGGGTTGGGACCGACGAACTTCCGCTTGGCGTCCTCCAGGGCCTCCTCGAAGGTGGCCCTAGTCTTCAGGCCCATGCCCCGGGCGATGCCAGGCTCCTGGGCGCCCACGATGTAGATGGCGGCGGTGTTCATCTCGGCGATGTGGCCGCAGCTCATCATGGAGAAGCCGTGGAAGGGATGGAAGGCATTGCAGAAGCGGTACTTGCGGATATACTCCTGGTTGGTGGCGAAGTACTCGCCATAGCGGTCCATGTCGGGCAGGATGTTCATATAGTCGTGCTGGAACATCTCGTACAGCTCCCGGAGGTAGGGCCAGCGCTCGTCGTGGAAGTAGCCGTTGCAGATGGAGGAGCAGATGATGACGCAGTTGTCCTTCATCACCCGCTTGTGGCGGATGACCTGGGCGCTGAGAGCCTGCATCATCTGGATGGGGTTGGTGCCCATGCCGTTGCCGTAGTGGAAGTCCTGGGGCATGCCGAAGACCATCACGTCGAACTTCTCCTCCGCCCAGGGCACATAGGTGCGCTTGTTGGCGACCTTCCAGGACTCAGGCTGCATCACTTTGGCGTAGCCGGAGTAGATGGCGATCTGCCGGGAATAGGTGTCCAGCACCGCATCGCAGCAGAAGAAGGGGTGGCCCATCTTCTCCTCCATGTGCATGCCGATCTCGTCGAACTTGGTGCGCATGAGGGAGTGGCCGGACACGGGGGTGAAGTCGGAGCGGTGCATCACCTTGGGCACGTGGTGGCTGGCGATGCTCCGCCAGTGGGTGATGCCGGTGGCGCAGTGCTTGTACCCGCCGGAGTATCCGCCGTAGGGGTTGCCCTGGGTGTGGCCGATGAGGATGGGGATATCGCACTCAAAGACGTACTTGTTCATGAGCACCGGGTCGCCCCGCTGGGTGGTGCCTAGGTCCACCATGTGCTCGGGGTCCTCGCTGTCATGGCTGGTGATCTGATTGGACCAGTAGAACTCGTTGAACAGCTCCTCCCCCAGGATCTTCTTCATCTCAGGCACAGTGGCCCGGGGATGCAGGCCGTTGGAGAACAGCAGGAGGATGTCCTTCTTCTCCACCCCGGCGGCGTACAGCTCGTCCAGGCAGGCCCGGATGGATACCCGGCGGTGGGCGGTGGGCTGGGTGCCGCCCTTGACGATGTCGGGGATGACGAACACCACGGTTTTGCCGGGGCCGGCCAGCTCCTTCAGGGGCTTCATGCCCAGGGGGTGGCGGATGGACTCCAGGGTGGCGGCGTACAGGCTGTCCCAGTCCTGGGGCAGGCAGGGGGGATCGGGCACGGTCTCGCCGGGGATAAAGACCTTGGTATTGTCGGGCAGTTCGGCGCTCATCAGGCCGTTGCCGTATTCAAAATCAAGCTTCATGGCTGTATCTCCTTACTCTCCCAGGTAGGTTTTGATAATCTCCAGGTACTCGTCGGGGTAGAAGCCGATCTCCCCCTGGAACCGGGTCAGGGCGATAAGACCGCCGTCGATCTCGTCGATGGAGGCGAGCATCTCGGCGTTGTCCACCTTCAGCCCGCCGCCGTATACCACGTCCAGGCCGCCAGTCTGCTCCTTCACGAACCGGGCAATCATGGTGATGTAGTCCTTGCCCGCGGGGGTCTTGCCCGGGCCAATGGACCACACCGGCTCGTAGCCGATGACCACCTTGGAGATGTCCACACCCTCCAGGCCGACGCGAAGCTGCTCGCCCAGCACCTCCTGCCAGCGCTCCTGCTCCTCGCTCTTCTCGCCGATGCAGTACAGGACGGTGAGGCCCTGCTCCACCGCCAGGCGGATCTCCTGGTTCAGTAGGCGGTTGACGGCAGCGGTGTCGGTGACGCCCGCCTCAGCCAGGATGCCCGCCTTGTCGTTGCGCTCCTCGCAGTGGCCGATGATGGTGGAGGTGCAGCCCATGGCCTTCGCGATGGAGGCGGGACGGTTGGTGGTGAAGGCGCCGAAGTTGCCGCCCACGGCGGTGTTCATCCGGTAGACGCCCTGGCAGCCTACCTGGACGGGGCTGCCCTCACACCGGGCGCCCACAGCCCCCAGGATGTGGGCCTCGGGGAAGTACTGGACGAACTCCACCTGGCTGGGGTCATAGTGCTTTAGCCCCTCCTGGGTGTGGGAGACGATATAGCCGCCCCAGTCCTTCAGCGGGGCGATGCGGTTGACGCCGCCGTACTGCACAGGGACGTCAAACCGCTTCAGATTCAGATACAGATGCTTCATGGCCGCTCCTCCTTACTCCTTGTAGAAGGCGATCATGTCCTCCAGGGACTTCTGCTCCACCAGGGGGGCCTTGCCGTAGGAGCCGAAGTTGACGATCAGGGAGCCCACGGCCTCCTTCACGCCGGCCTCCACCCGGCTCATGAGCAGGGCCACGTCGTCATCGGGCACATTGCCGGTGAGGACGGTGTCCATGATGGGCGGGAAGAACACCCGGGGATCGAAAGCGGACTTTTTCTCCTCCAGCAGGGCGTACACGCCGCCGATAGAGGGGCTCTCCCGCAGCTCCGGCTGCTGGGCGAACAGCTCCTTCATGTTCCGGGTGACCGCCAGGCGGATGTCGGTGTCCACGTTGATCTTGCGGATGCCGCAGGGAATGGCGGCGATGAGCTCGTCCACGTTGATGCCGTAGGCGTTCTGGATGTCGCCCCCCAGGTCGTTGATCTCCTTGACAATGTACTGGGGGACGGTGGAGGAGCCGTGGCTGACCAGGGCGCAGAAGATGCCCAGACGGTTGATGCATTCCTTGATGGCGATGGGGATCTCCCGGCGGAGCTTGGCGTTCTTGCCCTTGTTGGCGCCGTGCTGGGTGCCGTAGGAGATGGCCAGGGCGTCCACCCCGGTCTCCTGGATAAATCTCACGGCATCCAGGGGGTTGGTGTAGGTGGAGGTGGCGGCGAAGACATGGTCCTCCTGGCCGCCCAGCACTCCCAGCTCGCCCTCCACGCTGACGCCCCGGGCGTGGGCGTACTTCACCACCTCCCGGGTCAGCTCGATGTTCTGCTCCAGCGGCAGGGAGGAGCCGTCGATCATGACGGAGGTATAGCCGCCGTCAATGGCGGCCACGCAGGAGTCGAAGTCCTTGCCGTGGTCTAAGTGAAGCACGATGGGGATGGGGGAGTTCTCACCGTACTTCTTCACCGCGTTGGCGATGTTCCGGGCGCCTTTCTTCTTGTCCTCCAGGGTGCCGTTGGCAAAGTCCACCCGGCCACCCATGAAGGCGTTGGCCAGGTCCGCCCCCTGGAGAATGGCAGGAGAGCGGAAGGTCTCGTGCATCTCAATGACGGCCTTGGCCTGGGCCACGGCGTTGACGTTGAACGCGCCCTGAGCGTAGTTGTGCTTTTCAGCGGCCTCCATGAGAGGTCTCAGCGGTACCAATGGCATAACACATACCTCCGATGTTCAAAACAAATTATTTAATTAAATTAACTAATAAAATCATACACTCTTTTTATCCTAATAGCAATTCGGAATAGATAACAAAAATTTAACATTATTTTTTACGAAACAGACAAAGAGAATTTCTTGAACAGAAGGAAATTTGTTTTTGCGCCCAATATGTGGGAGAAATGGTCTCTTTCAAAGCTTCATTTTATGAACTGATTTTTCTTGCAACTACGCGCATATGCGAATATGATAGCAGTCAAAAAGGACGCTTCGAGGGGAGCTAAATATGGAATACCTCACGGTACGGGAAACTGCCGTCCCTGCGGCGGACTGCGGAGGAGGTCTCCCTCAACAATGCGTACCGCTGGTTTCTGGGGTACAGCCTGCAGGAGGAAACACCACATTTTTCCACGGTGAGTTATAACTTCCGACATGACAGTGTGGCCTTTGATGCGGTCTATACGCCCAAATACCGGGAGCTGTACAAGCGGCGGAAAGAGACCATTGAACGGGTCTTTGCCGACGCCAAGGAAAAACACGCCATGCGTTATACACAGTACAGAGGCTTGGCTCAGGTGACAAACTGGGTGAAGCTTAAATTTGCTGCCATGAATCTCAAAAAACTGGCCAGGTGGTTATGGAGGGAGAAGCTTTTTCCCTTCATTTCTATCCTGCTCTGCACGCTTTGTACCAGGAACCCGGCCTACACATAAACCGTAGGCCGGGTTCCTCGACAGGCTCTGGCTAAGCAGCAATGCTGCTTAGCCAATATGCTTGCTACTCGGTGAACTCGCCTTGTTCCAGGAATTCCTGAAGAGCATCGCTGGTGATCCGCCACTCCCGGCCGACCTTTACCGCCGGGAGTTCCTCGGACTGGATCATTTTCCGCACCTGCTGCCGGCTGGTCTTCAAAATCGCGGCGGTCTCCTTTACGGAGTAGACCTCTATTTGTGACTCGCTCAGGCCCACGGGTCCCACTCCCTCTGATGGCTTCGCTCTTCAAAGTAGATTTTGTTGTGGAGCCGGCGGATGTCGTATTTGACGAAACCAGCTTCTCCAATCTCATTCCGGGTGGGACTGATACTGTATTGAGCGCACTTTTCTTTTAAATCGCTCTTTGCCATTTCAAACAGCTCACAGACTTCCGTGATGGTATAGAATTCTTTTAAACTATTGTAATCAATAAATTTCATAAAGGATAACCTCCTGATAGGATGATTTAAGTGTAGATGGAATCCGATCCGCTTGAGGATTGCATTTCATCTCACCTTACTGTAATGTTTGTTATTTTGCCTTAAAAAAGTGCATTTTCGTTGATTTTTGGTGGTTTTTGGACCGCCATAAGAAATGCAGGTGATTGCTATTCGCCATATTATGATATAAGGACGAGATCAATTGGAGAACAAAAGGTGAGCACTTGCTCTTTGAAAATCCAGGCTTCCAGAGAGCCTATATATATCCTTTAAACTTTTTGAAAATAAAGAGTTGTGCATTTCTGTGCAACAATATTCTCTTTTGTGCGAAACTAGAAGAAGTGCCGCACAGAAGGGGGATTTACTATGTTTATTACAGGAACCGAGCTGACGGCCTTTGCGGCCGTACTGAGGACCCAGGGCCATGGCCCGGCCACGGTAGTCAAGTACCACCGTGAGGCGGCGGCCTTCGCCGCGTGGCTGGGGGAGAAGGCGTTGACGGCGGAGCGGGCCGCGGAGTACCGGGACCGCCTGACAGCCTGCCGCACCGCGACTGGGGCCAACGGGGCGATATCCGCCCTGAACAAGCTCTTTGCATTTCTGGGACGGCAGGACTGCCGCCTCCGGGGCCTGCCGGTGCAGCGGCGGCTCTGCCGGGATGAGGGCCGGGAGCTGACCCAGGGGGAGTACAAGCGGCTCCTCACCGCCGCCCGGCGGAGGAAGCGGGAACGGCTGCTCCTGGCCATGGAGGCCATCTGCGCCACAGGGATCCGGGTCAGCGAGCTGCGGTTCTTCACCGTGGAAGCGGTAAGGGCAGGAAAAGCCGTGGTCACCAACAAGGGAAAGACAAGGGAGGTGTATCTTCCCGGTAAGCTGTGCAAGCGGCTGCGGGAGTACGCCAAAGCCCACGGCGTTGTCTCCGGGCCTGTGCTGGTCACAAGAGGCGGCCAGCCCCTGGACCGGTCCAACCTGTGGCGGGAGATGAAGGGCCTGTGCCGGGAGGCAAAGGTGTCCGCAGGGAAGGTCTTTCCCCATAACCTGCGGCACCTGTTCGCCCGGACTTTCTACAAGGCGGAGCGGGATTTAGCCCGTCTGGCGGACATCCTGGGCCACGCCAGCGTGGACACCACCCGGATCTATACCCTGGAGACCGGTTCCACCTGGCGGCGGAAACTGGACAAATTGAACCTTCTCCTATAGGCACAAAAAAATACCACGGACTGGTTATTCCGTGGTAACCGCTGGGTGGAGAAGCTCCGCCGCACGTCTCCTTCATACACTCTGCCGCGCGAAGGCATGAAGAAATAGACCAGTTTTTAAAATTTCGACAAAACTGGCCTGATTTCATGCGCAAAATTCCAAATGCAGGCTTGAAAATATATGGACTTGATGTTAAACTAATTATGTATCCGCTGATGAAAGTGAATGTCCCAGACGCTGTTTTACCACGGAATAACCAGTCCGTGGTAGCCGCTTTTAGCTGAGAGGGGGTGGGACCATGGCACTGACAGACCCGGTACTGCTGGCGCAGTGGGACAGGGAGCGAAACGGCGATCTCACCCCCGACGACGTCACCTACGGCAGCCGCCGGAAGGTGTGGTGGCGGTGTGAAAAGGGCCACTCCTGGCAGGCACAGATCAAATCCCGGACCCTGCTGGGGGCGGGGTGCCCCATCTGCTCCAACCGGGCGGTGGCCTCCGGAGTCAACGATCTCGCCACCCTGCGGCCCGACCTGGCCGCCCAGTGGGACCCTGAGCGGAACCTGCCCCTCACACCGGAGCGGATCGCCCCGGGGAGCCACAAGCGGGTGTGGTGGCGGTGCGAAAAAGGACACGCCTGGCAGGCCATGCCTGCGACCCGGTCCGCCGGGGAGAGCTGTCCGGTGTGCGCGGGGAAGGTGGTAGTTCCCGGAGAGAACGACCTCGCCACTCTATACCCGGAGATCGCCGCCCAGTGGGACGGAGAGAAAAACGGTGAGCTGACGGCGGAGATGGTGTCCGCCTGCAGCAACCGAAAAGCCTGGTGGCGGTGCGAAAAGGGCCACAGCTGGCAGGCGCCGGTGGCCGCCAGGACCAAGCGGAGCTCCCGCTGTCCCTACTGCACGGGGCGGAAGGTGCTGGCGGGGTATAACGACCTGGCCACGGTGGAGCCCTTTGTGGCCATGCAGTGGCATCCCGCGCTGAATGGGGATCTGACGCCGGAGCAGGTGACGGCGGGGAGCCGAAGGTATGTGTGGTGGCAGTGCTCCCTGGGCCATGTGTGGAAGGCCCGGGTCCACAGCCGCACAGGAAACCAGCGCTGCGGCTGCCCGGTCTGCGCCGGGCGGACGAAGGCAGCCAGCCGGGACCCACCGGTCCTGGCGAGCTGAAAGGGGTGATTGCCTTCACAAATTACATATGACATATGCTGGACGAATGCTGGCGCGCGCAAGCGAAGTCCCTGAGAAAAGGGGCGGCAAGGAGGTGATATGCGTGGCGAGGCGTCTGCCTGCCTCCCAACCGTCGGTCGGAGAGGCGGCTGGAGAGGGATGGACGCGGGATATAACTTTCTCTCCCCGGGTGTGAGGGAGACGCAACCCCAAAAAATTTAGGAGGAACTATCCAAAATGAAAAAAAGATTGTTGTCAGTGCTGTTGACATTGAGCATGGTGCTGACACTGCTGCCGAGCACCGCGTTTGCTGCGCCGGGCAACGGCGAAGGCGTATATGACAATAAAGATGACGCATATACCGACACGCAGGTAACCGCAAAGAAGGAACTGGCTAAGAACGCAGACGGCACTTACACTATAACGCTGTCTGTGGAAGGATTTACTAAACAGGACAGTACAACTA
>OESB01000154.1_pt1 | contig 20851 bp, 18 predicted proteins | sample 1540131 | NCBI WGS metagenome assembly OESB01 (sample SAMEA3891888, study PRJEB23780) | metagenome | biome: terrestrial biome; feature: animal house; material: Caecal content | place: Italy | collected 2015-05-05 | reverse complement strand
CTCCAGAAGCTCCATGGGGGCATCCAGCCAGGAAGGGGCGTCCTCCCCTTCGGCTTCCTGTGCGGCAGACGGGGGCGGCAGTTCCTCCGCAGGGGCCGGGCCTTCGCCGTCGGGCCAGAAGGGCCCCCGGGCCTCCTCGTCGGCCGGGGCAAAGCCCAGCTCCCGCGCTTTGGCGCACAGGGCCGACAGCTCGGCGTTCTCTTTTTTCAGGGCCAGGATGGCCCGCTCGCAGGCAAACAGCTTGGTCTCGTACTGGCGCAGCTCCTGCTGGGCGGCGGCCAGGCGGCGGTTCAGCGCTTCGAGCGGGGTCTCGCCGGGGCGCGGCCCCTCTGCCGGCGGCGCATAAGCCCCCGGCTGCAGCTTGATCTCTTCGGTCGTCAACGCCAACACCCCCTCCAGGCGGCGCAGCTGCCGGCGGGCCTGCCGGGCCTGCCGGGCGCACGCGCCCCACGCGCGGTCGATGCACAGAAGAAGGTCCTTCTTTTCACGGCGCTGGGCCGCCAAAAGCCGAAGCATCTCCTCCGTCATAGCCGCGTCCTTCTTGTCTGTCCTGTTTTTGGAAAAGCCGGCCTTACTTGCGCTTGTTCAGGATGGCCAGCAGCTCGTCGTAGTAGCGGTTGTCGCTGTTTTCTTCCTCCACGGCCGAGGCGGGCTTGGCCGAGCCGGGGGCGGTGCCGTCCGCATTGAACACCGCCCCGGTGGAAGAAGCCGTGCCGACGGTGCTGGCTGCGGCGCTGCTGGACGAGCTGGCGCTGTCCAACGCCGAGCGCAGGGCGTCGCCGGTGCGGTTCTCGAAGCCGGTGGCCACCACCGTGACCCGCATCTCGTCCGAGAGGTTCTCGTCAAAGGCGGTGCCCCAGATGATGTTGGCGTCGGGGTGGGCGCTCTGGGTGATGAGGCCGGCCGCGGTCTCCACGTCCTCCAGGCCGATGTCGGGGCTGGAGGTGATGTTGATGATGACGCCGTGGGCGCCCGCGATGCTGGTCTCCAGCAGGGGGCTGGAGACGGCGGCCTTGGCGGCGTTTTCGGCCTTGCCCGCGCCCTTGGCGCTGCCGGTGCCCATGTGGGCGTAGCCGGCGTCCTTCATGATGGAGCGCACGTCGGCAAAGTCCAGGTTGATAAAGGCCGGCACGTTGATCAGGGCCGAGATGGACTCGACGCCCTGGCGCAGCACGTTGTCGGCGGCCTGGAAGGCGTTCATCAGGGTGATCTTTTCCTGGCTGATCATCTTCAGCCGCTCGTTGGGGATGACGATCAGGCTGTCCACGTGCATCAGCAGGTTGGCGATGCCCTGCTCGGCCAGGCCCATCTTCCGCTTGCCCTCAAAGGCGAAGGGCTTGGTGACGATGCCCACCGTCAAAATGCCCAGGTCGTGGGCCACCTCGGCCACCACGGGGGCCGCGCCGGTGCCGGTGCCGCCGCCCATGCCGGCGGTGATAAAGACCATCTGCGCGCCCTTGAGCACGTTGGCGATCTCGTCCTTGCTCTCCTCGGCGGCGCGCTGGCCCACCTCGGGGTCGGCGCCGGCGCCGCGGCCCTTGGTCAGCTTGGCGCCCAGCTGCACCTTGATCGTCGCATGGTTTTTGGACAGGGCCTGCTGGTCGGTGTTGAACGCGATGAACTCCACCCCCTGCACCCCGTCGGCCACCATCCGGTTGACGGCGTTGCCGCCGCCGCCGCCCACGCCTACCACCTTAATGGTCGTAACGTTTTCGTCCATCTCTTCATCAAGCATCAAAGCCATAGTTTTGTTCCTCCGTCAGGCAATATGGTCACTGCGCGGCCGCCGGGCACGGGTCCCTGCCGCCCTGGCGGCGCACAGATAATTCTGGGCTGTTTCGGGCGGTCCTGGCAAGCCGCCCTGCGCTGCCCGGCACGGCGGGGCGGCGTTTGGCACTTCTCAGACAAGCCCTTGAGTTATACAAGTTTATCCTATCATCTTTTGGCTCCGAATGCAAGTTATTTTTCCTTTTCAAGGTGCATTTTTTTCAATCGGCGGGTCCGGGCGGCATTTCTCGACGGATTCGTGCCCCCAGACGGGCCAGCATGGCTTCCAAAGCGGGGTAACCCCGGTCGATGTAGCCGCACCCGGCGATGCGGCCTCGGCCCGGGGCTGGGTGACGGTGGCGGGCTGCGCCCCCGGCCTGTACGCCCCGGTGCTGGACGCCCTGGAGGCCGCCGGGGTCCCCTGCTTCGGACCCACCAGGGACGCCGCCGCCATCGAGGGCAGCAAGGTGTTCGCCAAGGACCTGATGCGGCGCTACGGCATCCCCACCGCCTCCTACGAGGTATTTTACGGCGCGGAGACCGCCCTGTCCTATGTGGAGACCTGTCCCCTGCCCACGGTGGTGAAGGCCGACGGCCTGGCCCTGGGCAAGGGCGTCCTTATCTGCGAGACCCGTGAGGAGGCCCGGCAGGCGGTCCGCTCCCTGATGGAGGACAAGATCTTCGGGGAGAGCGGCGCCCGGGTGGTGGTGGAGGAGTTCTTGACCGGGCCGGAGGTGTCCGTCCTGGCCTTCACCGACGGGAAAACCATCGTCCCCATGGTGTCCTCCATGGACCACAAGCGGGCTCTGGACGGGGACAAGGGCCCCAACACCGGCGGCATGGGCACCGTGGCCCCCAATCCCTACTACACCCCGGCGGTGGCGGAGCGGTGCATGGAGGAGATCTTCCTGCCCACCATCCGGGCCATGGCCGCCGAGGGCCGGCCCTTCAAGGGCTGCCTCTACTTCGGCCTCATGCTCACCGGCGACGGCCCCAAGGTCATCGAGTACAACTGCCGCTTCGGCGACCCGGAGACCCAGGTGGTCCTGCCCCTGCTGGAGGGGAGCCTGCTGGAGATCATGCTGGCCACCGCCCAGGGACGGCTGGCGGAGGTGGACGTCCGCTTCGCGGACAAGTCCGCCTGCTGCGTCATTCTGGCCTCCCAGGGCTATCCCGGCCGCTATGAGACCGGCTTCCCCATCTCCCTGCCGGAGACCGGGGCAAACGAGCACATCTACATCGCCGGCGCGGCGGTGAAGGACGGCGCGCTGGTCACCGGCGGCGGCCGGGTGCTGGGCGCCACCGCCGTGGCGGAGGACCTGCCCGCCGCCGTGGAGGCCGCCTACGCCCTGGCGGACCGCGTCCACTTTAACAACGCCTACTGCCGCCGGGATATCGGCCGCCGGGCCCTGCGGGCACTGGAAGGAGGAAGATGATGGTACACCGGATCTATGTGGAAAAGCGCCCGGGGCTGAGCCCCGAGGCGGGCAGCCTTCTGGCGGACCTGCAGGACTTCCTGGGCATCCGCTCCCTGGCGGGGGTCCGGGTCCTCAACCGCTACGACGTGGAGAACATCGACCCCCAGGTCTACGAGCGGGCCAAGACCGTGGTGTTTTCCGAGCCCCAGGCCGACGTGATCTGGGACGAGACCTTCCCCCAGCCCCGGAACGCCCACAGCCTGCTGGCGGTGGAGGCCCTGCCGGGCCAGTTCGATCAGCGGGCTGACTCCTGCGCGCAGTGCATCCAGCTCATGGCCGGGGTGGAGCGGCCCCGGGTCCGCCACGCCAAGGTCTACCTGCTGGAGGGCCGGCTGAGCCAGGAGGAGCTGGACAAGATCCGGGGCTACCTCATCAACCCGGTGGAGAGCCGTGAGGCCTCCCTGGAGAAGCCGGAGACCCTGGCCCGGGACTACGCCGCCCCGGCCATGGTGGAGACCCTGGCCGGCTTCACCGCCCTGGACGAGGCGGGGCTCGCCGCCCTGCTGGAGAAGCTGGGCCTGGCCATGGATCTGGACGACCTGAAATTCCTCCAGGCCTACTTCCGGGACGGCGAGGGCCGGGACCCCACCATCACCGAGGTCCGGGTGGTGGACACCTACTGGTCCGACCACTGCCGCCACACCACCTTCTCCACCCACCTGGAGGACATCTCCATCGAGGACCCGGCCACAGAGGCCGCCTACCGGCGGTATCTGGCCGCCCGGGAGGAGGTCTACGGCCCGGAGAAGGCGGCGAAGCGTCCCCAGACCCTGATGGACATCGCCACCATCGGGGCGAAAACCCTGAAAAAGCGGGGCCTGCTCCCGGAGCTGGACGAGAGCGAGGAGATCAACGCCTGCTCCATCCACGTGGCCGCCCCGGTGGACGGCGAGGACCAGGACTGGCTCCTGATGTTCAAAAATGAGACCCACAACCACCCCACGGAGATCGAGCCCTTCGGCGGCGCGGCCACCTGCATCGGCGGATGCATCCGGGACCCCCTCTCCGGCCGGGCCTACGTCCACCAGGCCATGCGCCTCACCGGCTGCGGGGACCCCAGGGTGCCCTTTGACCAGACCCTGGAGGGCAAGCTGCCCCAGCGGAAGCTGGCGGTCACCGCCGCCGCGGGCTACAGCTCCTACGGCAACCAGATCGGCCTGGCCACCGGCCACGTGGCGGAGGTCTACCACCCCGGCTACATCGCCAAGCGCCTGGAGGTGGGGCCTGTGGTGGGGGCGGCCCCGGCGGCCAGTGTCCGCCGGGAGCGGCCCGCGCCGGGGGATGTGGTGATGCACAAGGTGTTCGGCCGGGGCGTCGTCACCCGCGTGACCCCCGCCGCCGGCGACCTGATCGTCGAGATCCGTTTTGACAAGGTGGGGGTGAAAAAGACCATGGCCAACTTCGCCCCCCTGACCAAAGTATCGGAGGGAGAAGCATGATGACCGTCCAACTGATCGCCTATACCCCGCAGCCCGAAAAGGTGGTGGCCGCCGCCGCCAAGCTGTGCTATTCCGACAGCCGCATCGCCGGCCTGCTGGACGGCCTGGACGAGGAAAAGACCGCCCGCTTCCTGGATATGCTCAGCGGCCTGGGCCACGCCAGCCCCATCGAGCACGCCAGCTTCACCTTTGGCATCGAGGGGGTCAGCCGGTCGCTGCTGGCCCAGATCACCCGGCACCGCATCGCCTCCTTCAGCGTCCAGAGCCAGCGGTACGTCCGGCTGGACGATTTCCGCTATGTGGTGCCCCCCGCCATCGAGGCGGCGCCCGAGGCGAAGGCCGCCTTCCTGGCCAGCATGGAGCAGGACGCCCGGAACTATCTGGACCTGGCCCGCAAGCTGGAGGAGGGCCACGCCGCCCGCCTGATGGCCGAGGGCCTGCCCGAGAAGGAGGCCCGCCGCAAGGCCGAAAAAATGGCCAACGAGGACGCCCGCTTTGTGCTGCCCAACGCCTGCGAGACCAAGATGGTGGTGACCATGAACGCCCGCAGCCTGTGCAACTTTTTCCGGCTGCGCTGCTGCGAGCGGGCCCAGTGGGAGATCCGCGCCCTGGCCGACGAGATGCTGCGGCTGGTGTACCCGGTGGCGCCCCATCTGTTCCGCACGGCGGGGCCCGGCTGCCTGGAGGGGCCCTGCCCCGAGGGCAAGATGTGCTGCGGCCGCCCCGAGGCCGTGCGGGCCAAGTACCGCGCCCTGCGGGAAGGAGCCGGCGCATGAGCGCCCCGGCCAAGGGCCGCCTGCTGGTGATCGAAGGGCTGGACGGCAGCGGCAAGGCCACCCAGGCCGGGCTGCTGGCGGCGGCCCTGGCGGCGGACGGCCTGCCGGTGCGGCAGGTCAGCTTCCCGAACTATGCCAGCGACTCGTCCGCCCTGGTGCGGATGTACCTGTCCGGGCAGTTTGGGTCAAAGCCCGACGACGTGAACGCCTACGCGGCCTCCACCTTTTTTGCGGTGGACCGCTATGCCGGCTACAAGACCGGCTGGGGCGGGTTCTACCGGGAGGGCGGGGTCATCCTGGCCGACCGGTACACCACCTCCAACGGGGCGCACCAGTGCTCCAAGCTCCCGCCGGAGCAGTGGGACAGTTATCTTGACTGGCTGTTCGACTTTGAATACCGGCTGCTGGGGCTGCCCGCCCCCGACGCGGTGATCTACCTGCGGGTGGACCCCGCCGTGAGCCAGCGGCTGATGACCGGCCGCTACCACGGGGACGAAAGCCGGAAGGACATCCAGGAGCGGGACCTGGAATACATGGAGCGGAGCCGCGCCGCCGCCGAATACTGCGCCCGGAAGCTGGGCTGGCAGGCGGTGGAGTGCGCCGCCGGCGGCCGGATGCGCCCGGTGGAGGACATCGGCCGGGAGGTGCTGGCCCTGGCCCGCGCCGCCCTGGAATGAAAAACAAGACGAAAAAGGGGGTATCCTAACGATGTTTCGGCTGATGGAGCCGTCGGACCTGGCGGCCATGGAGGAGCTGTGGGCCGCCTGCCGGTCCGACCCGGCGGATTACGCCGCCAGGGCGATCCAGCGCTTTGCCGGAGAGGAGAACGCCTGGCTGGCCGAGGAGAACGGCCGCCTGCAGGCGATGCTGCTGGCCGTGCCGGCGGCCCTGCAGGGGCGGCAGGGGTATTACCTGTGCGGCCTGTGCAGCCGGGAGGATACGGCCGCCGCCGGCCTGCTGGAAGAGGTGTCGGCCCGGCTGTTCGGGCGGGGGGCTGCCTTTCTGGCGGCGGCGCCCGCGGCGCGGCAGGCGGCCTTTTACGCCGCCCACGGCTTTGGGCGGGCTTTCGGGCTGCGGTGCCTGACCCGGGAGGTCCGCCGCAACCTGTGGAGCCAGGCGGAGTTCGACGCCGTCACCGCCAAAAAGCTCTGCGAGCTGCGCCGCCAATACTGCCCCGGCTGCGTCGAGCTGGACGCCGGCCGGATGGCGGTGGTGCTGGGGGACCTGTACGCCCGGGGCATCACCATCGTGTCCAGCGCCCACGGGTACGGGCTGTATTTCCGCCAGGACGACACCCTGTATTTCATCGAGCTGATGGCGGAGGACGACCGGGCCGCCGAGGTGCTGATGGAAGCCGCCCGCCAGAAGGAAGTGGTGGTCGAAAAGGCCGTGATCACGGTGGGGGAGGGCCAGCCCCTGTTTTACGGCGAGGGCACCCGCCAGGAGTACGGGATGATCCGCTTTGCGGGGGCGCCCTTTGACCTGAGCGAGAGCTACATGCGGCTGATGCTGGCCGGCTGAAACCCTGAAAAGACGAGGAAACGTTATGAAGGAAGCGAACACGAGCAAACACACCGCCCCCGCCCGGGGCCGCCGGCTGCGGCGCGCCCTGCTGCTGGCGCTGCTGGCCGCAGTGCTGGCGGCAGGGGGGCTGGCCTTTTTGTTCCACCGCGAGATCACCGGCGGCGGGGCCGCAGGCCGGACCGTCACCGTCACGGTGGAGCAGGGCAGCGGGGTGGCCGCCATTGCCGCCGATCTGCAGCAGGCGGGGGTGATCCGTTTTCCCCGGCTGTTCCGCTGGTATGTGGGGCGGCAGGGGGCGGCCGGCCGCCTGCAGTACGGCGCCTTTGAGGTGGAGCAGGGCGCTTCCTACGATGCGCTGATCGAGGCCCTGTCGGCCTATGCCGCCGCCGACACCACCCGCCTGACCTTCCCCGAAGGGACCACCGCCATCGCCATGGCCCAGAAGATGGAGCAGGCCGGCCTGTGCACCGCCGAAGCCTTCCTGGACGAGGCGAACAACGGCGACTTCAGCGAGTTCGCCTTCTGGCAGTATGTGCCCGAGGAGGCGCCCGGCCGCTTTATGAAGTGCGAGGGCTATCTGTTCCCCGACACCTACGAGTTCCTGAACGACGGCACCGTCCACGACTATGTGGCCACCTTCTACGCCCGGTTCGACGAGGTCGTGACGGAGGAGGTCTACGCCGCGCTGGAGGCCCAGGGGATGACCCTGCACGAGCTGATCACCCTGGCCTCCTTCGTCCAGGAGGAGGCGGGCAACGACCAGGACAGCAACGTGGCCCAGGTGTTCCGCAACCGGCTGGCCGAGGGCTCGCCCTACCCCCGGCTGGAGAGCAACGTCTCCAGCTACATCCAGAGCGACGAGGACAACAACTACCTCTGGAACTGGGTGGCCCCCTGGTACGGCGGCTGGGACAACATCCCCCCCGAGATCGTGGCGGCCTACGACACCTACAGCTGCACCGGCCTGCCGGCCGGGCCGGTGTCCAACCCCGGCCTGGCGGCCATCCGGGCCGCGCTGGACCCCCAGCCCGACCCCGAGGCCGAGGACGCCTATTTCTTCGTCACCGACCTGACCGGCCGCTACTACTACGCCCATACCCTGGCCGAACACCAGGCCAACGTCCGCACCGCCCGGGCCGTCAACGCCGGGCTGTGACCTGCCAACCCAAAGAGAGGAACACCATGCTTCAGATACCGGAACTGCTGGCCCCCGCCGGGGACCTGGAACGGCTGCGCTACGCCGTCTGCTACGGGGCGGACGCCGTCTACTGCGCCCTGCCCGAGTTTGGGATGCGGGCCGCGCCCGCCAACTTTACTCCCGAACAGCTGGCCGAGGGGGTGGTCTACGCCCACGCCCGGGGCCGCAAGGTCTACCTGACCCTGAACACCCTGCCCACCAACGAGGAGGCTGCCCGGATGCCCGACGCCATCCGGGAGGCGGCGGCCGCCGGGGTGGACGCCTTCATCGTGGCCGACCTGGGGGTGCTGGACGCCTGCAAGACCTGGGCCCCCGATGTGGACGTGCATATGTCCACCCAGACCGGCATCACGAGCTACGCCGCCGCCACCGCCTGCTGGAAGATGGGGGCCAAGCGGGTGGTGCTGGCCCGGGAGCTGAGCCTGACCGACATCGCCGTGATCCGGGACAAGACCCCGCCCGAGCTGGAGCTGGAGGCCTTTGTCCACGGGGCCATGTGCATGAGCGTGTCGGGCCGGTGCCTGCTGTCCAACTACCTGGCCGGCCGGGACGCCAACCGGGGCCAGTGCGCCCAGCCCTGCCGCTGGAAATACTACCTCAGCGAGGAGACCCGCCCCGGCCAGCTGTTCGAGATCGGGGAGGGGGAGGGCGGCAGCTACATCCTGAACGCCAACGACCTGTGCACCGCCCCTTTCCTGGACCTGATCTGCAAGGCGGGGGTGGACAGCCTCAAGATCGAGGGCCGGGCCAAGACCTTCTACTATGTGGCCAGCGTGACGGCGGCCTACCGCCGGGCCCTGGACCAGTACCTGGCCGACCCCTTTGCCGAGGACTTCGACCTGCCCGAGCGGGTGCTGGACGAGCTGACCCGCACCAGCCACCGGCCCTATTCGCCGGGGTTCTACTTTGGGCCGGACAAGGCCCGGCAGAACACCTCCACCGCCGCCTACATCCGGGAGTGGGAGTTTGTGGGCACGGTGGACCGGTGGGAAAACGGGGTGGCCTTCTGCCAGCAGCGGGGCAAATGGTCCCTGGGGGACACCCTGGAGGCCCTGACCCCCGACGGGGCCAGCATCCCCCTCAGCCCTGCCTGGATCAAAAACAGCGCCGGGGAGGAGGCAGGCTCCACCCCCCACGCCATGGAGCGGTACACCATCCCCACCCCCGAGCTGCCCCCCATGAGCCTGCTGCGCAAAAAGAACTGAGTTGAAAGCCTTTCTGTCAAAAAGTCCCGCCCGGACGACATGTGCGTACGGGCGGGACACATACAGGGAAATGGAGCGCTGAGAGTGTGCGAGGCCCCTTGGGCCGAGTGCGCGGTTCAGCGCTTCATTTTGTCTAAAAGGGGGATACCAGGGGGGAAGAATTTCTGACCTGCGTATGCAGGCAGAAATTGGTCCCCCCTGGAGCGTGGCGCTTTTGCGGCACGCTAAATACAGACCGCCCCGGCGATCCTGGCTAAGACCAGGCGCACGGGGCGGTCTGCTGTATAAGGAGAAAGAAAATGTCAGTCGTGGACGCCGTCCAGGGCGGCGCGGGCAGCCCGGATGGCGGCGGGGTCGGTCTGCCACAGCTCGAACTCGTCAAAGCCGGGCAGGCCCATGGGCACCCCCGCCCGGCGGAACACCATCCGGCTGGGCACCCGCTTTTTGCCCGAGAGGTGGCAGGCGGTGACGTGGGTCTGGCGGACCAGGTCCGGGATGTTCCGGGCGTTGACCCCCGCCCCGGCCAAAATCTCGATGCGGCCGGCGGCCTGCTGCTGCAGGCGGGCCAGCAGGGCGCGGCCGGACCAGGCGTCGGCGGCCTGGCCGCTGGTCAGGATGGTGGCAAGGCCCAGCTCGCAGGCGGCCTCCAGGCAGAGGGTGGCGTCCCGGCAGACGTCGAAGGCCCGGTGCAGGGCCAGGTCCACAGGGCGGCCTGCCTGCCGGGCGGCCCGGCGGGCGGCGGTGCAGATGTGCTGCATGGCGTCCAGGTCCAGGTCGCCGGCGGGGTCCAGCACGCCGGTGACGATGCCGTCGGCCCCGGCGGCCACCAGCCCGGCGGCCAGCTCGGCCATCTGGGCCAGCTCCCACCGGTCGTAGCAGAAGTCCCCGGCCCGGGGGCGGAGCAGGGCGCGCACCGGCAGCCCGGTCTCGGCTTTGACCTGCCGGACCAGGGCGGCGCTGGGGGTGGTGCCGCCGATGGCAAGGCCGGCGCACAGCTCCAGCCGGTCGGCCCCGCCGGCCTTGGCGGCCAGGGCGCTGGCGGTGCTGTCCACGCAGACTTCCAGGATACGATGAGGCATAGGGGCTCCTTTCATGGCAGGGGTGGAGAGGGCGTCACTTCACGCTTTCGAGGAAGCGGACAAAGCCGGCCTTGCCTGCCGCGTCCCGCTTGTAGACGCCGGCGTCCTCCAGCACCTGGGCGAACACGTGGCCGATCTCGTCCTGCAGGATGGCGTGGGCGCTGCCCGCATCCAGCTCGGGGTGGCGGGCCAGCACTTCGCCCGCCCAGTCGGCGTGCTTCTGGATGGCTTCGCCGTACTGGTCCAGGGGGGTGCGGGCCACAAGGGCGGCCTCCAGCTCGGCCATTTCGCCCTTCAGGCGGCTGGGCAGCACGGCCAGGCCCATGACCTCGATCAGGCCGATGTTCTCCTTCTTGATGTGGTGGAGCTTGGCGTGGGGGTGGAACACGCCCAGCGGGTGCTCCTCGGTGGTGATGTTGTTGCGCAGCACCAGGTCCAGCTGGTACTTGCCGTCCCGCATGCGGGCGATGGGGGTGATGGTGTTGTGGGGCTCGCCGCCGGTCTCGGCAAAGACAAAGCAGCTCTCGTCGGTGTAGCCGCGCCAGGCCTGCAAAATCTTGCCGGCCAGGTCCACCAGTTTTGCGTCGCCGGCGCTGGTCAGGCGGATGCAGCTCATGGGCCAGCGGACGATGCCCGCCTCCACATCCTCAAAGCCGGGGAAGGTCCAGGGCGTCTCGATGGGGGCCTTGGCCATGGCGAACTCATAGTGCCCGCCCTGGAAGTGGTCGTGGCTCAGGATGCTGCCGCCCACGATGGGCAGGTCGGCGTTGCTGCCCACGAAATAGTGGGGGAACTGCTCCACAAAGTCCAGCAGCTTGCGGAAGGTGGCCCGCTCGATCTTCATGGGGGTGTGCAGGCTGTTGAACACGATGCAGTGCTCGTTGTAGTAGACGTAGGGGCTGTACTGGAAGTTCCAGGCGCTGTCGTTGATGGTGATGGGGACGATGCGGTGGTTCTCGCGGGCGGGGTGGTTCATCCGGCCGGCGTAGCCCTCGTTCTCCATGCACAGCTGGCACTTGGGGTAGGCGCTCTGGGGGGCCAGCTTGGCGGCCGCGATGGCCTTGGGGTCCTTTTCGGGCTTGGAGAGGTTGATGGTGATGTCCAGGTCGCCGTAGGGGGTGGCGGTGACCCACTTGAGGTCCTTCTTGATGCGGTAGCGGCGGATGTAGTCGGTGTCCTGGCAGAAGGCGTAGAACCAGTCGGTGGCGGCGCGGGGGCCCTCCTCCTCGTATTTGTCCCAGAAGTTGGCCCGCACGATGCTGGGCCGCGGGGTCAGCACACCCATCAGCCGGGTGTCGAACAGGTCCCGGGCCACCGAGTTGTCCTCGCAGACGCCCCGGGCCACGGCGTCGTCCACCAGGGCGGTGAGGATGCTCTCGAGGTCGACGTAATAGCAGTCGCCTTCCGGCTCGTCAAAGCTGTCCAGGCCCATGGTCATGAGCAGCTGGTTGCGGATGTAGATTTCGTCGTCGGGCTGGATCAGGCCGGTATCAAGGCCGTAGTTGACCAGCTGCTGGATGTAAGTAGAGATCACAGGACGGCACCTCCTTCGGGGCGGATGGAGAGGACATGGCACCGGCCCTCGCCGATGATGGCTTCGATGCCTGCCTTGAACGATGCGAGTTTGTCCAGGGGGACAAAGGCCTGCACGGTGCCGGCAAAGCCGCCCCCGTGGACCCGGACGGCCCCTTCGCCGGCCAGCAGGTGCTTGGCGGCGGCGATGGTGACGGCCACCTCCTGGTGCTTGGTGTAGCCGGCGGGGATGACGTTTTGCAGGTATTCCCAGCTGCTGCGGCCCGACTCGTTGACCAGGGCCAGGAAGGCGTCAAAGTCCCCGGCGCGCAGGGCGGCCACCTGCTTTTCGACCCGCTGGTTGTCGGCGTAGACGTGGAAGGCCCGCAGCACGGCCCGGTCGCCGCAGGCCTTGCGGCAGGCGGGGATGTGGGCCAGGAAGGTCTCGAAGGGGACGCTGCGCAGCACGTCGCCGCCGCAGACGGCGGCCACCGCCCGGCAGTCGGCGGGGATGGCGGCGTATTCGTCGGTCAGGTCGGCGTGGTCGGCGCCCGAATCAAGGATGCACAGGGCAAGGCCGGCTTTGGAGAAGTCCACCTCCACCGGCTCGACCACGGGGTTGGCGGGGTCGGCAAAGTCGATGGTGATGATGTTGCCCACGCTGGAGGCCATCTGGTCCATCAGGCCGCAGGGCTTGCCGAAATAGACGTTCTCGGTCCACTGGCCGATCTGGGCGATGGCGATGGGGGAGACCTTCTCGCTCATGAACAGCTCGTTGAGGATGGTGCCGATCAGCACCTCGTAGGCGGCGCTGGAGGACACGCCGCTGCCCTTGGGCACGTTGGAGGTGACGTACACGTCCAGGCCCGACAGGCGGGCGCCCCGCTGGGCAAAGGCGGCGCACTCGCCCCGCAGGATGGCGGCGCTGGAGTTCTCCTCCTCCTTGCGGGGGGCCAGGTCGTCCAGGGAGATGGCGCACAGGGGATAGCCCTCGCTCTGGACCCGCAGCTGGTTCAGGCCGTTGGGGCCGGCGGCGGCGATCATGTCGATGTTGACGCTGCCGGCCAGCACCCGGCCGTGCTGGTGGTCGGTGTGGTTGCCGCCGATCTCGGTGCGGCCCGGCGCGCTGAACAGGGCGGCGGCGCTGTGGGGGCCAAAGGCGGCCTCCAGCCCGTCCAGGGCGGCGGCATAGCGGGCCGCCTGGGGCGCGGTGTCCTCAGGGGCGCAGCAGTAGAGGGAAGCCAGGCGCGCGGCATGGGCGCCCTCGCGCAGCTCCTGCTTCCAAATACGGACATCCTTCATTCTGGTATCCTCCTTAAACACACGGTGCGGGGCCAGGCAGCGGCCCCGCGGGTTGCTACATCTTAACTATAAAGGATTCCGCCGGAAAATGAAATGTATTATTGTTGCCTGTTGATGCAAAGTTGCCGAAAAAGGCCGCCCCGGCCGCCCACTGGCCCGGAAGTTGCTTTCCACAAAAAAATCCTGCGCCTCCAAAAAGGTTTTGGCGGGTTTGGCGGCGCGGAGGGGGCGCGGCGGGCCCGCAGGCAAAAAAACCGCCCGGCCCCGGGACGGGGGCCGGACGGGACAGGTCCAGGCAAATTTGGCGCACAGGCCGGCGCAGGGTCACAGCTGCTGGAAGATGTTGCAGATGCCCTCGGCCAGCTCCTGGCCCAGGCCAAAGACGGCCCGCACCGCCGTGAAGAAGAGGGCGGGCACGAAGGTGAAGGAGAAGGCCAGCACCGAGGAACCCCGGTAGAAATCGGTCAGGTGCAAACTGTCCAGGAAGGCGACCACCGCGTCGCTGACCGGGCCGCCGCCCTGGATGGCGCGCTGCTCGGCAGGGTCGATGGCTGCGTAGTGCGCAGGCATATGGAGGGACCGCTTGTTCGGCATAAGAAACACTCCTTTCGTACAGACAGGCGCAAAACGCCTGGCACTGGTGTGGTGCGCGGCGCCGGCAGGGCCCGGGCCCTCCGGCCCCAGGGGTCAGAGGCCGGAGGGGCCTCAGGCTGCGGCGGGCAGGGCCTCGGCCGGGGCGGCCCCGGCGGGGGCGGCAAAGGCGTCCTGGAAGGCCTTGATCAGCGGGTCCACCAGCTGCATATAGTAGTAGGACGCCAGGCTCAGGCCATAAAAGCCGCCCAGCAGGCCGGTGATGCCCAGCACCACCCACTGGCTGCCGTTGAGGGAGGAGAAAAAGTCCTTCATGATCTTGCCGCCGGACTTGATGGTGGTGCCTACAAAGGCGTTGGCGACCATCCCGACCCCGGCCGAGAAGAACGCGCCCCCCAGGAACATCAGGCCGTTGACCAGGACGTTGACGCCGAACTGGATGACCTGCTCCTGGGTGATGTTGAACAGCGCGCCGCCGTCCAGGTAGACCATTTCCTCCTGCGGGACGAGGGCGTAGTGGGCGGGCATGGCAAGCGCGCCCGAAGATGTGGTATATTCCATAAGTAGGGCTCCTTTCAAGCTAGGCCCCGCAGCAGGCCGCGGGAACTGAGTTACCACGATTATAGCATATTCAGCAAAAAACAACAAGGCATCGCGCACCTTTCTAGGGACGGGCTTTGTGATACGGATGTGAAAATTTGCAGAGCGAACCAGCGTGCCTGCGCCAAAAATCCGCCGCGCCGGCCGGGAAAAGCCCCTGAAAAAATGTTGTAGTGCAATCTTTTGGCAAGGGGGGCTTTTCGGTTACTGTTTGGTGGTCCAGGTCAGGTCCAGCACCGGGCCGTAGGGGTCGAACACCAGGCCCTCGACCCCGTCGGCCAAAAGCAGGCGCTTGTGCTGGGCAAACAGGGGCACCGCCGCGCACCCGGCCAGCAGCTGGCGCTCGGCCTGGGCCAGCAGCTGGCAGCGCACCTCGCTGGAGCCGGCCGCCGCGGCCTGGGCCAGCAGGGTCTCGTAGACGGGGTCGTCGTAGCCGGTCAGGCCCTCGGGCCCAAAGCTGCGCAGCAGGGTGTAGACGCTGCCGTCGGTGCAGGTGACGGGGGCCAGGGCGATGGTGTAGTCCGCGGCGGCCAGCCGCTCTTCCAGCTCGGCCTGGGGGACCTCCTCCAGGGAGAAGAAGAGGGACAGCTCCCGCTGCCAGACGCTGTTGACGGCCTCCGCCGCCCGGGTCAGGCCGCTGCCCTCCGGCAGCAGCAGGGTGATGCCCATCAGGTCGGCGCTGGAGACGCTGTCCCGGGCGGCCCGGTAGAGGGCGTAGGCGCTGTTCAGGCTGGGGGAAGGGTCGCCGGCGGCCTGGCGGTAGTCCAGGCTGCCCACCGCAAGGCCGTCGGGCACAAGGCCGGAGGCGGGGGCGTACAGCCCGCCGTCCGCCGGCAGGCCGGCCAGGCGCACCGCCGCGGCCAGGGCCTGCCGCAGCAGCCCGGAGGCCAGGGCCGGGTGGCCGGTGTTGAACAGGAGGCACCAGGTGGTGTCCGTGTAGGGCACCGCCCGCAGCTGGGTGGGCTGGCCGGAGGCGTCCAGGGCGGCGGTGCACCGCTCGTTCAGGATCAGGTCCTGGGCGCTCTGGGCCGAGCCGGTGTTCTGGACCAGGCGCAGGGAGTCCACCAGGCCGCCGCCGGCCTCCCGCCGGAGGAACAGCCCCCCGCTGGTCCAGTTGTAAAGGTAAAAGCTGCCGCTGGACAGGGTGGCGGCGGCGGTCAGGCCGTAGCTGCCGCCGGTGCTCTCGAAAAAGGCCTGGTCGCAGGGCATGGCCCCCGGCAGGGCCAGCTTGCGGACAAAGTCGTCGTCCGGCTGGGAGAGGGTGAACTCCACCGTCCGCTCGTCCCGGGCGCGGACGCCCAGCTGCTCGGGCCCGGCCAGGCCCGCCAGCACCTCGCCGCTGCCCGCGATGGCGGCAAACTCCACCGCGTAGGGCGAGCCGGTCCCGGCCGAAAACACACGCTGGAAGGCGTAGACGAAGTCCTCGGCGGTGATGGCGTAGGCGGTGTCCTCCCCGCGGGCGGCCTTGTAGGCCAGGCCCGGCTTGAGGGTGAAGGTATAGGTCAGCCCGCCGGCAGAGACGGACCAGCCCTCGCACAGGTCGGGCTGGGGCTGGCCGGAGGCGTCCAGCCGGACAAGGCCCCCGTAGAGGTTTTTGCAGGCCAGGACGTCCTCGGGGGCCGAGGCGATCTGGGGGTCCAGGTTGGCGGGTATCTCCTCCACAAACCAGGTGAAGCTGTTGACCCCCGACCCCGCGGTGCACCCGGCCAGGGATAAGGCAAAAGCCGCCGCCGCCACAGCCGCGGCAAGGCGGACAAAGATATGTTTCAAGGCAGGTATCCTTTCTGTATGGTAGGGTATAGGGCCGCTTTGGCCGGTTGCCCTCTCCGTCACAGTCCGCTGACGCGTCCTGTGCCACCTCCCCCACAGGGGGAGGCAAGAGCACGCCCGTGGGTGCCGGCTAGGTTGTGGTAAGGCAAACTTGCTCACAACTTCGCCTTACCACTCGTTCGCCGGGTTTGACGGCGGTACGCTTGGCTCCCCCTGTGGGGGAGCTGTCGAGCGCAGCGAGACTGAGAGGGCTTTTTTCAGTGTAGCAGAAACGGCCGGGGTTGGCAACCGCCTTTTGGGGCGGGTTTTGGGATTTTCGTTGCCAAGCGGGCCTAAAAGAGGTATAATGAGCGGTGTGCCAATCTATGCCTGCTAGGACAAGGGGCCGCGCGCCCCGGGAGGGATTTTGTTATGGAAAAAGAACAGCAGCAGCTGGCCGCGCTGGTGCGCGGCAAAAAGGTGGCCTTCATCGGCGCGGGGGTCAGCCACAGGGCCCTGATCGAGGAGTTCGTGGGCCTGGGGGCCGAAGTGACCCTCTGCGACAAAAAGCCGTCGGTGGAGGCTTTTGGGGACTACGCCGCCACCATCCGGCGGCTGGGGCTGCGCCTGAGCTTGGGGGAAAATTACATGGACGGCTTCCGGGGGCAGGACATCATCCTGCGCACCCCCGGCTTTGAGTATTACCAGCAGCCCTTGCAGGACGCCATCGCCGCCGGGGCCATGGTGACCAGCGAGGTGGAGCTGTTCTTTGACCTGTGCCCCTGCGAGATCGTGGCGGTGACCGGCTCGGACGGCAAGACCACCACCACCACCCTCATCAGCGAGATGTTCAAGGCGGCGGGCCGCACCGTCCACCTGGGGGGCAACATCGGCGCGCCGCTGCTGCCCATGCTGCCCCGGGTGGCCCCGGAGGACGTGGCGGTGGTGGAGCTGTCCAGCTTCCAGCTCATCAGTATGCGCAAGAGCCCCCGGGTGGCGGTGGTGACCAACGTCACCCCCAACCACCTGGACCACCACAAGGATATGCAGGAGTACATCGACGCCAAGCGGAACATCCTGCTCTACCAGCAGCCCCCCTGCCGGGCGGTGCTGGGCTACGAAAACGACGTCACCCGCGCCATGCAGGCCGACTGCAAGGGGGAACAGGTCTGGTTCACCCGGCTGCGGGAGACCGATAACGGCGCGTTCCTGCGCGGGGACGGGATGCTGTGCATGGCCGAGGGGGGCAAGGTGACCCCCTTCCTGGCGCAGAAGGACGTCAAGCTCCGGGGGCTGCACAACATCGAGAACCTGCTGGCCGCGGCCGCAGCCGTCTGGGGCCGGGTGCCGGTGGAGGCCATCCGGCAGGTGGGCAGCACCTTTGCCGGGGTGGAGCACCGCATCGAGCCGGTGCGCACCCTGGACGGGGTGACCTGGTACAACGATTCCATCGCCACCAGCCCCACCCGCACCATCGCGGGGCTGCGCAGCTTTGACCGGAAGATCGTCCTCATCGCCGGGGGCTACGACAAAAAGATCCCCTACGAGCCCCTGGCCCCCGAGCTGCTGGCCCACGTCAAGGTGCTGGTGCTGATGGGGGCCACCGGGCCCCGCATCGAGGCGGCGGTGCGGGCGCAGCCCGGCTTTGCCGCAAGCGGCCTTGCCATCCTCCACGCCGGCAGCATGGAGGAGGCGGTGGCCCTGGCCCGCGGCGCGGCAAGGCCCGGGGACGTGGTCAGCCTGTCGCCGGCCAGCGCCTCCTTCGACGCCTACCCCAACTTCGAGGCGCGGGGCCGGCACTTCAAACAGATCGTCAACGCCCTGTGATCGCCCGGGCCGGCGCACCCCGGGGCAAAAAGCGCTTTGTCCGGGCCTGCCGGGGCGCGCCCTGCCTGGAAGTGCTGCTGCCGGTGGAGCGGGCCCTGTTCGCCCGCAGCCAGCCGGGGCGGTTCTACGCCGGGCCGGGCCTGGCCCTGGACGTGGGCGGGGCCGAAGCCCTGGCCGCCGGCGGGGCAAACCCCGAAGAGCTGGCCGCCTTTTTGCAGTTTTGCGGGTGCAGCGCCCTCATCACGAACGGCCCGGCCCCGGCCGGCTGGCGCAAGGCCGAGGACCTGGCCTGCTTTGCCCTGGCGGCGGGGGGCCGGCTGCCCTGGCCTGCGGCGGACGAGGCCCTGTGGGCCGGCCTGGCGCTGGAGCGGGAGCCACCGGCCGGCGCGCTGGCCGCCTTCCTCTACCCGGAGGGGCCAAAGCGGGACGACTACTACTCGGCCCTGTGCTCCAAGCGCGTCCGGGGGCTGGCCGTGCCCTGGGCCCTGACCAGGGGCGGCCGCATCGCCGCCACCATCGGGGCCTACGCCATACGGGGCGGGCAGGCCTACCTTGCCTGCGGCTGCACCGAGCCCGGGCTGCGGGGCCGCGGGGCGGGCGGGCGGCTGGCCGTCCTGCTGGCAAACCACCTGGCCGCCCGGGGGCTGCGGGTCTGCCTGCTGTGCCGGGGCGAGCGGACGGGCTTTTACACCCGGCTGGGCTTTGCCCGGGCGGGCAGCCTCGGCCGCTACCACCAAACCTGAAAGGAACCATACAAACCGTTATGCTGGAACGTTTTTTTGATTACAAGCCCGCCGTCCTGGAGCTGGACCGCCGGGCCATGGAGCTGTGCGCGCCCTACTTCCGCCAGGCGGAGCAGGTGCGGGACTTCAACCAGCTCAAGATGCTGCGCGCCTTTGCCGGCAACCAGATGTCGGCCACCGATATGCTGGGCACCACCGGCTACGGCCTGTGGGACACCGGCCGGGCTAAGCTCGAGGCCATCTTTGCCCAGGCCATGGGCTGCGAGGACGCGCTGGTGCGCAGCCAGTTCATGAGCGGCACCCACACCCTGGCGGTGGCCCTGTTCGGGCTTTTGCGGGCGGGGGACACCCTGCTGGCCGCCACCGGCCGCCCCTACGACACCCTGGAGGGGGTCATCGGCATCGAGGGCAAGGGCGCGGGCCAGGGCACCCTGGCCGACTACGGCATCCGCTACGAGGAAGCGCCCCTGAAGCCCGATTTCACCCCCGACTACGAGGCCATCGCGGCGGCGGCGCCCCGGGCCAAAGTCTGCCACATCCAGCGCAGCCGGGGCTATCTGCAGCGCAACGCCTTCGACCTGGAGACCATCCGCAGGGTGGCCGACACCGCGCGGCGCGCAAACCCCGGCATCATCGTCTTTGTGGACAACTGCTACGGCGAGTTCACCCAGACGGAGGAGCCCTGCCAGGCCGGGGCCGACCTGATCGCCGGCAGCCTGATCAAGAACCCGGGGGGCGGCATCGCCCCCACCGGGGGGTACATCGCCGGCCGGCGGGACCTGGTGGAGCAGTGCGCCTACCGGCTGAACGCCCCCGGCCTGGGCAAGGAGCTGGGCTGCACCCTGGACGCGCCCCGGGAGATGTACCTGGGGCTGTACTACGCGCCGGGGGTGGTGTGCGAGGCGGTCAAGACCGCCATCTACGCCCAGTGCCTGCTGGAGCTGGCGGGCAAAAACCCGGTGCCCCGCTACTGCGATCCCCACAACGACATCGTCACCTGCTTTGACGCGGGCACCGCCGGGGCCCTGGTGGGCTTTTGCCAGGGCATCCAGGCGGCCAGCCCGGTGGACAGCTACGCCCTGCCCGAGCCCTGCCCCGAGCCGGGCTACACCGACCAGGTGGTGATGGCCAGCGGCAGCTTTACCCAGGGCAGCACCATCGAGCTGAGCTGCGACGGCCCCCTGCGGGCCCCCTACACCTGCTATCTGCAGGGCGGGCTGAACTTTACCGCCAGCCGCGCCGGGGTGCTGCTGGCGGTGCAGAAAGCCTATTTCCAGTAACACAGAAAGGAGCCGCCCATGCAGACCCTCTGCCGCTATGCCACCCCCCTGGGGCCGGTGCTGATGACCGCCGGCGAGGCCGGCCTGACCGGCCTGTGGTTTGCCGGCCAGGCCCGCGCGCCCCTGCCGCCCGGGGCCCTGCCCCCGGAAGGGGACAGCCCCGCCCTGGCCCAGGCACGCCGCTGGCTGGACGAATACTTTGCCGGGCGGCAGCCGGGCTTTATGCCGCCGCTGCATCTCGCGGGCAGCGAGTTCCAGCGGGCGGTGTGGGACATCCTGCGCGCCATCCCCTACGGCTGCACCGTCACCTACGGCGACATCGCCCGCCGGCTGGCCCCCCAAAGCCCCACCGGGCGGATGTCCGCCCAGGCGGTGGGGGGCGCGGTGGGCCGCAACCCGGTGTCCATCCTGGTGCCCTGCCACCGGGTGGTGGGCGCGGACGGCAGCCTCACCGGCTATGCCGGCGGCATTGAAAAAAAGCGCCGCCTGCTGGAGCTGGAGGGCGTTGACATGTCGGCCCTCTACATCCCCAGACAGGGCACGGCGCTGTAAAATATCCGCCGCCCCGCCGCAAAAACGGCAGGGCGGCGGTTTCATTTTTGCCCGCGGACTTTGTCCGGCGGGCCCACGCAGAGCATGATGAGCTCCGTCATGTGCTCTACAGAGTCGCGGCAGTCGCGCTCCAGCCAGGCGGCGACCATGGCCACCAGGCCGCGGATGTAAAACGCCATCACGTATGCGCGGTCGGCCTCCGCCACCCCGTAGCGCTCCAATATGGGCG
>OESB01000148.1_pt1 | contig 21299 bp, 22 predicted proteins | sample 1540131 | NCBI WGS metagenome assembly OESB01 (sample SAMEA3891888, study PRJEB23780) | metagenome | biome: terrestrial biome; feature: animal house; material: Caecal content | place: Italy | collected 2015-05-05 | reverse complement strand
CCCTGTGTTGCAGCGGCGTTGTCCGGCTCGCCCGCGTTTTGCGCGGGGTCATGGCGCGGTATCCAGATCCAGACGGCTCATGTAGCTCTCAAGGTGCGCAGTATGAAGAATTGCAGGCCGGTAGTCCGGCTGCAAATTCTCTCGGGATATAAAGAAAACCGCCCCGCAGGAGACCAAAGGATTTTGTCGGGGATAAGCGGCGGCAAAATGGTTCGGTGCGGCTGCGGGGCGGTTGTTTATCACAGTAAAGTGGCTCGTATGGGTAAGAGGACATCATGGGAGCAACAGCATGTCAAGAGAAAGCAGAAAATCCTATCAGGTTTCACAGAAAGCAGAGCGGCTATTTGTGTAGATGGAACAAAGGCTGTGCCCGATTGGCAGGCGGCAGGAGGAAAGAGTTCATGGAACTTATCGTTTCCCATTCATGCGTCGATTGCTCTTCGGAACAGCACCCAAGTACTGACAAAATAGCACCCCAGCAGCGCCGCTAAAATAGCTGCGGTAACGCCCAGCTGCACAGCCAGCGCACCAAAGCCGATGTAAGCCTCAATCTCGGCACGGAGGGCGGCGATGAAACAGCCCGCCGCCCCGGCGCCGACCAGGACGGCGGCTCCCACCGGCAGGCCGAACCAGAAGCCCAGTTGTCCCAGCACAAGCCGCCGGATGCGGCTTTCCTCGACGCCAAGGCGGCGCAGCACCGAAAAGCGGTAGCGGTACTGCCCGGCGTCCAACAGCTGCTGCAAAGAGAGGACGGTCAGGCAGATGACCATCAGGACCACGCCGCCGTAGAGCATGGCAGCCTGCAGGACAAAGTTGTTCGCCCGCGCGCTGTTGACCTGCAACGTCCGCAGCCGGATGCCGTAGCTGACGCCTTCCGCCGTCTGCTCGGGGTAGCCGGCGGTGAAAATGCTTTCGAGGACACGGGCCGTCTCATAGGAAAGGGGCTGGGCCGTCATGATGTAGCGGTTGCGCATCACCGGCAGAAGCTGGGCGCAGGCCTCATCCGGCAGGATATAGACTACATCGGTATAGGTGTTGTAGAGAGTCTCGCCGAGGTTGGCTTGGTAATAACTTTCGGCGGCGAGGGCCAGGATGCCCGCGTCGGTGGCAAGGGTGGGGTGGGCCTGTAAAAAGGCGTCCCGCTCCTCGTCGGTGGCGATGGCCTGCCACTGGGTGGTGAACTCCCCCTCGCCCAGCGCGATGGGCGGAAGGCCCTGGGTGGCGCGGACGGCGTTATAGTCACTCAGGGAGATGGCCGCGACCGGGAAGTCGTACTTGTACCGATTGGAGAAATCGGCCCGCCGGGGCAGATAGAGGCTGAACCGGCAGTCGTGGGTGGTCTCAATGCCGTTTTCCGTCAGAAACCGGCTGATGGCGTCGTAGTCCCCGGAGGGGAGGCCAGCCTCATCGTAGACGTCGTTGTAGCGCGAATAGATCTGCACGTCGTAGACGGAACGGACGTCCAAGTAGCCTTCGGACCAGCCCACCAGCACCGGCGCGGCTGCAAACAAAAAGATGGCGAGCACCAGGGTGATACTGGTCAGGGTCATGGTCTTGCTGGTGGTACGCAGCTTGGAGATCATCTGCCCGAAGAAGAAAAGAGCCTCGCCCCGGTAGCGGTGGGCGGGAGCGCGCCCTTTCCACCCGGCCAGCAGGCTGCTGGCCAGCCAGACCACCCCGCAGAGGAAAAACAGCAGGTCGGCCAAAAGGAAGGTCAGCGCCTGGTTGACACCGCCGCCCCCAAAAGCCAGGGCATACTGCCGCTGCATCACCGGGACGGATGCCGCCACCAAAGCGCAGAAAAGTGCGCCGGCAGTCAGGCCCAGCACCAACGCGGGCAGACCGCCCTTCCGGCGGCGAAGCAGCCAGACCACCGTCCAGACCGGCAGACAGGCCGGCACCAGAATGTTGGACCAGAACATCAGCTGCACCGGAAGCGGCAGACGGCTGTCCCCATAGTAGTAGAGCATCCGCCCGCCGTTGACCGCCATCAGGACGGACAAAAGCAGATAGAGGCCCGTCACCCCCTGCATCCAGCGGCTTTTCTGGAGAGGGGCCTCGTTGCGACGGCCGGCAGAGAGCATATCAATGATCTTGGTCCGGCGGATGGCCCGGGTATTGGACAGCCCCACTGCCAAAAAGATGAGCAGAAAAACCGACGCTGTCCAAAGCGCCGTATCGGGAAAGAGGGTCCAGGCGGGCTGGTAGGGCCGGCCGTAGCTGGTCAGCAGCAGGGCCGTGATGAACTGGGAGCAGACCGCCCCCAGACCAATGCCTAAAATCACTGCCGCCCCGCCCATGATGAGGGCCTCGGCAAAGAACAGCCGGCCGATGGTCCGCTGTTCCATCCCCATTATGGCCTCAAGGGCAAATTCCTGCTGGCGGCTACGGAGCATATAGCGGTTGACAAAGCGAATCAGGAACACCAGCAGCAATGTGACGGCGCAAATGGCCACCTTCATCCCGTCGCTCAGGACGGTGAAGTTATACTCCACCCCGATGTCAGGTTTGTAAAATCGGCTGGACACCGACAAAAAGGCGTAGAACAAAGTGGTGCAGATGGTCAGGGTGACGATGTAGACGAGGTAGTCCCGGGCCGACCGCCGGGCGCTGTGGAGGATGAGTTTAGCGTACATCATGGCTGCCCCCTCCCATCATGGTCAGGACGTGGAGAATCTTTTCAAAAAAGGCGCCCCGGGTGTCGCCGCCCCGGCGCAGCTCGGTGAAGATCTCGCCGTCCCGCAGAAAGAGGATCCGTCCGGCGTAGCTGGCGGTGAAGGCGTCGTGGGTGACCATCAGGATGGTGGCGCCGAGGCCGGTGTGGATGCCCTCGAAGGTGTTGAGCAGCATCTGGGCCGAGTGGCTGTCCAGCGCGCCGGTGGGCTCGTCGGCCAGCAGGAGCCGCGGAGCGTGGATGAGGGCCCGGGCGCAGGCACAGCGCTGCCGCTGCCCGCCCGACACCTGGTAAGGGTACTTGTGCAGGATGTCCTGGATGTTCAGCCTGCGGGCCATTTCCTCCACCCGGGGTTCCACCTCGGCGGGCGGCGTGTGGTTGATGGACAGCACCAGGGCGATGTTCTCCCCGATGGTCAGGGTGTCCAGCAGGTTGAAGTCCTGAAAGACGAAGCCCAGCTTTTCCCGGCGGAACCGGGCCAGCGCCTTGGGGCGTATCTCGGTCACGTCCTCGCCGTCCAGATAGATGTGGCCGGCGCTGACGGTGTCGATGGTGGAAATGCAGTTGAGCAGGGTGGTCTTGCCGGAGCCGGAAGCCCCCATGATCCCCAAAAACTCCCCTTCCTCCACCGTGAAGCTGATGTCCCGGATGGCTCTGGTGATGCCTCCCTCGCTGCCGTAATATTTTTGGATGTGGTCGAGTTTGAGTATTTCTTTCATCTTCATCACCTCTGGCCCTATTTTACCGGAACGGGGGGCGGGAGTGTATCGGTTTTGTTTGCGAAGTTCTTACAAAAATGAAAGAAGTGCAGGGCTTTTCAGCCCCGCACCCCGGTGACGTAGTCGTTGTCGGCAAAAAGGAGGCTGACGCCGGTGCCCTGCCCCTGCCGGGACTGGACGCGAATGCCAATGCCCAGCTTATCGCACAGCCGCTTGCAGAGGTAGAGCCCGAGGCCGGTGGAGCCGGGGACGGCCCGGCCGTTTGCGCCGGTGAATCCTTTGTCGAAGATGCGGGGCAGGTCTTGCGGCGGAATGCCGGTGCCGTTATCCTCCAGCAGAAGGACGGCGGTCCCTTCCTCGCGCCGGCACGAAAAGCGGAGGGCGGGCGCCGGGCCGCCATACTTGACGGCGTTGCCAATGAGCTGGTCCAAGATAAAGCGGACCCACTTGTCGTCGGTGCAGACCACACAGGTCTCACACTCCACCGAGACGGCCACCTGATGCCGGCGCAGTAGGTACTTGTTGCCGGCCACGGCGGCGTGGACCACTTCCGCCAGATCGATCTCCCGGACAAGGTAGTCCTTTTCGGTGTGCTCGCTCCGGGCATAATAGAGGGCCTGTTCGGTGTAACGGGTGATACTTTCCAACTCGGCCAAAAGCTGCCGGGTCCATTCGCTGCGGTGGTTTTCGCACAGCAGCTTGCCCGCCGTGATGGGGGTCTTGATCTCATGGACCCACTGCTCGATGTACTCTTTGTATTCCGCCCGCTCTCGCTGGGCTGCGCCGATCTTTTCCAGCATCGACTTTTCGGCCATCCGCATCAGCTGGCGGTAGACTTCTTCTTCGGCGGTGGCGGGCGGCGGCAGGACTTCGGGCAAAAGATAGCGTTCGTCCAGCTGTTCGGCCAGGGCCAGCAGGGCGTCCAGCCGCCGCTTTTGCAGGATAAACCGGCACCCCAGCCAGAGAGCCAGCACTACGGCCCAGACCCCTGCAATGAAGACGACCGTCCCGGCAGCGACGCCGCCCGCCAGCAGAAAGAGAGTCAGTGCCACTGCGCCGCAGACATTGAGCAAAACGGCGGGAAGTTGGTCCCGCCAGAACGCCCCGGCCCTCACAAGGTGTACCCCTGCCGGTGCTTGGTTTTGATGAAGCCTTCCAGCCCGATGCCGGCCAGCTTTTCCCGGATGCGGGCCACATGGACGCTGAGGGTGTTGTCGTCGATGTAGAGCTGGTTGTCCCACAGAAAGTCGACGATGTCGGCCCGGGGGCAGATACTCCCGGCGTGCTTGAACAGGTAGTACAAAATTTTCAGTTCGTTTTTGGTCAGATCGGCCCGGCTGCCCTGGTACTCAATTTGGCTGCTCCCCAGGTGGAGGGCCGCGCCCTTCCAGCGCAGCACCTCGCCCCCGTCCGCTGTAGGGTACGCCCGCCGCAGCAGGGCGGCGATTTTGGCCAGCAGGATAGCCGGATTATACGGCTTGGTGATGAAGGCGTCACCGCCCAGCATGATGCTGTTCAACTCGTCCATGTCGCTGTTGCTGCTGGTTACAAAGATGATAGGTGCCTCAGAAACAGCCCGTATCTGGCTGCACAGCGCAAAACCGCCGGCCCCGGGCAGCTTGATATCCAGCAGCACAACGTGGGGCCCATAGGCCCGGAACTGCTCGGCCGCCCGCTCAAAGTCGGTGACAGCCTCGGCCTCATACCCCGCGCCGGACAGCAAAATCTGCAGTTGGGTGCGGATGGTGGGGTCATCTTCAACGATGAGGATCTTGTAAGGCATGGTGAACCCCCATTCTGGGTGGAATTTTACTTATTATAGCAGAATGAAAGATGCAAATAAAGAAGTGCTGGTGTCGGCGACTGAACCCATCTCGGACACTCCTGCCGGTATTATGATGGAAACCATGCGATGGTCCGGGTCTTATTTTTTGCATATTTGGGGCTGGTCGGGGGCGGCGGTTTTTGGACAGAAAGGACAAAGAAACGCCGGTTTCTCTTGCTGTATGGAACAAAAAGTTGGATACAAGACGAAAAATGTTGTATTTTTGTACAAAAACAATTCACAAAGTTGGGTAAGTATGGCAATGGTTTTCGGTATACGAATGCGGTATGATAAAACCATACATTCGCCCTGGCGGGAGTGCGCCCGTCAAACGGTAACCAAGGAGGAGAGAATGCTTATGAAGAAGATCACCCGCCGCTCATTTATGGCGGCGATGGCAGCCCTGGCGGCAGGCGGTCTGGCCGGCTGCGCGGGTTCTGCCGGCAATGGGCTGGAGATCATCCGGATCGGCCACAACCAGTCCACCAACCACCCCACCCACACCGGCCTGCTGGCGTTCCAGGAGTTTATCAGCGGACAGCTGGGGGACAAATACGATGTCCAGATCTTTCCCAGCGAGCTGCTGGGCTCCCAGAACGAGATGGTCCAGCTGACCCAGACCGGCGCCATCACCTTCTGCGTGGCCTCCAACTCGCTGCTGGAGACCTTCTCGCAGAACTACACCCTGTTCAACCTGCCCTACCTGTTCTCCAGCGCCGAGGCCTACCACGCCTCGATGGACGATCCCGACATCGTGGGGCCCATCTTCGAGTCCACCAAGCAGGCCGGCTTTGAGGCGGTCACCTGGCTGGACGCCGGCACCCGCAACTTTTACACCATCGACACCCCCATCAATACCCCCGCAGACCTGCGCGGGCTGAAGATCCGGGTCCAGCAGTCCCCCACCAACGTGCGGATGATGGAGCTGCTGGGCGGCTCGGCCACCCCCATGGGCTTTGGCGACGTGTACACCGCCCTGCAGGCCCAGATGCTGGACGGCGCCGAGAACAACGAGCTTGCCCTGACCGACAACGGCCACGGCGACGTGTGCAAGTACTATTCCTACACCATGCACCAGATGATCCCCGACATCCTGATCGGCAACCTGGGCTTTATGGACGGGCTGAGCCAGGAGGAGCGCGCCATTTTTGACGAGGGCTTCCAGATCCTCAACCAGACCCAGCGGGAGGCCTGGACCGACGCCGTCGAGGCCGCCAAGGACAAGGCCCAGAACGAGCAGGGGGTCAACTTCATCTACCCCGACATCGCCCCCTTCCAGGAGGCGGTGGCCCCCATGCACGAGGAGATGCTGGCCGAATACCCCGACCTGGCCCCCATCTATGAGCTGATCCAGGAGCACAACGCCGAGTTTGAGGCCCAGGCGTGAGAGAAAGGAAGTGCGCTACGTTATGCAGTCGATCCGTAAGGTACTCAACCATATCATGAACGTCCTGGCAGGGGTCAGTCTGATCGCCATGACAGCCCTGACCTGCTGGCAGGTGTTTACCCGCTACGTCCTGAACAACCCCTCCACCTGGTCGGAGGAGCTGGTGGGCTATCTGTTCGCCTGGGCCAGCCTGTTCGGCGCGTCCCTGATCACCGGCGAGCGGGGCCACATGAACATCCCCGTGGTGGTGGAGCTGATGCCCGCCGCCGCCCAGAAGTTTTTCGCCGTCTTTGGCGAGGTGATCGCCATGCTGTTCTCGGGCATCATCCTGGTGTACGGCGGCTACGCCATCACGCAGCTGGCTATGGGCCAGATGACCTCCTCCCTGGGGGTGGCCGTGGGCGTGTTCTACGTCACCATGCCCATCTGCGGCGTTATCAACATCCTGTATACGATCCTGAATATCTATGACATCTGCAAAGGAAAGAAGGAGGCAGCGTAAGTTATGGCCATGCAATCTCTTGGGATGATCATCCTCATCCTTGCGGTCCTGCTGGTGGTGGGGGTGCCGATCTCCTACTCCATCGGCATCGCGTCTCTGTTCACCATTCTGCAGACCGTCCCACTGGACATTTCGGTGGTCACCGGCGCCCAGCGCATCTTCGTGGGCATGAGCAAATTCAGCCTGACGGCCATCCCCTTCTTTATCCTGGCGGGCAACCTGATGAACCAGGGCGGCATCGCCAAGCGCCTGGTCAATTTCGTCATGGCGATCCTGGGCAAGCTGCCCGGCGCGCTGCTGGTGACCAACGTGGGCGCCAACGCCCTGTTCGGCGCCATTTCGGGCTCGGCTTCCGCCGCGGCCGCCGCCGTCGGCTCGATGGTGCTGGAAGGCGAGCAGGAGCAGGGCTATGACGAGGCCCTGTGCGCCGCCACCAACGGCGCTTCGGCCCCCTCCGGCCTGCTGATCCCCCCGTCCAACGCACTGATCACCTACTCCCTGGCCGCCGGCGGCACCTCGGTGGCCGCGCTGTTCATGGCCGGCTACCTGCCCGGCGTCATCTGGGCGGTCTGCTGCATGGTGGTGGCCATCATCATCGCCCGCAAAAAGGGCTATAAGGGCACCCCGGGCAAGTTCAGCTGGGCTGAGCTGGGCAAGGCGACCCTTCAGGCCATCCCCTCCCTGTCCCTGATCATCGTGGTCATCGGCGGCATCATCGCCGGCGTGTTCAGCGCCACCGAAGGCTCGGCCATCGCCGTGGTGTACGCCCTGATCCTGGGCATCTGCTACCGCAACATCACCTGGAAGAGCTTCTGGAACATCGTGGTGGACAGCGCCAAGATGAGCGGCATGGTGGTCTTTCTGATCGGCGTGTCCAACATCCTGGGCTGGGTCATGGCGTTCCTGCAGATCCCCCAGGCGGTGTCCGCCGCCCTGCTGGGCATCACCGACAACCCCATCATCATCCTGCTCATCATGAACGTGATCCTGCTGGTGGCCGGCACCTTCATGGACGTCACCCCGGCCATCCTGATCTTCACCCCGCTGTTCCTGCCCATCGTCCAGACCTTTGGGATGGACCCCATCCACTTCGGCCTGGTGCTGGTGTACAACCTGTGCATCGGCAACATCACCCCGCCGGTGGGCAACACCCTGTTCGTGGCCATCAAGGTGGGCCGCACCACCCTGGCCAAGACCATGCCGTACATGCTGGCCTATTATGTGGCCATCCTGGTGGGCCTGATGCTGGTGACCTACATCCCGGCGATCAGTATGTTCCTGCCGCAGATGGCGGGCCTGGCATAAGACGCCTGGAGACAGCCGCCTTTGGTACAGAAACGGCTGATGTGAGCAAAAAGGCGGCGCAGTGTTCCGGCTGCGCCGCCTTTCTGTGTAGATGTTCGGCATGATTCTACCGACTGTTTAGGTCTCCAGCACCAGGTCGCAGCGCTCGGGCAGGCGCTGGCTGGCAAAGTAGGCCTCCTCCAGAGGGATCCATCGAGTGCGGAAAGCCTCCAGGTCCACGCCGGGGCGGCGGGCCAGCCGGGCCAGGCGCACCTCCAGGGGCGCGGTGACAAAGACGTGCAGGTCGTAGCAGGGCCACAGGTCGGGGTGGCAGGTGTACGAGCCTTCCGCCAGCACCACCGGCCGGAAGGGAGCGGCCACCGGCTCTTTCAGGCGGCCGGCGTGGCAGTCGTAGGGGCGGTAGAGGGCGTCCCGCCCTTCCCGCAGAGGGGCCAGGACTTCGGCCTCGAAGCGTTCCCGGTCAAAGTTGCCCCCCGGCTGAGCAAGCCGCTGGGGGGTGCGCTGCTCGGGCCGGAGAAAAAAGTCGTCGGCGTGGACCAGGGTGCAGTCCCAGCGGGCGGCCAGCAGGGCGGCCAGGGTGCTTTTGCCGCTGCCGCACCGCCCGTCGATGGCGGCCAGGACCCGGCCCTGGCGGGCAAGCAGCTCTTCCACCCGGCGGACCAGCGCCTCGAACCCGCCGGGCAGGATGATTTCCTGTGCGTTGTATTCCATGAAAAAATTCCTTTCTGTGGCAGGATGCGGGGGACATTCCCGCTTTCTATTATAAGAAAACCGCGCAAAAACGCAACCCGGAGGATACCGTCCATTTTGCGAACGATTTGGGATTGCATTTTGCCGGAAAGTCCGCTATCTTAAAAGACAACGACCGACGTCCGATCCGGACGGCATCTATCATTCAGGAGGGACGACACCATGAGCAAGATCCTTTTCATCGACGTGGACGGCACCCTGGTGGACTACGAGAACCACCTGCCGGAGTCAGCGGTGCGGGCCATACGGGCCGCCCGGGCCGCAAGGCACCGGGTGTACATCTGCACCGGCCGCAGCAAGGCTGAGGTCTATCCGCCTTTGTGGGAGATCGGCTTGGACGGGATGATCGGGGGCAACGGCAGCTATGTGGAGGACCACGGCAAGGTGGTCATGCACCAGCTGATCACCCCCGGGCAGGCCCGACGGATCGTGGACTGGCTGCACAGCCGCAAACTGGAGTTCTATCTGGAGAGCAACAACGGCCTGTTTGCCAGCGAGCACTTCGAGACCGCCGCCCAGGACGCCATCCAGGAGTACAGCCGCCGCAAGGGCCGCCCCGGCGCCGGGCAGATGACGGTGCGGCAGGTCTTCCCGGACATGATCTTTGGGCACGAGGGCGCGCAGCTCTACCGGGACGACCTGAACAAGGTCAGCTACCTGCTGGGCAGCTACCAGGATTTTCTGGACACCAAGGCCCAGTTCCCCGATATGCAGAACGGCACCTGGGGCGGGGCAGGGGAGACCGCCCTGTTCGGTGACATCGGGGTCAAGGACATCACCAAGGGCAACGCCATCGCCCACCTGCTGGAGTACCTGGGCGCGGACGTGAAGGACACCATCGCCTTTGGGGACGCCAAGGTGGACATCCCCATGCTGGAATACTGCGCCTATGGCGTGGCCATGGGCAGCGGCGGCGACGAGATCAAAGCCATGGCCGACCTGGTCACCGACGGGGTGGACGAGGACGGCCTGTACAACGCCTTTGTCAAGCTGGGTCTGATCCAGGCGGGCGTATAACTGTCTGTATACAAAACGGCGCGGCCTCTCGCAAGGGGGCCGCGCCGTTTTTCTGCTTTGCCGCCTGCGTTATGGTTCCGGCAGTCCGTGCATCCGCCGGTACAGTTCGCGATTGACGGCGTCCAAGCTGGCGTCAAAGTCCGCCCCCTGGCCGAGGGCCTCGCAGGAATAGTCGTCGTAAAAAACAACGCTGTAGCACTGGCTTGCCTCGCCGCCTTCGCCCTGCCAGGTAAAGGTGTAGGAATACAGGTCGTCCCAACTTCCCCATTCATCTCGGGGCGTCAGGGTGAAAACGGTCCCGGTGAGCTGTTCTTCCGCTACGCCGAAGTCCCGCTCAAGGCAGAGTTCGGCGTACTGCCGGGTAACGGTCTCCTCGGGCGGGGTGCGCAGGGTTTCGGCGGCGTAGCTCACGGAGTGTACCGTATAGAACACGCACTCGACCGTGAGCAAAAGAGCAAAGGCGATATTGATGAGGGAGCGCGTCTTGGGCGAGAGACTCGCGCCCAACTCGCTTCCCAGTTTCCCGGAGGTGCTGAAAAAATCGCCCCAGAAGATGAGGTCCTCCCCGCCCAGCCACGCGCGCACCCGGCGGAGCAGCAGCATCAGCCAGCAGGCAAGCATAACAGGGAAAAAATAGGCCATGAACAGGGCGGCATAGCGGGAGGTGGAAGGGCTGCTGCTCAGCAGGCTGCCGCCGGCCAGCAACAGAAAGATGCAGGCGATGCCGGCGGCAATGGCTCCATAGCGGCGTTTTTGGATGCTGGCCTCGCTGACATAGCGATGGACCCCGATCACCATGACCCCGATAGCTCCAAAGAAAAACAGGATCTCGGCCACCGCCCCGGTGCCAAAGAGGAAGAAGGTCATCCCAGCGCAGAGCAGGCAGGCCAGCCCGGCCGTGATGTCAAAGAAAAGACTAGCCCGCCGCTGCTGGGCGAAGGTCAGGGTGTCGGTGATGGCCTCGCTGGCTTCCTCGTTGGAGACGGCGCCTTCGGGCAGGCGCTCGGAGCGCATCAGCTCGAGGACGGTGACGCCGAGGGCGGCGGCCAGCGGCTCCATGGTGTTGATGTCGGGGAAACCCAGCCCCCGCTCCCACCGGCTGACGGCCTTGTCGGTGACGTGGAGCTGCGCGGCCAGGGCAGCCTGGGTGAGGCCGTGGGCTTTGCGCATCTCGGCAATGAATGCGCCGAATTTCTGTGCGTCCATACGATCGCCTCCTTTTAGAAAAAGTATAACACCCCGGCGGACCGGCTGCAACCGATGGAATGCAGGAAAAGACATTTTGTGCGTGCAAACGTGCTCTACGATTTGTTTACCAAGACAAAATATCAATATTGTGCTATATTGTGACACAAAATCAAGAAGAACGTGATGGACAAAATATCTAAAGTATGTTATTCTTTTTATAAGAAGGAGCAAAAAACCTGTGCGCTTCCTGTGGTGCGGGTTTTCTGTCTTTGCGTCCGGACGTGAAATGCGCCGGGCAGGGTATGTGCACACACATGTGAAGAGAGAAAGGAAGAAGAAGCGGATGAACAAGATCACCCGCAAAGGATTCCTCAAGATCGCGGCAGCGGCGGCCATGAGCGGCGTCACCGCCGGCGCGCTGGCGGCCTGCGAGTCGGCCGGGTCTACGCCCAGATCCACGACGACAACTGGTACGAGGACGTCCAGCGCTTCCACACCATCGGCTGCTCGGCCCAGACCCGCAACGGCGGCCCCGACTACGTGCTGCCCAAGATGGAGGAGGCCGAGGCCGCAGGCTGCTTCTTCCGGGCCGACACCCTGGACGAGCTGGCCGACAAGCTGGGCTTTACCGGCGAGGCCAAGGACACCTTCCTGGCCACCGTCGAGCGCTACAACGAGCTGTACGACGCCCAGGAGGACACCGACTTCGGCAAGCCCGCCTACCGCCTGAGCGCCATCCGAAAAGCTCCCTTCTATGGCTGCTGGCTGGGCGCTTCGCTGCTGACCACCGAGCAGGGCATCGCCATCAACGAAAAGGGCCAGGCTCTGGACACCAACAACCAGCCCATGCCCGGCCTGTACGTCACCGGCGATATGTCCGGCAGCTTCTTTGCCAACAACTACCCCTGCCTGATGGCAGGCGTGGCCATGGGCCGCACCATGACCTTTGCCATCAAGGCCATCAAGCAGATGGCCGGCCTGGAAGAGGCCTGAGCCTTCTCCCACTGAAACGCGATATAAGAGCCGTGGAGTTTGCCGCTCCACGGCTCTTTTCTGTGTGGGGGAGAGGGGCCTTGACAAAAAGCCGCACATGAGGGATAATGATGCTGTAGTTAGTCACAGCTTATTAAAAGGAGGCGGGCTTTTTGAAACGAAAGATGATGTTTGTGCTCTCCTTGTGGATCATCTTGGCCTGCCTGCTGTGCGGGTGCCGAGCCGAAAAAGAAGCCGGGGATGCACAGGCGGGGCAGGCGCCCTCGCTGCCTGCCAGCATTGCGGAGAAGTTGGAACAGGCGGAGGATATCGCATCTGCTTCCGGGTACCTCTACGCGGAGAACTGAACAAAAACAGAAGCCGTGGAGTTTGCCGCTCCACGGCTCTTTTGCTGCCGGTGCAGGGCGGAAAACCGTCCCGCTATACCTTATTATAATAGAGGCTGCATTACACGCGGATCTGGCCGTCGCCCCGGATGATGTACTTGTAGGTGCACAGCTCGGCCAGGCCCATGGGGCCGCGGGCGTGCAGCTTCTGGGTGGAGATGCCCATCTCGCACCCCAGGCCGAACTCGCCCCCGTCGGTGAAGCGGGTGGAGCAGTTGACGTAGACCGCCGCGCTGTCCACCGCCGCGGTGAACCGCTCGATGTGGCTTGCCGTTTGGCTGAGGATGGCGTCGCTGTGGCCGGTGGAGTGGGCGGCGATGTGCTCCACCGCGTCCTCCACGCTGTCCACCACCCCCACCGCCAGGATGTAGTCCAAAAACTCGGTGTCGAAGTCCTGGGGGCCGGCGGGGACGCCGGGGATGAGGGCGGCGGCCCGCTTGTCCAGCCGCAGCTCCACCGGGTGGAGGCCGCGGGCTGCGCGGTCGGAGCCGAGGCGCTGGGCCAGCCTGGGCAGGAATGCCGCCGCGATGTCTTTATGGACCAGGCAGACCTCCTCGGCGTTGCAGACGCTGGGGCGGCTGGCCTTGGCGTTCTCGATGATGTCCAGGGCCTTGTCCTGGTCGGCGGTGTCGTCCACGTAGATGTGGCAGATGCCGGTGCCGGTCTGGATGCAGGGCACCTTGGCGTTCTCGACACAGGCGCGGATCAGCCCCGCGCCGCCCCGGGGGATCAGCAGGTCCACGTAGCCCACCGCCTCCATCAGGGCGTAGGAGGAGGCGCGGGTGGTGTCTTCGATCAGGCTGACGGCGTCGGCGGGCAGGCCGGCGGCCGTCACCCCCTGGCGCAGGGCGTCCACGATGGCCTTGCTGCTCCGCCAGGCCTCCTTGCCGCAGCGCAGCACGCAGGCGCTGCCGCTCTTGAGGGCCAGGGCCGCCGCGTCGCTGGTGACGTTGGGGCGGCTCTCGTAGATGATGGCGATGACCCCCATGGGCACGGCGGTCTTTTCGATCACCAGGCCGTTGGGCCGCTCGATGCGGCGCAGCACCGCCCCCACCGGGTCGGGCAGGGCGGCCACCTCCCGGATGCCCTGGGCCATGCCGTCCAGGCGCTTGTCGTTCAGGGCCAGGCGGTCCAGCATCACTTCCGAGATGTGCCCCCGGGCGGCGTCCAGGTCGGCGGCGTTGGCCTCCAGGATGGCCGCGCGGCTGGCGGCGTCCTCCAGGGCGGCGGCCATGCCCAGCAGGGCGCGGTTGCGCTGTTCGGTGCCGGAAACGCCGACGGCCCGCCTGGCGTCGCGGGCGGCGGTCAGGATCTGTTGGGTGGTCATAGGGCGGCCTCCTTTCCATGATGCCGGGGCCGGGCCGCAAACCGTGTGCCTGCGGGCTCGCCCTCGGCGATCTTATACAGCAGTTCGGGGTGGGCGCCGTTGGCGATGACCATATCCACCCCGTCGGCGGTGACCATCTGGGCGGCCCGCAGCTTGGTGGCCATGCCGCCGGTGCCCAGGGCCGAGCCCGCCCCGTCCGACATCCCCAGGATCTCGGGGGTGACCTCGCGGACCAGGGGGATCAGCCTGGCGTCGGGGTGGGTGCGGGGGTTGGCGGTGTACAGCCCATCGATGTCGCTGAGCAGGACCAGCAGGTCCGCCCGGGCGCAGCAGGCCACAATGGCCGCAAGGGTGTCGTTGTCGCCGATGGAGGCGATCTCCATGGTGGACACGGTGTCGTTTTCGTTGATGATGGGCAGGGCGCCCAGCTCCAGCAGGCGGTAGAGGGTGTTCTCAAAGTTCTGGCGGCGCTCGGTGTGCTCCACGTCCACGCCGGTGAGCAGGATCTGGGCCACGGTGTGGTTGTAATCGGCAAACAGCCGGTCGTATGTATACATCAGCTCGCACTGGCCCACGGCGGCGCAGGCCTGCTTGCCCGCCATGTCGGCGGGGCGGCTGGGCAGGGACAGCTTGCCCACCCCCATGCCGATGGCGCCCGAGGACACCAGGATCACCTGGTGCCCGGCGTTTTTCAGGTCGCTGAGCACCTTGACCAGCTCTTCGGTGCGGCGGATGTTCAGCCGGCCGGTGGGGTAGGTGAGGGTCGATGTGCCGACCTTGACGACGATGCGCATTCCCTCAGCCCTCCCGCAGCTTGCAGGTCTTGTCGTAGGCGGCCAGGACGGCGTCCATGGCAGCCCCGCGGAAGCCCCGCTCCTCCAGCACGCGCACCCCCTGGATGGTGGTGCCGCCGGGGCTGCAGACGGCGTCCTTCATGGCGCCGGGGTGGCCGCCGGTCTCCAGCAGCATTTTGGCGGTGCCCAGCACCATCTGGGCGGCGTACTGCTGGGCCTTGGCCCGGGGCAGGCCGCAGGCCACGCCGCCGTCGGCCAGCGCCTCGATGAACTGGCAGGCCCAGGCCGGCCCGCAGCCCGACACGCAGCTGGCGGCGTCGATCAGGTTTTCCGCAATGGGGTCGGCCCGGCCGGCCCCGGCCATCAGCTGGCAGAAGGCGGCTTCTTCCTCCGGGGTGACGCCCAGGGTGCAGTAGGGGATCATCCCTTCGCCATAGGCGGAGGGGATGTTGGGATTGATGCGGACGACCGGGTAATCCCCGCCGGCCATCCGGCGGATCTGGTCCATGGTCAGCCCGGCGGCCATGGTGCACAGGACAAACCGCTCGCCCCGGGCTGCCCGGGCGGCAAACAAAGGCTGCAGGGGGGCCAGCATCCCGGCCATCATCTGGGGCTTGACACCCAGAAAGACCAGGCCGCAGCCGGCGGCGTCCTCGTTGGAGCCGGTGCGGCAGCCCAGCGCCTGGGCCAGCGCCTGGGCCTTGGCGGGGGTGCGGTTGGCCAGCACCACGCCGGCGGGGTCCGCCACCCGGCAGACCGCCCGGGCCATGGCTCCGCCCATGTTGCCGCAGCCAATAAAGCCTATCGTTTTCATTTCCCATTCCTCCTTGATACCTTTATAGGGTTTAAAACTATATTACCCTGAATCACAGGCAAAATCAAGAGCAAAATGAGCCGGCCCGCCGGCGCGCCGGGGCCGGACGGAAAAGCGGGGGAGAAAAGCCCGCCGCGATTTTTCCGAAATGGGAAAGGTTGACAAAACCTGCCTGTTCGGTGTAAAATAAAATCAAGAATGGGCCGGTGTGACGATACGGCCGGGAAGGGGGTGTGCGCATTGCGCAAGATCAGGAAAAAGCTGCTGGTGCTGGCCGCCGGGCTGGCGATGGTGGTGCTGACAGGCTGTACGGTGCAGCCCAAGCAGATCGGGACGCGCCCCATGTCCTCCACCGCGAACCTGGTGGCCGACATGGCGGAGGAACAGGAGATCGACACCACCGACAGCCAGCTGGGCGCGGGCACTGCGGCGGCGGCCACCTACCTGATCAAGAACGGCAGCGTCCCCAGCCTGACCAACCAGGAGGACACCGGCACCCTGTCCGAGAAGCTGCGGGAAGAGTCCAGCACCCAGAAATACAACCCCAAAAGCGCGCCCATCACGCCGGGGGTGACCCGGATGTCCCGGCTGTTCATCTATCCCGGCGAGTGGCCGGAGGACGAGGTGGCCCGGGCGGCGCTGGTCCAGATCGAGGAGATGGAGGCGGAGCTTGCCACCAAGAGCCGCCAGGTGGTGATCGACAGCTACTACACCTATACATACACCTATTCGGTGAGCGTGCAGCAGGCCTATGGCGACCAGAATGCGGCGTGGGTGGTGGGCATCGGCATCGAACAGACCGCCAAAGAAGAGCACAAAACCTGACGCAACAAAAAATTTACAAGAAAAAGGGCGTGAAATTTTTTCCGTCCAGCCTCAAAAAGGACTCAAAAAACCGTTGCAAACGCCCTTTTTGCTTACGGAACAAAAGCTATGGCAGCCCAAAGCGTCTTTGCCGAAAGGCAAGGGCGCTTATTTTTGAAAAAAGTAAAATTTGTGAGCAAACCCCCTGGTGAAAAATGGTGTGATTGACAAATGGAGGAATTTGTACTATCATATGACTAGACGGGGTAGGGGCCGTCCTTATCCCGCAAGGTCCAAGACTCGAAACAGGTTACCCCAGGCAAATTTATCTTCTAAAGGAGGTAAACAAGGTCCAATGAAACTCAAACGCATTCTTTCCCTGGCGCTGTCCGGCGTCCTGGCAGTCAGCATGCTGACTGCTTGCGGCGGTGGCGGCATTAGCAACATCCTGAACGATCGCAGCAATACAGTTCGGAGTGCCCTGAATGGTGCTCAGGAGATGCTGAGCTATAAAGCTAGCGACCGCAATCTGGATGATGCGATCTCAACTGTGGCAGAAAGCCTGACCGCAACTCAGGTGACTAACGGCCTTGCCGATAACAATGTTGCTAACGCTGTGCGTCAGCTGACTGGTTACGGTGATATGGCTCTTAGCGACTGGACTGCTCAGACCACTGTAGGCGAGAAGACTTATGTTAAGGTTTTCGTTTACAATGTGGATTCGGCTGATTACGACGAAGCATCTGAAGTGGCACAGGATGTTGCTTCGATGCTCGATGTGATGCAGCTGGACTCTGACCAGGCAACTAAGGGCCAGGGCGTTACCAACTCCTACAAGGGCTATGTTTCGGCCTACGAGAAGACCATCGGCACTGGCGATGACGCTTTTGACGCATGGGTAATTGGTGTCGCTGTTGAGCAGACTGTTGAAGCAGCTGCGTAATCCTCATTGACCCTAATTCCTTTTCGTGAGGAGAAAGCCCCTGACGGTGCGACGTTGGGGGCTTTTTGGTGTCAAGCAGGGCCAAGGAACGAAGGTCCACGTTTCAAAGCCTGATAAACCCGCCGTATGGGGTGACCCGTACGGCGGGTTTTTTGCGCCCCTCTCACAATGGACCAAAGTTTAGTTTCGCAGCCACGGTTTCGCAGCCACGTTTGATTTTGTGTAAATTTTCCTTTTCTTCCATCTTTTGGCACTTCTGCCTTGACAAAGGAAATACTGTTGTGTTAAACTATGCACAAGGAACGGGGATGGTGACCTGTTCCCCAAATGTTTTGGTGCGAGTTACAAACAACAACAAGGAGGAAATTTCCAAATGAAACTGAATAAGGTTTTGGCTCTGGCTCTGTCCGGCGTTATGGCCGTCAGTATGCTGGCTGGTTGCTCTGGCAATTCTGGCAATGGTGGCCAGAATGGTGAGGAGCAGGTGCCCGCTACTGGCATTGTTGCCGCTGTCAACAACGGCCAGGATGCCGATAACGATGTGAAGATCAACTTCACTGCTGACACCACTCTGGATAGCCAGCTGACTCGTGCTCTGGCTGCTGCTGGCGAAGATGCAACTCAGGGTGATGTTCGCAGCAAGCTGGTCGATATGATTACGGATAGCATTGCTATTGATGGTTCTACTGTCGCTGCCCACCTGAATCCCCATACTGGTGATATTGATGACAATGGCGAGCAGATTGTTGGCGTTGCAGTGAAGGTGTGCAACGATAATTTCTCTGAAACTGCTGCCCAGAATGAAGTTGTCGAGTACGTTAATGGTCTTCTGAATGATTTGCGGGTCGACCGGTCGAATAATAAGAAGGTTGGTGAGGAGTATGCCGCTTACAGCTACGCTGGCAATGTCAGCATGACCCAGGTCACCAAGCTGGATGGCACGACCCGTTACTACGCTGCAATCGTCATCACCGTTGATTGCACTGTTGAGACTGTTACCGTCTAATCTTTTTGCAGATAATACGTATTACAACTACGGTCGTATGATGTAGACCCATGCAGGGCTATGCGTTGGCCGCATCATTGTTGACGCTATCCCTGCGCAATATACTAAGCGCTTAGTATAGCACCAAAGGTTTATTACAAATTTACGTTTGTAGTTTGCCGCACCAAAAAAGAACCAGCTGGGTGTGCAGACCCAGTTTACCGGGGCGGGCCGAAAGGCCCGCCCCTTTTTGGGCCTGTCAGTCTCCCCATGCACAAAATCCCCTTGTCCCGCTTATAGTAGTTTATACGATTGATTTTTTTGGCCGGACATGGTACACTTCCTCTGTAGAGAAAAGGATTATAAAAATGGGAAATGAGGAAGCAAACATGGTTTCAATTCTCTTGTCCGTATTGGGCCAGCGCGGCGTGGATGCGCTGGCGTTTCTGCTGGCGTTCGTGCTCACGGCGCTGCTGACCAACCTGTTCCGCGGCCGGCTGCCCCAGGATCATGGCCGCGCCTTCGCTGTGGACGGCGCCCTGTCCAAGGGCAAGGCCCGGGGCGCGGGGCTGATCTTTGTGCTGTGCGTGGTGCTGGTGGCGCTGGCGTTCATGCCGTTCCACCTGGAAACGGTCATCTATATGGTGCTGCTCATCGCCTCCATGCTGTCGGGCTACCTGGACGATGCCTCCGACACCGCCTGGAACGAGTACAAAAAGGGCCTGATCGACTTTGTCATTGCCCTGGTGGCCGGCGTCACCTACCTGAACTTCAACGGCTGTGGGGTGCGGTTCCTGCACTGGTATTTTGTGCTGCCCTACCCGGTCTACCTGCTGCTGATCGTCATCCTGATCTGGGCCAGCATCAACGTGGTCAACTGCACCGACGGCGTGGACGGTCTGTCCGCCAGCCTGGCGGTGGTCAGCATGGGCACCTTCGCTTTGCTGTACGCCGAGCAGCTGGCCAGCTACGTCACCGCCACGGCGGTGTTCGTGGGGGCGCTGCTGGCCTATTTGTGGGTCAACGCCAAGCCCTCCACCGTCCTGATGGGGGACGCCGGCAGCCGCGCCATGGGCTTTTTCCTGGCGCTGCTGGCCCTCAAGTCGGCCCACCCCTTCGCCTTCCTGCTGGCGGCGGCGGTGTTCATCGTGGACGGCAGCCTGGGCATCGTCAAGATCAGTCTCAAGCGCTTTTTGCACATCAGCGTGCTGAAAAACACCCTGACCCCCCTCCACGACCACGCCCGCAAGCGTCTGGGCTGGAGCGACGAGCAGGTGGTGCTCCGCTGGGTGATCCTGCAGGGCGTCGCCTCCGCAGTCCTGGCCGTCGTGGCCGGGCTGGGCGTCTGAATCACGGCACGAAAGCCTCCGCCGGTGCGGGGGCTTTTTTGCGTTCCTGTGTTGACAAGTACACTTGTCTGTGTTATACTGTATGCAAATAAAACTTGTCAGTTCGTCGGGAGGTGCGTACCATGAAAAAAGAGGACATCCTGCAAAAAGCCCGCAAAGAGGGCAACGGCGAATACGAGGAGCGCATCCAGGGCCGCATCATGACCCGCAGCGCCCTGGCGGTGGTGGCGCTGTGCGCCTTCTTTTGGCTGGCGCGGGTGTTCCAGGCCGACCGGCTGGCCCTGCCCGAAGTGGACGCCTGGGAGCTGCCCGCCATCGCCACCGGCTACGCCGCTTTTGTCCACCTGTGGATGTATGCGCGGTTGAAAACCCGGGTCAACCTGGTGGGGGGCCTGTGCTGTCTGGTTGGATTTTTGGCCTTTACGGCGCGGTTTTTGATGGGGCTGTAAGGAGGCGTACCATGAAGGCAGAGCTTGTGCTCAAAAACCGTCTGAAGGAGACGCGCACTGCGGCGGGGCTGTCCCAGGCGCAGCTGGCCGCCATGGTGGGCGTCTCCCGCAACACCATCAGCTCGATCGAGACGGGGCAGTTCAACCCCACCGCCAAACTGGCCCTGATCCTCTGCATCGCGCTGGACAAAAAGTTCGAGGAGCTGTTTTATTTTGACGACTGAAGAAAACCTCGCCCGCGCCAAAGCCGCCCAGCGGCGGCAGGGCATTGCGGCGCGGCAGGCGCTGGGGCCGGCGGCGCGGCGGGCGGCCGACGCGGCCATCTGCGCCCGGGTGGCTTCCCTGGCCGCGTGGCGGCAGGCGGGGCGGGTGCTGGCCTATGCCGCCTTTGGCGGGGAGCCGGACCTGTCCGCCCTGCTGGAAGGCTGCGGCAAGCAGGTGGCCTATCCGGTCTGCGGCGAGGGCTGTACCCTGACGGCGGCCCTGCCCGCCCCGGTGGACGGCTGGGAGGCGGGGGCCTACGGCATCCGGACGCCGGTCCTGGCCCGGGCCCGCATCCTGCCGCCCGATGGGCTGGACCTTGTCCTGACGCCCTGCACCGCCTTTGATGCGGCGGGCCGCCGGGTGGGGATGGGCAAGGGCTATTACGACCGGTTCCTGCCGCGGTGCGCCCGGGCGGCGATCTATGGCATCGCCTACGAGGCGCAGAAGGTGGACGCCGTGGCGGCGGGGCCGCTGGACGTCCGTTTGGATGGGATCATCACAGAAAAGGGGGTCTACCAATGGAAATGATGGACAAAACCTGCAAGGACTTTTTGGGCGAGCTGGCCTCCCGGTCCGCCACACCGGGCGGCGGCGGCGCGGCCGCTCTGGTGGGGGCGGTGGGGGCCGCCCTGGGCAACATGGTGGGCTGCCTGACGGCGGGCAAGCCCAAATACGCCGCCGTCGAGGGGGACATCCTGGCCCTGAACGAGAAGGCCGCCGCCCTCCGCGCCCGGCTGGAGGGGCTGGTGGAGGCGGACGCCGCCTTCGCCCTGCTGGACACGGTGCTGTACCTGCTGGCGGCGGTGGTGCTGGGGGCTGCCTGG
>OESB01000142.1_pt1 | contig 22189 bp, 17 predicted proteins | sample 1540131 | NCBI WGS metagenome assembly OESB01 (sample SAMEA3891888, study PRJEB23780) | metagenome | biome: terrestrial biome; feature: animal house; material: Caecal content | place: Italy | collected 2015-05-05 | reverse complement strand
GGAGGCGGGCAAGTACCTATCATTGGAGCACCCCGTGGGGGCGGACATGGTCATGGGCGTGCCGGACTCCGGCATCCCCGCCGCCATCGGCTACGCCCGCTGCTCCGGCATCCCCTACGGCGTGGGGCTCATCAAAAACCGCTACATCGGCCGGACCTTCATCCAGCCCGGCCAGGACAAGCGGGAGCGCAGCGTGCGGCTGAAGCTCAACGCCCTGCGGGAGGCGGTCCAGGGCAAGCGGGTCATCATGGTGGACGACTCCATTGTCCGGGGCACCACCTGTGCCCGGCTCATCAAGCTGGTCCGGGACGCCGGGGCCAGCGAGGTCCACCTGCGGATCTCCGCGCCCCCCTTCCGCCACCCCTGCTTCTTCGGCACCGACATCCCCGACCAGGATCTGCTGCTGGCCCACGGCCGGACGGTGGAGGAGATGCGGGAGATCATCGGCGCGGATACCCTGGGCTTTTTGTCCCTGGAGGCCACCCGGAAGATCGCCCGGGGCTGCCATCTGGACTTCTGCGACGCCTGCTTCACCGGGGAGTACCCCATGGACGTGCCCAAACAGGCCCAGAAAAATCTGTTTGAAAGTGAGATCGAGACATGAGTGAGAGCTATTCCGCCTCCTACGCCGCCGCGGGCGTGGACATCACCGCCGGCTACCGGGCGGTGGAGCTGATGAAGTCCCACGTGGCCCGGACCATGACGGCGGGGGTCTGCGGGGACATCGGCGGGTTCGGCGGCCTCTACCAGCCGGAGCTTTCCGGCATGTCCCAGCCGGTGCTGGTCTCCGGCACCGACGGGGTGGGCACCAAGCTTCGCGTCGCCCAGCTGATGAACCGGCACGACACCGTGGGCATCGACTGCGTGGCCATGTGCGTCAACGACATCATCTGCTGCGGCGCCAGGCCCCTGTTTTTCTTAGACTACATCGCCTGCGGCAAAAATATCCCCGAGCGGATCGCGGACATTGTGGGCGGCGTGGCCGAGGGCTGCGTCCAGGCGGGCTGCGCCCTCATCGGCGGCGAGACCGCCGAGCACCCCGGCGTGATGCACGCCGACGACTACGACCTGGCGGGCTTCGCCGTGGGCATCGTGGACCGGGAAAAGATCATCGACAAGAACAAGACCGCCCCCGGCGACGCGGTGCTGGCCCTGCCCTCCTCCGGCGTCCACTCCAACGGCTTCTCCCTGGTCCGCCGGGTGTTCAACGTGGAGCGGGCGGACCTTCACACCCCCATCGACGCCCTGGGAGGCCTGGGGCTGGGCCAGGCCCTGCTGACCCCCACCCGGATCTACGTCAAGGCCGTCCTTGCCCTGCTGGAGCAGGTGGAGGTCCACGGCATCTCCCACATCACCGGCGGCGGCTTCTACGAGAACGTCCCCCGCAGCATTCCCCAGGGGCTGTGCGCCAAGCTGGAGAAGAGCGCCCTGCGGGTGCCCCCCATTTTCGATCTCATCGCCGAGACAGGCGCCATCCCGGAGCGGGACATGTTCAACACCTTCAACATGGGCGTGGGCATGACCGTGGTGGTGGCCAAAGAGGACGCCGAGCGGGCCCTGGCCATCCTCCGGGAAAACGGCGAGGACGCCTACGTCCTGGGCGAGATCGTGGAATCCGCCGAGAAGGTGGTCCTATGGTAAAGACGAAGATCGCCGTGCTGGTCTCCGGCGGCGGCACCAACCTCCAGGCCCTCATCGACGCCCAGCGGCGGGGGGACCTCCACAGCGGGGTCCTCTCCCTGGTCATTGCCGACAAGAGCGGCGTCCGGGCCGTCACCCGGGCCCACGAGGCGGACATCGCCTGCGCCGTCATCCCCCGGCGGGAGCCGGGGTTCGAGGAAAAGGTCCTGGAGGCCCTGGGCCACTACCGGATCGACATGGTGGTGCTGGCCGGGTTCCTGGGCATCCTGTCGGCGGACTTCATCGCCCAGTTCCCCGGGCCCATCATCAACATCCACCCCTCCCTGATCCCCGCCTTCTGCGGCAAGGGCTTCTACGGCCTGAAGGTCCACCAGGCGGCTCTGGACTACGGGGTGAAGGTCACCGGCGCCACCGTCCACTACGTCAACGAGGTCCCCGACGGAGGGAAGATCATCCTCCAGAAGGCCGTGGAGGTCCAGCCCGGCGACACCGCCGAGGTCCTCCAGCGCCGGGTCATGGAGCAGGCGGAGTGGGTGATCCTGCCCCAGGCGGCGGAGTACATCCGCTTTTACCTGGCGGGGCTGCCCTTCCTGATGGTCTACGACCTGTCCAAACAGCTGGTGATGGCCTGCGGCAACTCGAAAACGCCCCTGTACGCCGTGCTGGCCACCTCGGTGCTGAACGTCCTGCTGGACCTCGCCTGGGTGGGGCCCTTCGGGGTGGCGGGCGCGGCGGCGGCCACCGCCCTTTCCCAGGTGGCGGGGTGCCTGTTCATGCTGTGGTATTTGCGCCGCACCCTGCTGACCGGGCCGTTCCGCTTTTCCATGCTGGACCGCCGCTGCCTGGGGGAGGTGTTCCGGCTGGCGGCTCCCAGCGCCATCCAGCAGGCCAGCGCGCCGGTGACCAGCATGGTCAAGCAGGGGCTGCTGGGGGGCATCGGGGTGGCGGCCATCGCCGGCTTTTCCTGCGCCAACAAGATGTCCAGCCTGCTGCTGATGCCGGTCTACGGCTTCACCCAGTCCTTGGTCTTTTTCATCGCCCAGAACACCGCCGCCCGGCAGGATGCCCGGGTCCGGGAGGGGGTGCGGCAGGCACGCGGCATCATGCTGCTCTACGCGCTGGCGGTGACGGCCGGCTGCATCCTGTTCGCCCGGCCCATGCTGCGGCTCTTCACCAGCGACGGCGGCGCCATCGCCTATGGTGCGCTGCTGCTCAGCCGCCAGGCCATCGTCTACGCTTTCACCACCATGAAGCACTTCCAGGAGGCCAGCCTGCGGGGCCGCCAGCAGATGGGGCTGTACCTGGCCTCCAACCTGGGGGGCACCGCCCTCGACCTGCTGGCCTGCGTCCTGCTGGTGCCCCTGTGGGGGTACAGCGGCTTTTACCTCGCCAGTTTCGTCAGCGCGCCGGCCGGCTTTTTGCTGGCGGCGGGGCTGGCCCGCGCCGGGGCCCGGCGGGCCGCGGCCTGACGGACGCTAGTTTTCTTTTTTCGCTCCCTGTCCCAAAGGGGCGGCTGCCGCTGTGCATGATACCAGCACGGGCAGCCGCCCCTTTGGGTCGGTTTGGGTCATAATACGTGGGTGCGCTTTTTCCTCCGCCAGAGGTTCCAGCCGGTGTAGGCCAGCCAGATGGGCAGGGCCACCAGGGTGACGGTCCGGCTGAGGGGCAGGCCTGCGGGCGAATAGACAAAGTCGATGCGGCTCCAGCCGGCAGGGCAGAGCACCGCCATCATGCCGTTGTCCACCCGGAGGATCTCGGCCTCCTGCCCGCCTACATAGGCGGTGAAGCCATCGTCGTAGGGCACCGAGAAAAAGACCAGGTTGGGCTTTTCCAGCTGGATCTCGGCGCTGAAGCCCGAGTTGGTCATGGTGAAGCTGCTGCACGCCGACGCCCGGCGGTCGGCGATGTCCTGCTGATAGCGCTCACAGCTGAAATCCAGCATCTGATCCCCGGGCAGCGGGGCCAGGTACCGGCCGTACCGGGCGGCGTCCTCCTCCGAAAGGGCCAGGGCCCGCACCAGCAGGGCGCAGGCGTCCTGGGTGATCTGGCTGTCCAGCTGCTCCTCGGTGACGTAGTAGTCGTAGGTGAAGCCCATGGGCAGGTAGTTGTCGTTTTCGTACAGGGCAAAGCCCTCAATGGTGTCGTAATAGGTCCAGCCGGGCACGGCCTCCGCCTCAAAATTGGCCCGCTCGGCCTCGGGCATGATGGTGAACCGGACGCTGAGCAGCCCCCGCAGCTGGTAGTAATAGGCTTCGGGGTTGCTGCGGACGTCCCGGGTGAAGCCCAGGGAGGAATAAAAGCTCAGAATGCTGGGGGCCACCGTGCTGTCAAAGAACTGCATGCAGCTCTTGTCCATCCACAGGCCCAGGTTGTCGTGGGCGTTGTAGGTGTCGATCCGCCAGTCCCCTTCGGGGAAGTGGTCCTGCAGGGCGACGGACGCCTGGTACTGTTCCACCAGGTCGCTGTCGTAGTTCCACTGGCCAAATTTGCCGATGCCGATGTGCACGATGCCGAACACGCAGCTGAAAGCCAGCACCGCCCCCAGCATCCGGCGGCAGAAGATCTTCGGGTCCTCCCGGTACCGGGCAATGGCGTGGTAGAGGATCAGCCCCGCCAGCCCGAAAGCCAGCACCGCCAGGTACTGCTCCGGGTTTTCGGTCACGCCCAGGGACCAGCTCTCCCCGTCGTTCACCGGCACCAGGGCAAAGGCCAGGGTGGCGATCATCAGCCAGGCCACCAGGGCGGTGGGGCGCTCCAGGTCGGTGTCCGGGTCCTCCCAGGCTTTCACCGTCATGGCCGCCAGGATCAGCACCGGCATATAGTACCACCGGGCGTAGTAGCTGGCGTTGAAGGCATAGAAGGCGCTGTTCAGCACCGGCACCAGGGCGAACAGGGCGCAGATCGCGATGATCCGCTTGCTGCCGTCCCCTTGCCGGGACCGCCAGTAGGCCACCGCCCCGGCCAGGCTGCACAGGGGCAGGTAGGCGGTCATGCTGGTCCACTTGATGGTGCCCTCCGACCAGATGGAGACGATATAGGGCGAATCCGGCGGCATGAACCAGCTGACCAGGATGGCCAGATACTGCTGGACCTTCGAGTAGGTCAAGAAGCCCCACCCCGACGAGATGTCGGTGGTGCGCGGGTTTTGCAGCAGGGACAAAAAGGCCGGCCACACCAGCAGGCAGCCCAGCGCCACCCCCAGCAGGCTCTCCCAGGCCAGGGTGCCGAACAGCCCCCGGGTCAGCCGGATCTCCCCGGCGGAGACCTTGCAGGCAAAGTAGATGATGAGGAACACCACCTGCCCCACAAAGAAGAAATAATTGTTCAGCAGGTTGACGGCCACAAAAAAGGCGAACAGCCCCCGGCGGCCGCTGTAGATGCACTCATCCAGAGCCCACAGCATCCAGGGGAACAGGGCCACCACGTCGATGAAGTGGTTGAAAAAGATGTTGTAGATCCCAAACCCCGAAAAGGTATACAGGCAGGCCGCCAGCACGGCGTAGTCGAGGTGTTTCACATAGCGGCGCATATACAGGTAGGCGCCGCCCCCCGCCACCGCAAACTTGAGCACCAGCAGCGGGCACATCAGGTAGGGCATCCAGCTCTGGGGGAACAGGGTGGACAGCCAGAAAAAGGGCGACCCGTACAGGTAGAACGAATAGGCGTTCATCACCCCACTGCCCAGGTCGGTGGCCCAGGAGAAGGTGTTGGAGGGCAGGCGCTGGCCGCCCGCGCTGGCCAGGCCGTCGGGGTAGCCCTGCCCTTTGACAAAGCCGTTCATATACCGGTAGAAGCCGATCTGCTGGCCGTTGAAGTCCCCGGCATAGTGGAAAAACCCGCCATCGATGATCTGGAAGGGCAGAAAGATCAAAGCCGCCGTCAGGGCGCACAGGCCCACCGTCAGCCAAAAGCGGTCCCGTTTCTGCCGCAGCCGCGGCCGCCGGGACAGATTTGCCATGTCCATAGCTTCCCTCTTTTCTAGCTTTTTATCTCAGACAGTATACCATGTTTGCCCCTGCAAGGAAAGGGCGAAGTTTGCCGCGCCCTTGACAGACGCCCCAAAGAGGGGTATTTTGGGTACAAAAAGGCCGGCAGCGCGCCGCTGCGCCGCCGGCCGGGAGGTTATTGCCATGTTGTATCCCTTCAATGCCCTGCTGGCCCGCATGAAGTACATCACACGCTGGAGCCTGATGCACTCCACCCGGGCCGAGTCCCTCAGCGAGCACACCTGCGACACCGCCCTGCTGGCCCACACCCTCTGCCTGATCGCACGGCGGTACACCGGCACCCCCTGCCGCCCCAAGACGGTGGCGGTGGCGGCCCTGTATCACGACGCCCCCGAGATCATCACCGGGGATATGCCCACCCCGGTCAAATACCGCAGCGAAGTGCTGCGGGACGCCTACAAGGCCATCGAACGGGAGAGCGCGGCCGCCATGGCCTCCATGCTGCCCCCCGAGCTGGAGGAGGAGGTCACCCCCTACATCACCGGGGACCTGCTGACCGCACCCGAGCGCAAACTGCTGAAGGCGGCCGACCGGCTGTCGGCCCTCATCAAGTGCATGGAGGAGGCCCGCAGCGGCAACCACGAGTTTGACGCCGCCCTGGCCCAGCAGAAGAAAGCCCTGGCCGACATGGCCTGCCCCGAGGCGGACTGGTTCATGGAGCACTGCCTGCCCTGCTACACCCAGAACCTGGACGAGCTGACCCGCCAGGGCGGCGGCCCGGCGTGAGCCGGGCGGGCCTCAGCGGTCCCACTTGTCGCACAGGGCGTTGATCTGGTCGGCAAATTTGGCAAGGTCCTTGTTGGCCCCGCCCTCGTTGTGCTCGATGACCCGCATCAGGCGGCGGCCGGCGCTGACCAGCCGCTGGAACACCGCCTGGGCCCGGCTGAGGGCGGGCGCCGCAGCCTTGGCCGCCGCCCGCTCCCGGCTGCCCTCGCTGAGGCAGACCGCGCCGTCGGCCCCCAGGGCCCACTGGGCGCCGTTGTAAGGGGCGCAGGCGGTGTAGCCCAGGCTTTGCAGGGTGTCCACAAAGAGGTCCTCCACCGCGTCGTCGCCGTGGTTGACAAAGACCCGCCGGGGCTTGGGGTCAAAGGAGCCGATCCACTGCAGCAGGCCCTCGCGGTCGGCGTGGCCCGACATGCCGCCCATCTGGGCGATCTCGGCCTTCACCTCGATCTCCTCACCGAACAGCTTGACCCCGTCGATCCCCTCCACCAGGGCGCGGCCCAGGGTGCCCACCGCCTGGTAGCCCACAAAGAGGATGGTGCATTCCTTCCGCCAGAGGTTGTGCTTCAGGTGGTGGCGGATGCGGCCGGCGTCGCACATCCCGCTGGCCGAAAGGATGACCTTGGGGGTCGTGTCCGCGTTGATCGCCCGGGACTCGTCGCTGGTGATGCTGACCCGCAGCCCCGGGAACGCGATGGGGTCGGTGCCGGCGTCCAGCAGGGCCTGGGTCTCGGCGTCAAAGCAGGACTCGTCGGTGTCCCGGAAAATGCGGGTGGCCTCGATGGCCAGGGGGCTGTCGATGTACACCGGGAAATTGCCGTGGCCGGTCACCAGGTTTTTCTCCTTGATCTCGCGGATGAAATAGAGCAGCTCCTGGGTGCGGCCCACCGCAAAGCTGGGGATGACCACGTTGCCGCCCCGGTCAAAGGTGCGCTGCAGGATCTCCACCAGCTCCCGGATGTAATCGGGGCGGGGCGGGTGGCTGCGGTCGCCGTAGGTGGACTCCATGACGACGTAGTCCGCCTCGGTCAGGTAGGTGGGGTCTTTCAGGATAGGCTGGTTCAGGTTGCCGATGTCCCCCGAAAAGACCAGCTTGGTGGTCTTGTCCCCTTCGGTGACCCAGAGCTCGATGCTGGCCGAGCCCAGCAGGTGGCCCACGTCGGTAAAGCGGGCCTCCACCCCGGGGGCAAGCTCCACTTTCCGGCCGTAATCCACCCCGACGAACAGGCTGACGGCGGTCTCGGCGTCCTCGATGGTGTAATCCGGCTCCACCGGGGGCAGGCCGGCGCGGGCGTTCTTGCGGTTTTTCCACTCCGCCTCCGACTCCTGGATGTGAGCGGAGTCCCGCAGCATGATGTCGCACAGGCGGCAGGTGGGCCGGGTGGCGTAGATCCTGCCCCGGTAGCCCTGTTTGGCCAGCAGGGGCAGGTGGCCGCTGTGGTCGATGTGGGCGTGGGTCAGCAGGACCCCGTCGATCTCCCCAGGGGCGATGGGCAGGGGCTGGTTCTCGTAGACATCCTTGCCCTGCTCCATGCCGCAGTCGATCAGGAAATGCAGCCCGCCCGTCTCCAGCAGGGTACAGCTGCCCGTAACTTCATGGTTCGCGCCTAAAAATGTGAGCTTCATCGCTGCTTGCCTCCCTCCTCCCCGCGGCGTGGCCCCGGGGATGGTCATTTGATCCTGTACTGATTTCATTGTACCACAAAAGGGGCTTTCTTTTCCGCCAAAATCGGAGCCTTCTTTCCGTCAAAACGCCGAAACCCCGCCTGCCGAAAGGAGCCTTTTATGGAGCAGAGCTATTACCGCATCGGGGAGGTCAGCCGGGCCACCAGCCTCTCCAAGGACACCCTCCACTTTTACGACAAGATCGGCCTGCTGTGCCCCGAGCACGTAGACCCCCGCAACGGCTACCGCTACTATTCCCTGCGCAACCTGTGGCAGCTGGATATCATCGCCGCCTGCCGCAAGCTGAACATCCCCCTGGACACGGTCCGGCAGATCCTGTCCCTGCAGGACAACGCCCAGATCGTGGACCTGCTGATGGAATACCGCCAGGAGGCCCTGCGCCGCAGCGCCTATTACCAGCAGGTGGCCTCGGATATCCTCTGGTACCAGGAGGAGCACCGCCGCATCGAGGCCCAGAAGGACAGCCCCCCGGTGGTCCGCCAGGTCTGGCGGGAGGCGGAGCAGGTCATCGCGGGGCGGGCCGCCCAGGGCTCCTAGGCATACCATGTCAATATGCAGCAGGCCGCCCAGGCCGAGCTGCAGCAGGCCGCCTCCATCCGGCGGCGGTACGGCTATCTGCTGGACGGCGCGGGGATGCCCGCCGGCCAGGTGATCAAACTGCGGGAGTACGTCCGGACGGAAGGCCCCTACCGCTGGATCGACCCCGACGCCCTTTACACCATCCCCGCCGGACGGTACGCCGTCTTTCTCCTCCGCATCCGGCAGGAGCAGGCCGACTTCTCCCCCCTGCTGGACTGGCTGGCCGCCCACGGGGAGGAGGCCGACGCCGTCTACGCCGAGGAGCTGGGGCTGCAGCTCTTCCCCTACATGGACGACTACGCCTGCGAGGTGCGGGCCCATCTGAAAGAAAAAACGCAAAAAGGGGCTTGACAGTGGAGCTGCTCCATCCCTTATCCTATGCGGGAAAGGAGATGGAACGTTATGGGTACGCCCGGGTGGTGCTGGCGGGGTCGCTGGGGCTGTTCGTGGAGTCCCACTGCACCAAGATCCTGCAGGCCCGGGGCAACACCTTCGTCCCCATGCTGGCCCAGGTGACGGGAGCCGCCCTCAACATCGTCCTGGACCCCATCCTGATCTTCGGCTGGCTGGGCGCGCCGGCCATGGGGGTGACGGGGGCGGCCCTGGCCACCGTGATCGGCCAGTGGGCCGCCATGGCCATCACCCTGGGGGCGGTCTGCCGCAGCTGCGACCTGACCGGCCGGGTGCACCTGCACCTGTGCGCCGGGATCTACCGCAGCGGCCTGGCCCCCATCGCCATGCAGTCCCTCTATACTTTATACATTGTGGGCCTGAACCTGATCCTCAAGCAGTTCACCGAGGACGCTGTCACCGTGCTGGGGATCTACTACAAACTGCAGACCTTCTTTTTCATCCCCCTCATGGGGCTGCAGCAGGTCATCGTGCCGGTGCTCAGCTTCAACCACAGCGCCGGGGCCGAAGGCCGCGTCCGGGAGACCCTGCGCTGGGCGGTGGGCATTTCGGAGGCGGTCATGGCCGTGGCCACCGCAGTGTTCCTGCTGGCGCCCCAGGCTCTGCTCCGCATCTTTTCGGCCAGCCCGTCCATCCTGGAGACCGGCGTGCCGGCTTTGCGGATCATCTGCCTCAGCTTCCTGCCCGCCGGCGTTGCCATGATGCTCACCGTCTTTTTCCAGGGCACCGGCCAGAGCGGGCAGAGCCTCTTTGTCACCGTGCTGCGGCAGGTGGTGCTGCTGGTGCCCCTGGCCTGGGCGTTCCACTTCGCAGGATTGACGTATGTCTGGCTGACCTTCCCGGTGACCGAGGTGCTGTCGGTGCTCTGCGCACTGGTTTTTTACCGGAGGACGCCCTTCCTGTCAAAACGCCGAAATGCCGAATAATTTTTTAGATAATCTTGACAAACGCCCTCCTATGATTTACACTAATACGGTTGAAATATCCGTCATAGAACCATGTCGTTGTATAATAGAGAGGTTTGATTTGTATGATTCGTAACGATCTGCGCAACGTGGCCATCATCGCCCATGTTGACCACGGCAAGACCACCCTGGTGGACGCCATGCTCCGCCAGAGCGGCGCTTTCCGCGACAACCAGGTGGTGGCCGAGCGCGTCATGGACAGCGGCGACATCGAGCGCGAGCGCGGCATCACCATCCTGGCCAAGAACTGCTCCTGCACTTACAAGGGCGTCAAGATCAACATCGTGGACACCCCGGGCCACGCCGACTTTGGCGGCGAAGTGGAGCGGGTGCTGAAAATGGTCAACGGCGTGGTCCTGCTGGTGGACGCCGCCGAGGGCTGCATGCCCCAGACCCGCTTCGTGCTGCAGAAGGCCCTGCAGCAGAACCTGAGCCTGGTGGTGGTCATCAACAAGATCGACCGCCCCGACGCCCGCATCAAAGAAGTAGTGGACGAGGTGCTGTACCTGCTGATGGACCTGGGCGCCTCGGACGAGCAGCTGGAGTGCCCCATGGTCTACTGCTGCGGCCGGGCCGGCACCGCCAGCCTGGACCCCGACGTCCCCGGCACCGACCTGGTGCCCCTGTTCGACACCATCCTGGACACCATCGAGCCCCCCGAGGGGGACCCGGACGCCCCCTTCCAGATGCTGGTGTCCTCCATCGACTACAATGACTTTGTGGGCCGCATCGGCATCGGCCGCATCCAGAACGGCACCTGCCGCGTGGGCGAGGAAGTGGTGGTCTGCGACTGGCACGACCCGTCGGTCCGCATGAAGGGCCGCCTGACCAAACTGTATGACTTCCAGGCCAACGGCCGCGTCCCCTGCGACAACATCACCGCCGGCGACATCGTGGCCTTCTCGGGCCTGCCCGACGTCACCATCGGCAACACCCTGTGCGACCCCGCCAAGGTGGAGCCCCTGCCCTTTGTCAAGATCAACGACCCCACCGTGGAGATGACCTTCTCGGTCAACGACAGCCCCCTGGCCGGCCGCGAAGGCAAGTACGTCACCAGCCGCCAGATCCGCGACCGGCTCCACCGCGAGCTGCTCAAGGACGTGGCCTTGCGGGTGGAGGACTCCGCCACCACCGACTCGTTCCGGGTCATGGGCCGCGGCGAGATGCACCTGTCCATCCTGATCGAGACCATGCGGCGGGAAGGCTACGAGCTGCAGGTCTCGCCCCCGCACGTCCTGACCAAGGTCATCGACGGCAAGACCTACGAGCCCATGGAGCAGGTGGTCATCGACGTGCCCACCCAGTACCAGGGCGCCGTCATGACCGGCCTGGGCCAGCGCAAGGCTGTGCTGCAGCAGATGGACGCCCTGGGCGACAGCCGGGTGCGGCTGGTGTTCCGTATGCCCAGCCGCGGCCTGTTCGGCTACCGCAACCAGTTCCTCACCGACACCCACGGCGAAGGCGTCATCAACCAGATCTTTGACGGCTACGACCTGTGGGCCGGCATGATCACCAACCGCTCCACCGGCTCCCTGGTCAGCTTCGAGACCGGCGACTCGGTCACCTACGGCCTGTACAACGCCCAGCAGCGGGGCACCCTGCTGATCGGCCCCGGCGAAAAGGTCTACGAGGGTATGGTCATCGGCTACACCCCCACCGGCGAGGACGTGGACGTCAACATCTGCAAGACCAAGCACCTGACCAACACCCGCGCCTCCGGCTCGGACGACGCGCTGCGCCTGGTGCCCATCAGCCGGCTGAGCCTGGAAGGCTGCCTGGAGTTCCTGGCCCCGGACGAGCTGCTGGAGGTCACCCCCAAGAGCCTGCGCATCCGCAAGCAGATCCTGAACCACGAGCAGCGGATGAAGGCCCGCAGCAAGAACAAGTAACCCCTATTTCCTAAATGCCAATGGGAGGCTCCCTCAGATAAAGATACCTCCCGCCCGCGCTGAACCATCTTGTCCAGAATATAAGAACCGGCAGCTTCCCGTCCCGGGAGGCCGCCGGTTTTGTTTGCGTTTCTGTACATTTTACAGTATACTAAATAATTAGAAGCAAAATATGGAATAATCGGAGGACCGTATGATTACAGGCGCCATCAAAAACAAAGTAGACAAAATCTGGACGGACATCTGGGCCGGCGGCATCACCAACCCCCTGACCGTCATTGAGCAGCTGACCTACCTGATGTTCATCCGCTCCCTCGACGAAAAAGAGCTGGAGACCGAAGAATTTGAAAACATGAGCGGCGAGAAGATGGACAAGATCTTCCCCCAGTCTCTGATTGGGCAGTCCATGCGCTGGAGCAGGTTCAAGAACAACGACCCCCGCGACATCTACGATGTCATTTCCCAGCGGGTGTTCCCCGCCATCAAAAACATGAAACACGGCCACCTGCCTGACTTCACGCCGCAGGGCGAGATGATCGAGATCGCAGACGGCGGCGGGGACGGCGCCGAAAAAGATACCGCCTTTGCCCGGTACATGAGCGACGCCATGTTCCTGATCCCCACCCCGCAGGTGCTGCAAAAAATCATTACCGGTCTGGACGACCTGTACGAGCACGACATTTCCGATTTGGATATGCAGGGCGACCTGTACGAGTATATGCTGGGCAAGCTGTCCACCGCCGGCCAGAACGGCCAGTTCCGCACGCCCCGCCATATCATCCAGATGATGGTGGAGCTGGTGCAGCCCACCCCCAACGACACCATCTGTGACCCGGCCTGCGGCACGGCTGGCTTTCTGGTGGCTTCGGCGGAGTACATCCGCAGCCACTATGAAGATACCATGACAACTAACCAGTGGGAGCATTTCTCCGGGCCGATGTTTACCGGCTTTGACACCGACCGCACCATGCTGCGGCTGTCGGCAATGAACCTGATGCTCCATTCCATTACACACCCCGAAATTGACTACCAGGACAGCGTGTCCAAGCAAAACCAAATTCGTGATAAATACACCATCTGCCTGGCGAATCCGCCCTTCAAAGGGACCGTTGACGCCGAAAGTATCAACGATGATTTGAAAGCCGTCACCAACACGAAAAAGACCGAACTTCTCTTTCTGGCGCTATTCCTGCGGATGCTGAAAAAGGGCGGCCGGTGCGCCTGCATCGTGCCGGACGGCGTGCTGTTCGGCTCCTCCCGGGCCCATAAGGCCATCCGCAAGGAGCTGGTAGAGAATCACCAGCTGCGGGCGGTGATCTCGATGCCCTCCGGCGTATTCAAGCCCTATGCGGGGGTGTCCACGGCGGTGCTGGTGTTCACCAAGACCGGCGCGGGCGGCACAGAAAACATCTGGTTCTACGATATGAAAGCCGACGGCTTCTCTTTGGACGACAAGCGCACCGAGACTGCCGACAACGACATTCCCGACATCATCGCCCGCTTCCACCATCCGGAGCAGGAAACCGCCCGCCAGCGGACGGACCAGAGCTTCTTTGTCCCGAAACAGGAAATTGCGGACAACGACTATGACCTGTCCATCAACAAGTACAAAAAGGTCGAGTATGTCCCGGTGGAGTATCCGTCCACTGCGGAAATTATGGCCGATCTGCATGAGCTGGAAAGGGAGATCACCAAGGGGCTGGAGGAATTGGAGGGGATGCTGTGACACCTCATGTAGATATTGTTGAAATGTATTTTACAGCGTGTAAATTTTCAGATTGTGCAGACTTTTGCATGCGAGTACAACAAGAAAGAGAAACATTGTCATATTTCTATACAGACCCCGGAATTGTAAATGCAGCCTTCTCTTGTGAGGTGTTCTTAAAGTTGCTGTTATATTTAGAACAAATCAATTACAAAAAGGAACATAGATTAAAACAGTTATTTGAAATGCTGCCTCCAAAAATCCAGGAAGCAGTAAAACACAAGACTACCGAAAAATGTGGATATTGGAACGATGCCTGGGGGCGAGAAATTTTGCTTCAAATTTCCGATGCTTTTATCAAATGGCGGTATATCTATGAAACTGATTGGTCTAAAAATGCAGCAATCCATATTGACATAAGTTACTTATTCGCATTTAGAGACGCCTTAAAAGTAATGTGTGAAAAGAAACTAGAACACAAAGCTGGGCCAAATGGGGTATTGTAATGGCAAAAATAAAAGATGTAATCTTTGAATATTCTGTTCGTAACAAGGCAAATGAGAATATCAACGTATATAGTGTTACAAATGAAAAGGGATTTTGCACAGATTATTTTAGCAAAGAAGTTGCCAGCAAAGATAAAACCGCTTATAAAATCGTTCCAAGAGGTTACTTTGCCTATAATCCATCTAGAATTAATGTTGGCTCTATAGATTGGCAAAATCACGAAGATAGGGTTATTGTAAGCCCTCTTTACGTGGTTTTTGGAGTGTCCAAACACATTGACCAACAATATCTTCTATATTATCTTAAAAGTGACATCATGTTGTCTCTTATTAAGGAAAGTGCAACAGGTAGTGTCCGAGATAATTTGAAATTATCTACTCTAGAAGAATTTCCCATAAACTTACGCCCCATCGACGAGCAACGTCACATTGCCGCCGTGCTGGACAAGGTCAGTGACCTGATAGCCAAGCGGAAACAGCAGCTTGACAAGCTGGACGAGATAGTCAAAGCAAGGTTTGTGGAGATGTTTGGACAAGATAATTATCCTTGTCATGCGCTTATTGAACTCATAACAACGGGTGCCGGATTATCTTATGGAATAGTACAACCCGGCGATGAGGGAACTGGTGATATGGGTGTTCTCCGTCCTGTGGATTTGGTTGATGGCGGAATATCAACAGCTGCCATCAAGTACATTGATCGGTCGATTGGCAATGGATTTAAAAAAACAGAATTAACTGGTAACGAATTATTGATTACAGTACGAGGAACAACTGGTATTACTGCATTGACGGATAGTCGATTCAAAAACATGAATGTAACTCGAGGTATAGCAGTTATTCGATACGACCAAAGTAAAATCAATCCAATATACTTAAACTGTTATCTCAACTCAAATGAAAGCCAACACTATATACAGGAACATACTAGAGGAGCAACACTTCAACAGATTAATTTGTCCGATTTGCGAACTTTACAAATTTCAGTACCGCCAATGATATTGCAAGAAGATTTTGCTGTCTTTGTCAAGCAAATCGATAAATTAAAATTGACAATACAACGTAGCTGTGATAAACTGGAAGTGCTGAAAAAGGCGCTGATGCAGCGGTATTTTGGGTAAGAAATGGGGTGTATAAAATGGATGAATACAAAATCACTATGAGCATTGAGCCGACAAATGACTACATGAAGGCTAAACAAGATATATTGCAGGCAATAATGTCAATTCAAAAGTTATCTCCGACGGAACAGCAAAGATTGGCGGAAGAGTTACTGGGGACAACTCAATTTATGGTATTAAATCAAATGTTTCATCAGTATTGGAGATGATATAAAATGGAAAAAATCTTCAATGCCATTAGAAGTTTTGTGAACGGGCTCAAAGAAATCATTGGAATTTTTAAACCTTCTAAAAAAGCGAAAGAAAAAAGTGCTAGTGGCATACATATAGAGCAACATCAGGATGGTCAAAATAATACACAAATTGGAATTCAAAACAATTACAGAAAGGATGAATGAGTGTTGAATGAACAAAGCAATGAAGTAACACAGCGTGCTGCTATCGGTAGTAATACAACTCAGATTGGGGTGCAAAACATTTATTATGGTTTGTCCCCTCAAGAAGCTTGTAATCAGATTATAAAACTCTTTTACGATAATTTTCCAAAATTGGAAGCACAAGCAGCTGAACTTGTTAACAAACGTGTAACCGAATTAATGAACGAGGTTGCCAAAAAATTAGAAGACCAACAAATTAAGGATATGTCCCCATTTGCAGATCCAGATGTTCAATATGCAACATATAAAGCGCAGAAAGGCTATGCGAGATTTGGAACAAAAGAGAATCTTAAAATTTTAGCGGATTTAATTGCAAATCGAGTAAAGCTGAATAATGCTAAAACTCTACTAAAAGTATCCATTGATAAAGCTATTGATATAGCGCCTACAATTACAACCTCACAATTAGATGGATTGTCATTGCTTGCGTTAACAAATCAATTAAAACTAGACTCCATTAACTCAATTGATATTCTCCACAATTTTCTTATAGTAATAAGTGACAAGTTTAAAGCTGCTGATTTATCTCTAGCAAGCACACAATACTTAGTTATGGTTGGAGCTATGCAGTTTCAGTTACATCATACATACAAAAAACTTGCTAATATATATAAATTCGGCGAAGCTCAAGTATTTAATATATGTCCTCAATTAATATCCAATTTAAATGGTGATTACCTGCCGTCATATTCCGGCATGATACTTGGAGCTATTAATGCCGAATCTAAATTAGATTTCTTCCATATGGATTTCGACTCTTTTTTCTGAATCATAGCAATATAGTGAGTTATAACAATTTTCACCTTTTCCATCTCACTGGTGCCCGGCAGCTCCCTTGGAACACCCCTCAGTCACCTGCGGTGACAGCTCCCCTTAAAAGGGGAGCCTGCCCGTACCCATTGCCTCCCCTTTTAAGGGGAGGTGGCTGCGTAAGCAGCCGGAGGGGTGTACTCCTGCAAGGGGAGGTGCCGAGCATAGCGAGGCGGAGGGGTGTTCCGACGAAGGTAGCTGCAAAGCAGGCGGAAGGGTGTTCCGACGGAAGCGATTACGAAGCAGCCGGAGGGGTGTTCCGGCGGAGGTAGCTGCGAAACAGCCGGAGGAGTGCTCAACGGGGGGCAGGAGTAAATCGGCCGGTGAGGTGCAGACCGCAGCCGAAGGTTGCTTTTCGGGAAGGGAGGATTTCATGCCACATCTACCGCGGGATCTTCGTCTTGCAAAGCGTGCCAGAGAATTGCGAAAAAATATGACGCCCCACGAACGGCGCCTTTGGTATGATTTTCTCCGTACATATCCTGTCAAATTTTACCGTCAAAGGATCATAGACTTTTTTATCGTGGATTTCTACTGTGCGTCCGCAAAACTCGTGGTGGAAATCGACGGTTCCCAGCATTACACCGAGCAGGGCCAGGCTTACGATGCCGAGCGCAGTGCGATCCTGTCGCAGTATCACTTGAAAGTGCTGCGCTTCTCAAACCGCGAGATCGGCTCGCATTTTGAGGGTGTGTGCAGACAAATCCATACAGAAGTACAAACCAGACTGGCAGGTGATTGATGGTGACCAACTTCTCTTTCCTCTCGCAAAAAACAGAATACGCCCTCTTTGCGCCGGCCTGCATGGAGGCCGAGAAAATCTTTGCCTCTGCCCCGGCCATGTGCGCAGTGGGCTGCCGGAAGGCGCTGGAGTTGGCGGTAAAGTGGGTCTATGCGGCGGACAAGACTATGAAAATGCCCTACAAGGACAATTTGCAGTCCCTCATTCACGAACCCTCTTTCCGTTTCGCTGTGGACTCCGACACTTGGGGCAAGATGCCGTTCATCATCAAGCTGGGAAACCTGGCGGTACATACGGAACGCAGCGTGCAGCCGGGCGACGCGCTGGCCTCTCTGCGGGGGCTGTTTGAGTTTGTGCAGTGGATCGACTATTGCTATGGCGCGGACTATCAGGAACGCACCTTTGACGAAAACCTTGTCCCCACCGAAAAGGTGGCGGTGGACACCCAAAAGATCAAAGAGCAGGAGAGCCTGCTGGATGAAAAAGAGGCCGAGATCGCCGCGCTGCGCAGGCAGATCGAGCAGATGTCCGCCCAATACACCGCCGGGAAAGAGCAGCATCAACAGGAGCGCGCCTTCCAGCCGGAGGACCTCTCGGAATTCAAGACCCGCAAAATCTACATCGACGTGGACCTCAAACTGATGGGCTGGAAGTTCACCGGCGCGGACGCAGACGTGCAGGAGGAATACCCTGTAGAGGGCATGGCCGGCGTGGCGGGCCAGATGGGCTACTGCGACTATGTGCTGTTTGGCAAGGACGGCCTTCCGCTGGCGGTGGTGGAAGCCAAGCGCACCAGCAAGGACCCCAACATCGGGCGGAAGCAGGCGGTTTTGTACGTGGACTGTTTGGAGCGCAAATTCGGCCGCCGCCCCATGATGTTCACCACCAACGGATTCGAGACCTATTTCTGGGACGACCAGACCGCCCCGCAGCGGAAGGTCAGCGGCATTTTCAGCAAAGACGACCTGCAAAAACTGATGAACCGCCGCGCCGAGCGGCTGGACTTGATGGCCGTCCCCATCGACGACAAAATCACCGACCGCTACTACCAGAAAGAGGCCATCCGGGCGGTGTGCGGGCAGATCGCACAGGGGTTCCGCAAGCATCTGCTGGTGATGGCCACCGGCACCGGAAAGACCCGGACTGCGTCCAGCCTGACCGATGTGCTCAGCCGCGGCAAATGGGTGACAAATGTCCTATTTCTGGCCGACCGCACCGCGCTGGTGAAGCAGGCAAAGGACGACTTCAAAAATTATCTGCCGGATATGTCCCTATGCAATCTCTGCTCCAACAAGGATGACCGTAATGCCCGCATCGTGTTCTCTACCTATCCGACCATCCTCAATGCGATTGACGATACCAAGTCCAAGGACGGACGTCAGTTATTTACGCCGGCGCATTTTGATTTGATCATCATTGACGAAAGCCACCGGAGCATCTTTAAAAAGTATCGGGCCATCTTTGAATATTTTGACGCGCTCATGGTAGGTCTGACCGCCACCCCGAAAACGGATGTGGACCGGAACACCTACGACTTTTTTGAGATGGAAAACGGCGTTCCTACCTACGCCTACGATTACGAAACGGCAGTTCATCAAGACCATGTATTGGTGCCGTATTACAACTATGAGGTAAAGACCAAATTTCTGGAGGAAGGCATCGCCTACGACGACCTGTCGGATGAGGACAAAGAGCGTTATGAGGACGATTTTATCGAGGATGGTCAACTGCCAGACTTTATTCCCTCCGCCGCTCTCAATAAATTCGTGTTTAACGAGACAAGCGTTGACATCGTGCTGCAGGACCTGATGGAGCGTGGCATCAAGGTGGCGGGCGGTGACCGGCTGGGCAAAACCATTATCTTTGCACAGAATAAACGCCACGCCGAATTCATTCTGGAGAGGTTCAATAAACTCTACCCGCAATACCATGGCACGTTTGCCCAGCGTGTAACTTGCGACGATACCTATGCCCAGACCATCATTGATGATTTCAAACAGCCGGAAAAAGAGCCGCACATTGCCGTGTCTGTGGATATGATGGACACCGGCATCGATGTGCCGGAATGTGTCAATCTGGTGTTCTTCAAGAAAGTGCGCTCCAAGGCAAAGTTTTGGCAGATGATTGGCCGTGGCACCCGTTTGTGCAAGGAATTGTCATGTGTGGATCAGATCGATGGAATCTACACGGATAAGCGCCGTTTCTTGATTTTTGATTACTGCGGAAATTTTGAATTCTTCCGGGAACATAAAGAAGGGTATGAAGCCAGGGAAACAAAGACATTGTCGGAAAATATTTTCGGCAAGCAAATCAAAATTGCTATGGCTTTGCAGGAAAGCGCCTTTGCCGGGGCGGACTATCAAGCATGGAGAAGTGAGATTGTCGATATCTGCCATAAGCAGGTCGTGGAATTGAACCAAGAGCTGATTTCTGTAAAACTGCGGATACAGTACGTAGAAAAATACAAAAAGCGAGATGCCTTTCTTTCCCTCAGCGAGGGAGATAAAGGCGAGTTGTTGACGCAAATTGCACCGCTGGTACAGTCAGATGAGCCTGACGAGTGTGCAAAGAGGTTCGACAATTTTATGTATGGGCTGATCCTGGCGGACATCGAGCAGATGCCGGCCTTCAAGTATGCCAAAAAGCAACTGTGTGACACCGCTTCCCTGCTGGAGCGTAAGGCCAGCATCCCGCAGATCAAGGCGAAACTGCCCGTCCTTCAGGAGATCCACACCGATGCATTTTGGGACGCAGATGATATTTTATTGTTTGAGCATGTTCGGAAAGAATTGCGGGAACTCATTCAATTTTTAGATGACAGCGGTGGAGCACAAAGTCAAATCGTCACCAAATTGACCGACCCGATTATTGACAGCCAGGAGGGTGTCCAGCTGGAAGTCGCCTATGACTTTGAGGACTACCGCGCCAAGGTCAACCGCTATGTCAATGAGCACGGAAATACATTAGCCATTTACAAATTGACCCATAATATCCCGCTGACCATAGGCGACTATCAGGAGCTGGAACGGGTGCTGACAAGCGAACTCGGGAGCAAAGAAGATTATGCCCGGGAGTTTGGCGATACCCCCTTTGGCCTGCTCATCCGCAAGATTGCCAAGCTGGACCACCAAGCGGCTATGCAGGCGTTTTCCGCCTTTATCAATGACCAATCCCTGAACCAAAATCAGATTGCCTTTGTAAAGAAAATCATCCATCACATTGAATTGAATGGGTATATGGAAAATGTCGCGGAGCTGGCAAAGCCCCCGTTTGACAAGCCCGTCGGTTTTATCAAGTTGTTTGATGCCAAGACCAGGACCGCATTGGTGCAAACCATCGATCAGGTTCGAGAAAATGCAACTAAAATTACGGCATCATAAGCTATGAAATAGGCACAGGGATTTGATCACAAGTCAGGTCAAATTCCTGTGCCTATTTTTATCTGTTCGGCTAGCGTAGCTATCGTGCGGGAATGGGATGATTACCCCCGCGCGAACAGGTGGTGTATCCAGAGAAATGCGCCTCTTTGGCCCTGGATTTCCAGTAGGAGCGAGCAGGCCTATTGGCACACGGCTTTGTTAGCGTAAATTGAATAGCTCAACAGCCCGTACTGTAGGCGCATCCGAGGCTACAAAAGAAATACACCAGAGGCAATCGCACGGCGGATTTCGTTTAGACTGAGATGGAAGCGTTCGCAGAACGCGCAGTCGCAGAAGGAACTTCTGCGATCAACTGGGGTTTTGGGCGTGCACCAACAAGTAACGTCTGGCAAAATGGATAGCCAGACGAATTGCTTGCTGGGACATTTGGTACCAGCAAGCCCTGCTTGCTACAATTGTGTTGGCTCCAGAAAACTCACAGCCAGTGAGCTATGCAGATGCCCAAACCTAAGCTACAATGAAGATGTGCTGAGAGAACGAGGCCTTGCTTGAGCTGCCAAGCTCGTACGCGCAAACTGTTCTCCGCCATCTCATTGCAGCGTTCGGTTGACGTAGGTTGAGCCCCCAGGGGGGATGCTCGTGTGACAAAGCAAGCAGAATCGGTAATGGGCATAAGGCGGAACCAGCATAAAAAGGGAGGTCAGTCAGATGAGGTCAACGATGATTATTGCTGTAGGCATTGATATTTCCAAAAAGAAAAGTACCGTCGCGGTTCGCAGGCCGGGCGGAGAGATTGTAATACGTCCATTTGAGGTGCGGCATACAAGCAGTGATTTGAAAAGACTGACTGCAACGCTCAAACAGCTGAGAGGGGATATTCGGGTCGTAATGGAGCATACCGGGAATTATTGGCGGCCAGTTGCATTAACGCTTAAAAAGGCGGGCTTCTTTGTGTCAGTTGTAAATGCTATGCTGATCCACGATTTCAGCGATAACTCGATTCGCAAATTGAAAACCGACGAGACTATCCCATAATTTGTGTAAACCTGCTGAGAGTTGTAGAATAGAAGCAGCAGACAGGAGGTATTACACATGGCCAGAAGGAATCGCACCCCGGAAGAAAATGCCCGTCGAGAGAAGATCCGTGAACTTTTGCAGATGGCAAACATCGGCAGCATGGATGACATCCAGAACCTGTTCAAGGAGACCATTGCCGAATTCATGGAGAACGGTCTGGAGGCAGAGCTGGATGAGGATCTGGGCTACAGCAGATATGACTATAAGAACAAGGCTACAGACAACAGCCGGAATGGTCATAGCAGCAAGACGCTTCGGACCAGCTTTGGAGACGTGGAAGTCTCGGTTCCCCGGGACCGGAAAGGGGAATTTGAACCCCAGGTGCTGAAAAAGGGTCAGACCAGCATCAGCCAGGACGTTGAGGAAAAGATCCTGTCCATGTACGCCAAGGGCATGACCACCAGCGATATTGAGGCCCATATCCAGGACATCTATGGGATTTCCGTATCGGACAGCACCATAAGCCGGATCACGGACAAGATCCTTCCCATCGCCAAAGAGTGGCAGCAG
>OESB01000136.1_pt1 | contig 24248 bp, 27 predicted proteins | sample 1540131 | NCBI WGS metagenome assembly OESB01 (sample SAMEA3891888, study PRJEB23780) | metagenome | biome: terrestrial biome; feature: animal house; material: Caecal content | place: Italy | collected 2015-05-05 | reverse complement strand
AATTTCCCTGTATGTGTCCCGTCCATCCGCACATGTCGGCTGGACGGGACTTTTTCGACAGTCTGAGCGTCTGCCGCGGTTTTTCAGGCTCTCACGCCAGGCCGTCGATCCAGGCCTGCAGCTCGCTGTCCGGCACGCCGCTGTCGAACCGCCGGCCTTCCAGCCAGGCGCCGCCGCCCGCCTGTTCCGCCAGACGGTCGGCACTGGAGCCGATGCCGCTGCTGCCCGATGCGGCCTGTCCCCCGCATCCGGCCAGGCCCCCCAACAGGCAGGCTGCCATCACAAAGCCAAGGATGCCTCTGGTTCTTTTCATGGTCGTTTCTCCTTTTATTTGTTCTGACATCATGTCAGTATTTACACTATACCACAGTTCTGACATCGCGTCAATATCTTGAAACATCTTTTTCCGCTCCGCCCCCAAGGCGTTGACTTTCGGCCCCGGGGCCGCTATAATCACACCAAAAGATCCCACCCACAACGCAGGAGAAAAACCATGAAAACGATCTATTACCACGGCACGGTCTACACCGGTGCGCTGCCCCTGGCCCAGGCTTTTATCGTCGAGGACGGTTGCTTCACCTTTGCGGGCACGGACGCCGGGGCCCTGGCCCAGCGCCGCCCCGGGGACGAACTGGTGGACCTGGGCGGCCAGTTTGTCTGCAGCGGCTTCAACGACAGCCATATGCACCTGGTGGAATACGGCTATCTGCTCCAGATGCCCCAGCTGGCGGAGCACACCGGCAGCCTGGCGGAGATGCTGGAGTGCATGCGCGCCTTCCTGGCCGGGCACCCCCGCCAGGGGGACGCCTGGCTGATCGGCCGCGGCTGGAACCAGGACCTGTTCTCGGACACCCGCCGGATGCCCGACCGGTACGACCTGGACGCCGTCTCCACCGAGGTCCCGGTCTGCGCGGTGCGGGCCTGCGGCCACTGTCTGGTGGTGAACAGCCGGGCCCTGCAGCTGCTGGGGGTCACCGCCGGCACGCCCCAGCCGGCGGGCGGCCGGATCGGGATGGCCGGCGACGAGCCGGACGGCCGCTTCTTTGACAACGCCATGGACCCGGTCTACGCCGCCATCCCCGCCCCCGGCAAAGATGCCCTGAAAGAGATGATCCGCACCGCCTGCCGGGCCCTGAACGCCCAGGGCATCACCAGCAGCCAGACCGACGACTACAGCATCTTTCGCTCCATCCCCTGGGCGGAGGTGGACCAGGCCTACCGGGAGCTGGCGGCCGAGGGGCAGCTGACTGTCCGCGTCTACGAGCAGTGCAACTTTGCCTCCCTTGCCGATCTGCAGGCCTTTGTGGAGGCCGGCGGGCGGACCGGCAAGGGGGACACCCTGTTCCGGACCGGACCGGTCAAGATCATCGGGGACGGGGCTCTGGGGCCCCGCACCGCCCTGCTCAGCCGCCCCTACGCCGACGACCCCACCGCCGCCGGCCTGCCCCTGTGCAGCAGGGAGGACCTGACCGAACGGATCGCTTACGCCCATGCCCATGGGCTGCAGACCGCCACCCACGCCATCGGGGACGCCTGTCTGGACTGGCTGCTGGACGCCCTGGAGGTCGCCCAAACCGCCCATCCCCGGCCCGACTGCCGCCACGGCGTGGTCCACTGCCAGATCACCCGCCCCGACCAGCTGGACCGCATCGCCCGGCTGGGCCTCCACGTCTACGCCCAGAGCATCTTTTTGGATTACGACATCCGGATCGTCGAGGCCCGGGTGGGCCCCCGGCTGGCCGCCTCCAGCTACAGCTGGAAGACCCTGCTGGACCGGGGCGTCACCGTCAGCAACGGCTCGGACTGCCCGGTGGAGACTCCCCGCGTCCTGTCGGGGCTCCAGTGCGCGGTCACCCGCAGGACCCTCCGCGGCCAGGGGCCCTACCTGCCGGAGCAGGCCTTCACAGTGCAGCAGGCCCTGGACAGCTACACCATCGCCGGGGCCCGCGCCAGCTTTGAGGAACACTGCAAAGGCCGCATCGCACCCGGCTTCCTGGCCGACTTTGTCATCCTGGGGCAGGACCCCTTTGCCGCCGATCCCAGCCAGCTCCACGCCATCCCGGTGCGGGCCGCTTATCTGGGCGGCCGCCCGGTCTACACAGCCTGACACCCCCCGCAGACCGTCAAAAAGCCCCGGCCAGACGACACGTCCGGCCGGGGCTTCGTTTGTAGGTTCAGAGCGCGTTCAGGATGGCGCCGATGTCTCCCTGGAGGCAGACCGCACGGGCCTGGATCTCGGGCGGGCAGTAGGCCTCCCGCAGATTGACGCAGGCGTACCAGACCCGGGGCGACTGGTAGGTCTGCCGCCAGAAATTGTATTTGATGATGCCGGGGGTGTTCATCCCCACCCCCAGCTCCCAGTACAGCACCCTGCCGCCCTGGACCCGGCGGACAAAGTCCTGGTAGCGGCGGGCGGCGGCGTGCCAGCCCGCGTCCTCTACAAAGGTGCCGTCGGCCCGCAGGTTCATGCTCATGGGACGCCCGCACCGGGGGCACCGGGGCACCAGCCCGCCGGGGATGGCCCTTTTCAGGGCGGCGCTCTCCGGCATTTGCAGGGCGCCGTCCGCCCCGATGCGGCAGCCCTGGGCCTCCAGCATGGCCTGCACCGCCTCCCGGTTGTCGTAGGTGTCCGGATGGCAGGGACCCGAGCACTGGAACAGACCGTAGTCCCCCTGGGTGTAAAACAGCCGCTCTTTTGCAAAACCCGCTTTCTGGAAGCAGTGGTCCACGTTGGTGGTCAGGACAAAATAGTCCTTATCCTTTACCAGCTGGTACAGCCGGCCGTAGACCGGGCGGGGCGCGTCCATGTAGCGGTTGATCCAGATGTACCGGCTCCAGTAGGCCCAGTGTTCTTCCAGGGTGTCGTAGGGGTAAAAGCCCCCGGAATACATATCCGCAAAGTGGTATCGGGCGGCAAAATCGCCGAAGTACCTCCGGAACCGTTCCCCTTCGTATTCGAACCCGGCGGCGGCCGACAGCCCCGCTCCCGCCCCGATCAGGACGGCGTCCGCCTCTTCCAGCTTTCGGCGCAGCAGGGCCGGCTCACCCGAGAAGGCGCTGGTAGATTTCCCGGTCTGTATCCTTGAAAACATTGAAGATCACCTCGATGGTATGGGGATGTTGGGTCTGGTATGCCTCCACCGTCTCCACAGCGATCCGGGCCGCCTCCTCGTTGGGGAAGCGGAACTCCCCGGTGGAGATGCAGCAGAAGGCCACGCTGCGGCATCCGTGGGCCGCAGCCAGCTCCAGGCAGGACCGGTAGCAGGAGGCCAGCAGAGCCCGGTCCTCCGCCGTCACCGCCCCGCGGACGATGGGCCCCACCGTGTGCAGCACATACCGGCAGGGCAGGTTGTAGGCGTTGGTGATTTTGGCCCGGCCGGGGGGCTCCTCGCCGGGCTGGAGCGCCATCATCCGGGCGCATTCCCGCCGCAGCTGGAACCCCGCCGCCGTGTGGATGGCATTGTCCACACAGCCGTGGCAGGGGATGAAACAGCCCAGCATGGCGCTGTTGGCCGCGTTGACGATGGCGTCCACCGCCAGGGTGGTGATGTCCCCCTGCCACAGGTAGAGCCCCGGCCGCACCGGGCAAAGGTCGTCCAGACGGGTCACCCCTTTGCGGCGCAGCTCTTCCTGCAGGTAGGCGTCCTGCACCTGGTAAAAGCCGCGGTCCAGCGGCTCGGGGGGCCGGACGTTCAGCAGCGCGCGCAGCAGCCGGCGCCGTTCCGCCGGGCCGGCGGGCACGGCAAGGGCCTTGTATTCTTCCCGCTCGGCCAGCAGATAGCGGAGCAGACAGTCCAGCCGTTCTTCTTGGGTCATGCAGGGGTCATCTCCTTTCCACTGCCCTTGCAGGGCAGACCTCGAAGCAGTTGCCGCAGCGCAGGCAGTGCTCCTGCTCGATCACCACCGGCTTGCGGGCTACGACTTCGTTCATTTTCATTGACCTCCATGGTTCGTTGTGGGGAAGCTCTTGTTTTTTCCTCCCGGTGGTTCTATAATATACCCGTACAGCCGTTCTGTAAAGTAAGCACATTTTTGTGCTATAGGCACCAAATAGAAACCATTGGAAGGAGCAAACCCATACAGGAGATCAAAGAGCTGCCGGCCTGCCCGGTGGAAACCACCCTGATGCTGATCGGAGACAAGTGGAAGGTGCTGATCCTCCGGGACCTGATGCCCGGCACCAAGCGCTTTGGAGAGCTGAAAAAGTCCATCGGCCATGTCTCTCAAAAGGTGCTCACCGCCCAGCTGCGGGATATGGAGGCCAGCGGCCTGGTCCACCGGCAGGTGTATGCCGAGGTGCCCCCGCGGGTGGAATACAGCTTGACCGACCTGGGGAAAAGCCTCAAGCCCATCCTGGACGCCCTGTGGGACTGGGGCCAGAACTACCAGGCCCAAAACGCCGCCCCGGCGGATGCCCCTTGACAGACAGAGGGGCGTTCTGGTATACTGACAGCAGATACATACCGCGTGAATGTTTGAAAGGAGACCCCGCCCATGGCCCGCAACAAATACCCGGAAGAGACGGTGGAGCGCATCCTGGATGCGGCCCAGCGCCTTTTTCTCGAAAAAGGCTATGACCAGACCACCATCCAGGACATCGTGGACCAGCTGGGCGGCCTGACCAAAGGGGCGGTCTACCACCACTTCAAATCCAAGGAAGAGATCCTGAACGCCGTGGGGGACCGGATGTTCCAGCAGAACAACCCCTTTGAAGCCGTGCGCGGCCGCACCGACCTGAACGGCCTGCAAAAGCTGCGGGAAGCCATCCGCCTCAACCAGTCGGACAGCGCCGCTGCCAGCGTGACCCTGCAGTCCCTGCCCATCATCCGCAACCCCCGCCTGCTGGCGGAGATGATCGAGTCCAACCGGCGCACCCTGACTCCCTACTATCAGATGCTGCTGGAGGAGGGCAACCGGGACGGTTCGCTCCACACCGATTATCCCCGGGAACTGGCCGAGCTGCTCCCCCTGCTGACCAGCCTGTGGCTGCTGCCCTCGGTGTTCCCTGCCACCAAAGCCCAGGCCCGGCGCAAGTTCGACTTCCTGGCCGCCATGCTGGACCGGATGGGGGTGCCCCTGGTGGACGACGCCACCCGCCGGATCATCGACGCTTTTTTCGACCGCATCCCCGACGGCGTCTATCAGGACGATCCCGCCGGCCCATGAGCGCTGCGCTTTGTTTTCCCATGCCTCCCCGCGAGGCATTTTTTCAGACCACGATACATTCATTCAGAATGTATGATAACGCCCGGCTGTTGCCGTTTTTCTTTCGGCGTTATGCATACCTTCTGAATGTATGAAATATCCACCCTTTTATCAACGGAGGTATCCACCATGACCGAACGTACATTTGACCAAAAAGTAGAATACGCCGCCGGGTGCCTGGAGCGGGCCGTGGAGGCCGGGGCCAACCGTCTGGACCAGGGCCTGACCGCCTTCTGGGAGGACTGCGCCCTGTTCCGCTGGGTGCAGCGGACCCTGGAACTGCTGGCCGGGGCGGGGCTGCTGGCCGCCGCCAAACATTTTGCAGACGCCGGCCGGCGCGCCGCCGCTCTCTGGTGCGCTGGCCTGGGGGCTGCGGTCCTCGCCGCCGCCCTTGTGCGCATCCTTTTGTTCCGGAGGGAGTGACCATGAAAGAAAAACTTTTCAACCGCAATTTCAGCTTCCTGATCCTGGGGCAGGTCAGCTCCCTGCTGGGCAATTTGAGCCTCAAATTTGCCCTTTCCATGTACATTCTGGAGCAGACCGGCTCCGCCTCCCTCTTTGCGGGGCTGCTGGCGGCCTCCATGGTGCCCACCATCCTGCTCTCCCCCTTCGGCGGCATCCTGGCCGACCGGGCCGACCGCCGGGCGGTCATGGCGGGGCTGGACGCCCTGTCGGGCCTCTCGGTCCTGCTGGCGGCCCTGGCTCTGCCCCACGGGCCGGACCTGGCGGTCATCGCCGCCCTGCTGATCCTCCTGTCGGTGCTGGCCGCCTTCGAGTCCCCCACCGTGCAAGCCTGCGTGCCCCAGATGCTGTCCGGCGACAACGTCCTGCGGGGCAACGCCATGGTCAACCAGGTGCAGGCCCTGGCCTCCCTGGCCACCCCTTTTCTGGGCAGCCTCTTTTACGCTGCCTTCGGGATACGCCCCGTCTTATGGGGGGCGGTGGCCTGCTTTTTCCTCACCGCCCTGCTCGAGTGCTTCCTCCGGCTGCCCCGCCCTACGCCCGGGCCCAAGTCCGGCCTGGCTGCCCTCATCCGGCAGGACTTTGCCCTCACCCTCCGTTTCCTCCGCCGGGAGCAGCCGGCCATCCTGGGGCTGCTGGGTCTGGCCGCCCTGGCCAGCATGTTCATCGCCGGGGCGCTGGTGGTGGGCTTCCCCTACCTGGTGCGGACGGTGCTGGGCCTGTCCGCCCGCCACTACGGCGCCGCCGAAAGCGCCATGGGGGCGGCCGCCATCCTGGGCGGGGTTCTGGTCTCCCTGCTGGCCGGGCGGATGCGCCCCCGGCACCTGAGCGCCGTGTTTTCTCTGGTGGGGCTCTGCCTGCTGGCGGCGGGCGGCGTCTTTCTGCTGCCGCTGGGGGCGTTGGGGCATTACCTGGCCCTGCTGGTCCTGTTCTGCGGCTGCCAGCTGGGGTGCAGCGTCTTTTCCATCTGCGCCGCCACCCTGATCCAGAGCCGCACCCCCGCCGCCCTGATGGGCAAGGTGATGTCCTGCGTCTTTACCCTGTCCATGTGCGCCCAGCCCCTGGGGCAGCTCGTCTACGGTTTTCTGTTCGACCGTCTGGCGCCCCCGTGGGTCCTGCTGCCCAGCGGGCTGCTCCTGTGCGCCGTGGGGGCGCTGTCGGCCGGGTTCTTCCGCCGGATGGATCAGGATGCGATCGGCTCTTGACGCCGCCGGGCTGCGGGATTATAATAGAGCCGGAAAAACAAAAGACACCTGGGGAGCTTGTGTGGACAGGCTGAGAGGAAGGATTCACCTTCGACCCATAACCTGATGCGGATAATGCCGCCGTAGGAAGTTGTGGTACCATGCACTTTTGACCGGGAGACGCCGTTTCAGGGCGTCTCCTGTTTTTTTGCGCCGGGCCCGCCGCTTTGCCGGGCCAAATCCGTCTTGTCATCCGTCAAAGGAGCTATCGCCATGAAACACACCCGCATCCAAAAATTGACCCTCGCCGGCCTGTTCTGCGCCATCGCCGTGGTGGGCAGCATGTTTTCCTTCCCCATGTTCGGCAGCAAGTGCGCCCCCATCCAGCACATGATCAACGTGCTGTGCGCCGTTTTGCTGGGGCCCTACTACGGCATCGGGGTGGCCTTTGCCGCCAGCCTGATCCGCAACCTGACCGGCCTGGGCAGCCTGATGGCTTTCCCCGGCAGCATGGTGGGGGCCCTGCTGTGCGGCCTCGCCTACCACAAGACCCGCAGCCTGCCCCTGACCCTTCTGGCCGAGGTGTTCGGCACCGCGGTGCTGGGCGGGCTGTGCGCCTACCCCGTCTCCATCCTGCTGATGGGCAACAGCGCCGGCGAGATCGCCTTCTACGCCTACATCGTCCCCTTCCTGGTCTCCACTGCGGCGGGGTCGGTGATCTCGGGCGTGCTGGTCTGCGCGCTGCAGAACACCGGTGCCCTGGGCCGGATGCAGCACAAGCTGTCGCAGTAAGGGCGGGCCCCTATGCTGGGAGCTTTTTTGCAGGCCGTGCGGCAGGCCCATCCCCTGATCCACTGCATCACCAATTACGTCACAGTCAACGACTGCGCCAACCTCCTGCTGGCGGCGGGGGCCTCCCCCATCATGGCCGACGCCCCTGAGGAAGCCGCCGAGATCACCGCCCGCAGCCAGGGCCTGACCCTCAATCTGGGCACCCTGCAGGCCGGGCGGATCCCGGTCATGCTGGCCTCGGGCCGGCAGGCCAACCGGAGCGGCATCCCGGCGGTGCTGGACCCGGTGGGGGCGGGGGCCTCCGCCTTCCGCACCCGGACCGCCTGCCAGCTTTTGGAGGAAGTGCAGTTCGCCGTCATCCGGGGCAACCTGTCCGAGATCCAGGCCCTGGCCGCCGGCGCAGGCCATCCCTGCGGGGTGGACGCCGGGGACCGGATCACCCCCCAGACCCTGGATGCCGCTCTGGAGCTGGCCCGGCAGCTGGCCCGCCGCACCGGCGCGGTGGTGGCCGTCACCGGCGAGACCGACCTTGTCACCGACGGCCGGGCCGCCTTCTGCATCCACAACGGTCACCCCATGATGCGCCATGTCACCGGCGCCGGGTGCCAGCTCTCCTGCCTGACGGCGGCTTTTGCCGCCGCCAGCCCCGGCCAGACCCTGCAGGCCGCCGCGGCCGCCGTCTGCGCCATGGGCCTGTGCGGAGAGACCGCCTACGCCCGGCTGGCCCCCCAGGAGGGCAACGCCGCCTACCGGGACAAGATCCTGGACGCGGTCTACCGCCTGACCCCCGCCCAGCTGGAGGAAGGAGCACGCTATGAACTTCGATAAGACCAGCCTGCGGCTTTACGCCGTCACCGACCGGGCCTGGACCGGCCCCCTGACCCTGTACCAGCAGGTGGAAGCCGCCCTGCAGGGGGGCGTCACCTGCGTCCAGCTGCGGGAAAAGCAGCTGGACAAAGCCGCCTTCCTGGACGAAGCCCGGCAGATCTGCGCCCTCTGCCACCGGTACGGGGTGCCCTTCATCGTCAACGACGATCTGGACGTGGCCCTGGCCAGCGGCGCGGACGGCGTCCATGTGGGCCAGGACGACCTGCCGGTGGCCGAAGTCCGCCGCCGGGCGGGGCGCCGGCTGATCGTCGGGGTCTCGGCCCACGACCCGGAGCAGGCCCGCCTGGCCGAGGCCGGCGGGGCGGACTATCTGGGGGCCGGGGCCGTCTTTGGCTCCGCCACCAAGGCCGACGCCACCCCGCTTTCCTATGCCGGGCTGCAGGCCGTCTGCCGGGCCGTGCGCATCCCGGTGGTGGCCATCGGCGGGGTGGGGCCCCGCAACATCCTGCAGCTGCAGGGTTCGGGCGCGGCGGGCGCGGCGGTGGTCTCGGCCCTGTTCGGCGCGCCGGACATCACCGCCGCCGCCCGGGAGCTCCGGGCTCTGGCCGACGCCATGGCGCAGGACGGCTGACCCCCGCCCAGACAGAAAGGAGCACCCCATGAAAACAGCATTGTCCATTGCCGGCAGCGATTCCAGCGGCGGCGCCGGGATCCAGGCCGACCTCAAAACCATGACCATGAACGGCGTTTTTGCCATGACCGCCGTCACCGCCCTGACCGCCCAGAACACCACCGGCGTCCAGGGCATCCTGGAAGTGCCCCCCGCCTTCCTGGCCCAGCAGCTGGACGCGGTGTTCACCGACATCCGCCCCGACGCAGTCAAGATCGGGATGGTCTCTTCCCCCGCCCTGATCGAGACCATCGGGGAGCGGCTGCGCTTTTACGGCGCCCGGAACATCGTGCTGGACCCGGTGATGGTGGCCACCAGCGGGGCCCGGCTGATCCAGCTCGAGGCGGTGGAGACCCTCCGTCGGGTCCTGCTGCCCATGGCCCTGGTGGCTACCCCCAACATCCCCGAGGCCGAGCTTTTGTCGGGCATGACCATCGACGGCCGGCCCGCCATGGAACAGGCTGCCCGCCGGATCGGCGAGCGGTACGGCTGCGCGGTCCTGCTCAAGGGCGGCCACAGCGTCCAGGACGCCAACGACCTGCTGTACGCCGGGGGCAGCCTGCGCTGGTTTGAGGGCAGGCGGGTCCCCAACCCCAACACCCATGGCACCGGCTGCACCCTGTCCAGCGCCATCGCGGCCAACCTCGCCAAGGGCTTTGACCTGCCCCAGGCGGTGGAGCGGGCCAAAGCCTACCTGACCGGGGCCCTGGCCGCCATGCTGGACCTGGGCCAGGGCAGCGGCCCCATGGACCACGCCTGGACGCTGCAGGGCGTCTTTGCCCAGGAAGCAGAATAAAATCCCCCCAGAAAAGGAGAAACAAGATGAGCGAACGGAACTATGCGACCCAGATGGACGCCGCCCGCCGGGGCATCGTGACCCCCGAGCTGGAGACGGTGGCCCGCAAGGAGCGGATGACGGTGGAAGAGCTGCTGCCCCTGGTGGCCAGCGGCAAGGTGGTCATCCCGGCCAACCGGCTGCACACCTGCCTGGACCCCGAGGGCATCGGCTCGATGCTGCGCACCAAGATCAACGTCAACCTGGGCGTCTCCCGGGACTGCAAGGATTACGACGTGGAGATGCAGAAGGTGCTCTCGGCGGTGGAGATGGGCGGCGACGCCATCATGGACCTGTCCAGCCACGGCAACACCCAGCCTTTCCGCCAGAAGCTGACCCATGAGTGCCCGGTGATGATCGGCACCGTGCCGGTGTACGACAGCGTCATCCATTACCAGCGGGACCTGGACACCCTCACCGCCCGGGACTTTATCGACGTGGTGCGGCTCCACGCGGAGGACGGCGTGGATTTCGTCACCCTCCACTGCGGCATCACCCGGGAGACCATCGACCAGATCCGCAGCCACAAGCGGAAGATGAACATCGTCTCCCGGGGCGGGTCGCTGGTGTTTGCCTGGATGTGCATGACCGGCCAGGAGAACCCCTTCTACGAATACTACGACGAGATCCTGGACATCTGCCGGGAATACGACGTCACCATCTCCCTGGGCGACGCCTGCCGCCCGGGCTGCCTGGCCGACGCCACCGACGTCTGCCAGATCAACGAGCTGGTCCGGCTGGGCGAGCTGACCCGCCGCGCCTGGGAAAAGGACGTCCAGGTCCTGGTGGAAGGCCCCGGCCACGTCCCCATGGACCAGATCGCCGCCAACATGCAGGTGCAGCAGACCATCTGCAAGGGCGCGCCCTTCTATGTGCTGGGCCCCCTGGTCACCGACATCGCCCCCGGCTACGACCACATCACCGCCGCCATCGGCGGGGCCATCGCCGCCATGAACGGCGCCGCCTTCCTGTGCTACGTCACCCCCGCCGAGCATCTGGCCCTGCCCAACCTGGAGGACGTCCGCCAGGGCATCATCGCCAGCCGCATCGCCGCCCACGCCGCCGACATTGCCAAAGGGGTGCGGGGCGCCCGGGAGATCGACGACCGGATGGGCGACGCCCGCCGCGCCCTGGACTGGGAAGCCCAGTGGGCCTGCGCCCTCGACCCCGAGACCGCCAAGGCCGTCCGGGCCAGCCGCTCCCCCGAGCACGACGACACCTGCTCCATGTGCGGCAAGTTCTGCGCCGTCCGCAGCATGAACAAAGCCCTCAGCGGCGAGCACATCGACATCCTGTAAAAAGCCAAAAAGGAGCGGCAGACCGAACCGCATCGGTCTGCCGCTTTTTTGTGCCGCCTGCCAGCCGGCCGCCGGGTCCTCCCCGGCCCGGAGCCAGCTTCCCAGGCAGTTATCCCTTTCCCATCCCGGTATTTCAGGACGGGGCCGGCCACCGGCCGCGGGGATCAGCCCATGCACAGCATATCAAGCAAATTGCGGGCTCGCTGATCCAGGCGGACGCCGATGACGCAGGACAGCCCCTGAAAGGCGAAAACACCCAGGGGCATAGCATGGCGGGACGGGCAGAACGGTGCCCGGCAGGAGATCCAAATCCCCGGCCAGGAAGCCCGGATGCCGATCCTTCCATGTTCCAGAATCAAATTATAACAATTTCCGACCTTCATTGCATCATGGATGTAAGATTTTGCATGGAGGATGTCATGGATTGCAGTCCCCTGCGAAAAAAGGCCGCAAAAAAGTCCCGGCCGGGCGGCCATGCGCACGGCTGGGACTTTTGGGACAGTCTGTGAAAGGGCTCAGTTTTCAGGGGTGTCGTCTTTGGGGATGATGAGGTTCAGGACAAAGACGATGAGGAAGGAGACCACCAGGCTGCTGCCGAAGATGTTGCGCAGCAGCTGGGGCACAAACTGGAGGATGTCGGGGGCCGCGTCGATGCCCAGGCCGATGGCCAGGGCGATGCCCACGATCATCCGGTTGCGGTAGTTCAGGGGCTGTTCGTTCAGCAGCTGGATGCCGGACATGGTGATGGCCGCAAAGACGGTGACCGTGGCGCCGCCCAGCACCGGCTGGGGGATGGTGGCCATCAGGCCGCTGAACTTGGGGAAGATGCCGGCCAGCAGCATGATGACGCCCACCATGGTAAAGACCCGCCGGGCCACCACCTTGGTGGTGCAGATCAGGCCCACGTTCTGGCTGTAGGGGTCGGTGGGCAGGCCGCCGATCACGGCGCCGATCATGCCGCAGATGCCCTGGCCCTTGATGGCGCCGCCCAGCTCCTGGTCGGTGCACTGGCGGCCAAAGCCGCCGATGGCGGTGGACGAAACGTCGCCGATGGTCTGCACCGCCTGGACCATGTACATCAGGATCATCATGACGATGGCGTCCAGATGGAACTCCATCCCAAAGTAGAAGGGCCGGGGCAGGGCGAACCAGGACGCCGCCTCAAAGTCGGCAAAGCTGACCACGCCGCCCACCAGCAGGGAGGCCGCGTAGCCCACCACGATGCCGATGAGCATGCCGGACGCCTTGACCAGCCCCTTGCCGAAAAAGTTGCAGGCCAGGGTGACGATCAGGGTCAGGATGGCCAGGAACCAGAACTTGCCCGAGCCGAAGGTGCCGTTGGCCTGGGCCGCCGAGCCGCCGCCGATGTAGCTGATGGCCGTCTTGTACAGGGACAGGCCGATGCTCATGACCACCGTGCCGCTGACGATGGGCGGGAAGAATTTGCGGATCTTGCCGATGAACATGCCCACAAAGATGGACACAAAGCCCGCCACCAGCTGCGAGCCGAAGATCGCCGCGATGCCGTACTGCTGGCCGATGATGGTCAGGATGGGCATATAGGCAAAGGCAACGCCCATGACGTTGGGCATCTTCATGCCAAAGCCGAACACCGGGAACAGCTGCAGCAGGGTGGTGATGCCGCCGATGATCATGGCGGCCTGGGTCAGCATGATCTTTTCCTCCGCCGACAGGCCGCAGGTGCCGGCGATCAGCATGGGCGGGGTGATGTTGCCGATCAGCATGGCCAGCACGTGCTGCATCGCCTGGGGGAACGCCGCCCCCCAGGAGGGCTTGCCGTCAAATTTCAGCAATTCGGCGTTGTTTTGGGTCAGGTTGCTCATGAATTAGCCTCACTTTCCAAGGTTGCTCCCAGGGGTGGGACCGAAACCGCTCCGCTCCACCCCAAAATACCAACAGTGGACAGTATATCCTAAAAACCGACAGAAAGCAAGGACAAAATAAGTCATACTTATGCAATGTATCCCACCATTCCCGGGCAGCGGGAAGGCACGGCCTTTACAAAAGGCGGGCATCGTTCCGGTGTTCCAGCCGTTCCAGTTGTTCCAAATCTTGCCGGCGGTCGATGTCCAGCAGCTCGGCGGGGTCCTCCACCGGGACGCAGCGGACCCGCTCCGGGTGACGCCGGACCACCTCGCCGCCTCCCCTGCCCTGGGGCAGGGCGGCCAGCTCCGCAAAGGCCCACGCTGGGAAGAGGACCGGCGCCCCTGGCCTGCCCTGCCAGGCGGGCCGCCAGATGGGGCCCGGCGCGCAGGCCGCGCACAGAGCCAGGGAAGCCACCGTCTCCCGGCGGAGCAGGGGCTGGTCGGCGGGGCAGAACAGGCACCCCGCCAGAGACGGCGCCTCCGGCCCGGCCAGGGCTTCGAGGCCCAGGCGGACGGTGTCGCTGCGGTAAGGCCGGCTATGGAAGACCGTTTCGATCCCCTGCTCCCGGCAGAGGGCCGCGGCGGCGGGGTCCCGCGTGACCACCACCCGGCGGAGGAAAACGCCGCCGGTGGCGTCCAGGGCATACTGGAGCAGCGGCCTGCCCCACAGCTCGGCCAGGAGCTTGCCGCCCCCGAACCGCCGCCCCACGCCCGAGGCCATGACCACGCATCCCAGCCGCCCGAAGGGGGCGTCCAGGTCCACGCAGAAAACGTCCGGCCGCCGGCACAGCTCCTGCAGGAAGGGCAGCTCCTGCTTGCGGACCGCCAGCAGCACCCGCTTGCGCTCCATCAGGGCCAGCAGGGCCTGGCAGTAGGCCGGGCAGGATGTTTCCAGATAGCCCACCTCGTCCACCGAGGCCCACTCCCCCGCCGCCGCAGCGGCCCGGGCCAGCGCCCCGGCTCCCAGCGTGCGGAAGGCTTCTTCCACCGGGCGCATCCGGTTTTCCGGGCCGGGCAGGCCGGGGTCGAACCTCCCCACCGCGGCCTGCTCGCCCGTGAGGCTGTCCCGGAGCCAGACCGCCTGCCCCGGCTGGGCCCAGGTGGAAACGCCGGGCAGCGCCCGGTCCGACAGGCGGGCCGCCAACGCCTCCAGCCGGGTGCTCTTGCCGCTGCCCCGGCCCCCTGTCAGGATCAGATGGCGTCTACCGCTGCTCTGGAAAGAAGTCCAGATACAGCCGGCGTCCGGCCTCGGCACAGGCGTCGCGGTAAGCTTCATAGCGCTGGAGCCACTCCTTTCCTTCCGGGGTCAGGCTGCTGCCCCCGCCGTCCCGGCCGCCGGCGGTGCGGGTGGTCAGGGCAAAGCCCAGCACCCCCTCGGCGCGGCGCACCAGCTTGAGGGCTTTGGTGTAGGCCATCCCCATGGACAGGGCCGCCGCCCGCAGAGAGCCGGTCTCCTCCACCCCGTGCAGCAGGCGGCAGGGGCCTTCCCCAAAAAACTTTTCCCCCATCTCATCCAGGAAGATCACTTTTGTCACTGCTTTCATCTTGTTCACCTCGCGCGGCCCCGGCACACCCAGGCCCGCGCCCTCTCCGCCGGTCATCCGGCGGGCTCGTCCGGTTCTTTCAGCAGCACCAGCTGGCTGCGCCCGGTGCGGCCCCGGCAGCGGCAGAGGCTGACCGCCCCGTATGCCGCCGCAAGCTGCCGCTCCATCTCCTCCAGCGGGTCCGAGGCCGGGGCCAGCACGCCCCGGACCCGCCCTTCCGCCAGGATCACCAGGCGGTCGCAGCCGTTGAGGGCCAGGGCCGGGTCGTGCAGCGCCACCAGCGCCGCCCGCCGCCCCTGCCGCACCCAGCTTTGCAGCAGCCCCAGCATCCGGCTGCGGTATCGCAGGTCCAGGGCGCTCTCGGGCTCGTCCAGCAGCAGCAGGCCCCCGCCGGACACAAGGGTCCGGGCCAGGATGCACAGTTGTTTCTGCCCCTCGCTGAGGTGGAGGTAATTTTCTTCCTCCCGGCCTGCCAGCCCCACCCGGGCCAGGGCCGCCCGGGCCTCCGCCCGCATGGCGGGGGTGGGCCGTTCCAGCAGGCCCAGCCGGGGATTGAATCCCATCAGCACCACTTCCAGCGCCGAAAGGTCGATGGCGATGCCGCTGCGCTGGGGGATGTAGCTGCACCGCCGGGCCAGCTGCCGGGGCGGCAGGCCCTCCAGCCCCAGGCCGTCCAGGGCGCAGGCCCCGGTGTGAGGCAGAATGCCGCAGACCGCCTTCAGCAGGGTGGTCTTGCCGCTGCCGTTGGCCCCCAGCACCCCCACCAGCTGCCCGGCTTCGGCCTCCAGGGAGACGCCTTTCAGGACCTGCCGGCCGCCGTAGCCCGCCGCCAGGGCCTGCACCGACAGAAAACTCATGGGTCACGCCTCCCCTTCACGATCAGGAAAATCAGGAAGGGCGCGCCCAGCAGGCTGGTGAAGATGCTCACCGGCAGCTCGGCTGCGGCCACGCTGCGGGCCAGCAGATCCGCGCCGGTCAGCAGGATGCCGCCCAGCAGCCCGCCCAGCAGCATGGTGCCGGGCCCGCTGCGCCGGGTGAGCAGCCGCGCCCCGTGGGGGGCCAGCAGCCCCACAAAGCTGATGAGCCCCGACAGGCTGACCACACAGGCCACCGCCAGGGTGGCCGCCAGCAGGACGGCCAGCCGCAGCCGGCCCACCTCCACCCCCAGCATCCGGGCCTCCCCTTCCTCGGCCGACAGCAGGATGATCTGCCGGTGCAGCAGGAACAGCACCCCCACGCAGAGGGCGCACAGGGCCAGGTTGCCTCCGATGCCGTAGCCGGTGATGCCGTTCAGGCTGCCCATGATCCAGTATTCGATGCTGGCCAGCTCCCGCTCGGGGTCGGCGGTGAGCTTGAGGCACATGAGGGCGGTCTGGGCCAGCGAATGGACCGCGATGCCCGCCAGGACGATGGTGCTGTGCCGGCCCGACCGGTCCAGGGCGGAGAGGGCCAGGGACAGCCCCACCGCCGCCAGCGCCCCTGCAAAGGAAGCCGCCGTCACCGCCGCCGCTCCGGAGCAGAACAGGATGCCCGCCGCGGCCCCGGCGCTGGCCCCCGAGGACACGCCGATCACGTCCGGGGAGGCCAGCGGGTTGCGGAACACCGTCTGATACACAAAGCCCGCCGCCCCCAGCGCAAAGCCGCCGGCTGCGCCCACCGCCGTCCGGCTGGCCCGCAGGGTCCAGAACACCCGCAGCTGCATCTCGTCCCCCGCCAGCAGGCCGGCCAGGGTGAGGGGATATTTTCCGGCAAATAAACTGGCAGCAGCCAGGGCGGCAAGCAAAACCGCCCCGGCTGCACAAAAGATCTTAGTTCTCGCTGTAGGTGAAACCATAGAACGTCTCATAGAACTCGTTGATGACGGCCTGGGCCTCTTCGGCCGGGCATTCCTCCGGGTGGAGGACCGACGCCAGCCACACCGAGCCCAGGATGCCGCTGGGCACCGGGCTGTCCCAGGCCTCGGCGTCCCCGGGGATCTGGACCACGCTGCCGTTTTCCACCGCCTTGCAGCCCGCCAGGCTGGGGTCGTTCAGGACGTCGTCCACCGTATAGGAGGCGTCCGACGCCAGGACGATGTAGTCAGGGTCCCAGGCGAGGACCTGCTCGTAGCTGACCGTGGCCCAGTAGGTGTCGGTGATCTCGGCGGCGGCGTTGACGCCCCCCGCCATCCGGATCATGTCGGCCTGGTACATGGCGTCCCCCGCGGTGGACAAAAAGTCCGAGTTGCCCGCCAGGTAGACGCTGGGGGTCTCAGCGCCTTCCAGCGCCTGGGCCAGGCGCTCCTCCTGCCCGGCGGCAAAGTCCAGCAGGGCGGCGGCGCGGTCCGAAGTGTTGGTCGCCTCACCGATCAGGGTGACGGCCTCGTTCAGCAGGTCCTGGTCCTCCGGGTTGACCACCAGGGCCGGGACGCCCATTTCGGCCAGGGTGTCGGCGCTGTCCTGCAGCTTGAGGGGCAGGATGACCAGATCCGGCTCCAGCGCCAGGCAGCCCTCCAGGTCGAACTCCTTGGCGGTGCCCACGCTGGGCAGGTCCAGCAGCTGAGGGGCGCTGCGGGCGTAGATGGGCCGGCTGTCCGCCTTGGCCTCGATGCCCACCAGCTGGTCCTCCAGCCCCAGGGCGATGAGCAGGCTGGTGGAAATGTAATAGCCGCTGACCAGCGTCTCGGGCTCGGCCTCGAGGGTCACTTCCCGCCCCGCCTGGTCGGTCAGGGTGAGGGGGTAGGCGGCCTCGGCCGCTTCGCTGGACGCCGCAGCCGCGCTGGACGCAGCGCTGGAGGCGGCGGCCTCGCTGGATGCAGCGCCGGAAGCGGCGGTGCTGCCGGAAGGCGCGCCGCAGGCGGCCAGGTTCAGGGCCAGCGCCCCCGCCAGCACCAGAGAAAGGATTCGGTTCTGTTTCATGATTCTCTCCTTCTTGCTCGTTATAGTTTTGAAACAACAACGCAATTATAGCAATTTCCCTTTCCAAATGCAAGGGGCGCTGTTATAATAGAGCCGACACGCATCGTCAGAAATCCCGCGCGGGCGGGACGCCGGCAGGAGCCTTTGACCCGGCCGCGTGCGGCCCGGCGGCGCAGGCCTGCCGCCGCACACCCACGGAAAAGAGAGAAGAAAAGGAACGCCTATGATCCAAATCCAAACCTACGTCCAGGCCCAGACCCTGGAGGAAGCCTGGCAGCTGAACCAGAAGCGCAGCGCCCGCATCCTGGGCGGGATGCTCTGGCTCAAGATGGAGAGCCTCCCCGTCTCCACTGCCATCGACCTGTGCCGCCTCGGCCTCGACGCCATCGAGGAGACGGAGGAGCAGTTCACCCTGGGGGCGATGGTCACCCTGCGCCAGATCGAACAGCACGCCGGCCTCAACGCATACACCCAGGGCGCCGCGGCCCGCGCGGTGCAGGACATCGTGGGGGTGCAGTTCCGCAACATGGCCACGCTGGGGGGCAGCCTGTGGAGCCGGTTCGGCTTTTCCGACCTGCTGACCTGGATGCTCTCGATGGACACCTGGGTCCAGCTGTACAAAGGCGGGCTGGTCCCGCTGGAGCAGTTCGCCGCCATGCCCTACGACCGGGACCTGCTGGTCCGGGTGATCGTCTACAAGCGGCCGGGGCGCTTTGCCTACCAGGCCATGCGCAACCAGCGCACCGACATCCCGGTGCTGAACTGCGCCTTTTCCCAGATGGAGGGCGTCTGCCGGGCGGTGGTGGGGGCCCGCCCCGGCAAGGCCATCGTCCTGCGGGACGAGGCCGGCCTGCTGGCCGGCGGCATCACCCCGGAGCGCGCCCGCGCCTTTGCCCAATGGGCGGCGGAGCGGACCCCCACCGGCAGCAACAGCCGGGGCAGCGCCGCCTACCGGACCCACCTGGTCAAAGTCCTGGTCCGCCGCGCGGCGGAAGAAGCGGGAGGGAACGCCTTATGATGGAACTGAAACTGACCTTGAACGGCAAGCCTCTGGCCGCCTCCGTCGAGCCTGACTGCCTGCTGATCGACTTCCTGCGGGCCCATGGGTGCCTGAGCGTCAAGCGCGGGTGCGAGACTTCGGGCTGCGGCCTGTGCACCGTCCTGGTGGACGGCCGGCCCGTCCTCTCCTGCTCCATGCTGGCGGCCCGGGCGGGGGGCCGCAGCGTCCAGACCCTGGAGGGCCTGCAGGACGAAGCCGCCGGCTTCGTCCGCTTCATCGCCAGCCAGGGGGCCGACCAGTGCGGCTTCTGCAACCCCGGCTTTGTGATGAACACCATAGCCCTGCTGCAGGAAAACCCCGACCCCACCGACGACGAGATCCGCGCGTACCTCGCCGGCAACCTCTGCCGCTGCTCGGGCTACGACGGGCAGCTGCGGGGCATCCGCGCCTATTTGGACAGCCGCAAAGGAGGGCCGGCCCATGACTGAGAAGCAGAGACAAGAGCGGGCCGGCCTGCGCACCGTCAACCAGGCCGTCCCCAAAAAGGACGCCATGCAGCTTTTGCTGGGCAAGCCGGTCTACACCGACGACGTCACCCCCCGGGACGCCCTGATGGTCAAGATCCTGCGCAGCCCCCACGCCAACGCCATCGTGGAGGAGATCGACACCACCATCGCCCGGAAGATCCCCGGCGTAGTGGCCGTCTACACCTGGCAGGACGTGCCCCAGACCCGCTTTACCATTGCGGGCCAGACCTACCCCGAGCCCTCCCCCTATGACCGCCTGATCCTGGACCGGCACGTCCGGTTTGCCGGGGACGCGGTGGCCATCATCGCCGCCGAGGACGAAAAGGCCGCCCTGCGGGCCATGAAGGCCGTCAAAGTCCGATACCGGGTGCTGGAGGCGGTGCTGGATATGCACACCGCCAAGGACAACCCCGTCCTGGTCCACCCGGAGGAGGACTGGTACCCCTCCTGCCCGGTGGGGGGCGACAACCGCCGCAACCTGGTGGCCAGCGGCGCCAGCGGGGACGGCGATGTGGACGCCGTCCTGGCCCGCTGCGACATCGTGCTGGACCGCACCTACCACACCAAGGCCTTCAACCAGGCCATGATGGAGACCTTCCGCACCTACACCGAGCTGGACCGCTACGGGCGGCTCCATGTCATTTCCTCCACGCAGATCGTGTTCCACGTCCGGCGCATCCTGTCCCGGGCGCTGGGCATCCCCAAGAGCCGCATCCGGGTGGAAAAGCCCCGCATCGGCGGCGGCTTCGGGGCCAAGCAGACCGCCGTCTGCGAGGTCTACCCCGCCTTTGTCACCCTGCAGACCGGCCGCCCCGCCAAACTGATCTACACCCGGGAAGAGGCCCAGACCGCGGGCAGCCCCCGCCATGAGATGGAGGTCCGCATCCGGCTGGGCGCCGGCAGCGACGGCCGCATCCGGGCCATCGACCTGTACACCCTGTCCAACACCGGTGCCTACAGCGAGCACGGCCCCACCACGGTGGGCCTGTCGGGCCACAAGGCCATCCCCCTCTACACCGGCAACCTGGAGGCCTACCGCTTTGGCTACGACGTAGTCTACACCAACCACCAGTCCGCTGGGGCTTACCGGGGCTACGGTGCGACCCAGGGCATCTATGCGCTGGAGACCATCGTCAACGAGCTGGCCGAGCGGCTGCACATGGACCCCACCCGCCTGCGGGACCTCAACATGGTGCGGGAAGGAATGCAGATGACCTCCTATTATAATGAGATGGCCAACGCCTGCGCCCTGGACCGCTGCATGGAACACTGCCGGCAGATCTTCCACTGGGACGAGAAGTACCCCGTGCGGGATATGGGCAACGGCAAGGTCCGGGCTGCCGGCGTGGCCATGGCCATGCAGGGGTCCTGCATCTCCAACGTGGACGTGGGCTCCGCCACCATCAAGCTGAGCGAGGACGGCACCTACAACCTGATCATCGGCGCCGCCGACATGGGCACCGGCTGCGACACCATCCTGGCCCAGATGGCCGCCGAGTGCATGGACTGCGGGGTGGAGGATGTGGCCGTCTTTGGGGCGGACACCGACGCCTCCCCCTACGACTCGGGCTCCTACGCTTCCTCCACCACCTACATCACCGGCAAAGCGGTGGAGCAGGCCTGCGCCGAGCTGAAGCAGAAGATCTGCGCCATTGCCGCCGGGATGCTGGGCTGCGCCCCGGAGGAGATCGTTTTTGAGGGGCGGCAGGTCCGCCGGGCCTCCACCGGGGAGACGGTCACCCTGGAGCAGATCGGCTACAAGAGCCAGGTATCCAACAACATCGCCGCCGAGGCGACGGCCAGCCATTCTTCGCCGGTGTCTCCCCCGCCCTACATGGTGGGCATGGTGGAGATCGAGCTGGACAAGGAGACCGGCCAGGTCACCGTGCTGGACTACATGGCGGTGGTGGACTGCGGCATCCCCATCAACCCGGCCCTGGCCCGCATCCAGACCGAAGGGGGCATCGTCCAGGGCATCGGCCACACCCTGACCGAGAACGTCCAGTACGACCACAACGGCCGCCCCATCGAGTCCTCCTTCTTCCAGTACCGGCTGCCCACCCGGCTGGACATGGGCCGCCTGCGGGTGGAGTTTGAGCACAGCTACGAGCCCACCGGACCCTTCGGGGCCAAGTCCATCGGCGAGATCGTCATCAACACCCCCGCCCCCGCCCTGACTCACGCCATCTACCGGGCCACCGGCGTGTGGCACCGGGAGATCCCCATCACACCCGAGCAGATCGCCCTTTCCCTCGAAAAGGACGCCTGACCGTGCCGGAACCGCCCGGGAGCTTGGCCGCTCCCGGGCGGTTCTGCTTGTATTTGTGGCTGCGGTCTGCTACAATGGAAGCAGTTCCCCGCCCCATCACCGGCCGCAAGGAGGTAAGTTATGTATCAGATCGCCAATTTCACCGACAACGACGACGTCAAGGTCATCGCACAGCTGGGTGCGTTCCAGGTCATCGAGTACCAGCGGGACCTCAGCGTCACCCCGGATTCCGCCATCACCGCCTACTACAGCGCCCAGATGAACGTCAAAAAGCGCCAGCTGGTCTGCCGTCTCGACCGCTCGCCTGTGACCATCCAGGCCGGCAGCATGCAGTGGATGCTGGGCGACGTCAACGCCACCACCGGCATCAAGGGGGTCGGCGACTTTCTGGGCAAAGCCGTCCGGGGCAAGGCCACCGGCGAGTCCGCCATCAAGCCCGAATACACCGGCAGCGGCCTTTTGGTGCTGGAGCCCACCTATAAATACCTGATCCTGCTGGACGCGGCGGAATGGGGCGGCGGCGTGGTGCTGGACGACGGGCTGTTCCTGGCCTGCGAATCCAGCCTGCAGCACAAAGCCGTGATGCGCTCCAACCTTTCGTCGGCGGTGGCCGGCGGCGAGGGCCTGTTCAACCTGAGCCTGAACGGCCGGGGCGTGTTCTGCGTGGAATCGGACTGCCCCCAGGAGGAGCTGATCGAGATCACCCTGCAGGACGACGTGCTCAAGATCGACGGCAACTACGCCATCGCCTGGAGCAAAAGCCTCAGCTTCACGGTGGAGCGCTCGGGCAAGAGCCTGATCGGCTCGGCCGCCTCCGGGGAGGGCCTGGTCAACGTCTACCGCGGCACCGGCAAGGTGCTGATGATGCCCACCGCCAAAATGCCCAACATTTAAGCAGCCATAAGCAGACAAAAAAGGGCCGGGAGCTTTGCCGCTCCCGGCCTTTGCTTTGGTGGTTCACTCTTTGCGCACCGGCGGCCAGGCGGTCTCCGCCGCCTGTTCTTCGGCCGCCTGCTCTTCCTTCAGCATCCGCTGATAAGCCCGCTTGTTCTGCACCCCGCCCCAGAGGAAAAGCGCCGGGCCGAACACGCCGCCCGCCAGATCGCACAGGCCGAACACGGACGTCACGCCGCTGAACATCATCCCCAGCACGCCCAGCAAAAGGAACACCGCACCCGAGACCACGAAGAAGGCAGCGGGCTGCGCGGCCTTGCGTATGCCCAGCACCCCCACCACGATCTTGGCCACATGGAACACCACCACCAGCCCCAGCAGGATGTTGAGGGTCCCCTGCATGGCCTCGACAAACGCATCCATGGTCATCCCTGTGTCGGCCAGTTGGGCGGCAAACGCTGCATCCTGCGCCATCGCCTCCACCTGGCCCGCCAGGCTGCCGTCCAAAACGCTGCCGTAAACCAGCGTCAGAAGGATGGACAGCCCCGCCCCCGAGATCATCAGGATGGCCCCGATCAGAATGTTTCGATTCTTTTCTTTCATGCGTATACCCGCCTTTCCTTCCGGCGGCCTGCCTTTGGCCGCCTTATGGCATCAGTATAGCATCCCCGCCGCGCGGCGTCAATCGGCGGGCGCCCTCCCCGCCGGCCCCGCACGATCTGCCAGATTTTTTGAAAAAACCTGTTGACATTTCCCCCCGCCTCTGCTATAATAACTGACGTCGCCGGTCAAGACCACCGGCCACGACGCTAAAACAAAACCAAATATGGGGGTATAGCTCAGCTGGGAGAGCGCTTGAATGGCATTCAAGAGGTCAGCGGTTCGATCCCGCTTATCTCCACCAAAAGACCTGCAACACAAGTTGCGGGTCTTTTTTGCTTATCCACCTTCAGAAAACATCACAAAAATCGAGTTCAAAAATTGTCCCATTTGCCCACTATTTGCATTCGGCCAAAGATGCTACAATAAAATCAAATGAATCACACGCTTTGGGGAGGGCATCAAATGGGAGTACCGAAATATTTTGAAATTCACAAACCTCTTTTACAATTCCTATCCGACGGCGTTACACACTCGCTAAAAGAAATCAAAAAGTTCATCATCAACTATTTTCATTAATTTGTTTTTAAAGCGGAGAGCTTATGAAAATCAACGTTCAACAGCTGTCGAAGCAATACAAAGTTCGGGATCTGGTCCCGGATGACGCTCTTATGGTCTATGAGATGTTGCGATATAATACTATTTTCTATCAATATCATCCATCCGTAGTAACAGTTGAAAGCGTTCTCGCAGATATGAAAGCTTTGCCGCCCAGCAAGAGCGGTGCGGACAAGCATTTTATTGGCTTTTTTAATCTTAGTTCTCTTGTTGCCGTGATGGACCTGATCGAAGATTACCCCAGTCCCCATACTGCATGGATCGGTTTCTTTTCTGTGAATTCTCATTTACAGGGAAGCGGCATCGGTACAGCCATCCTTTCTGATTGCCTTTGTCTCTTAAAACAGTCCGGTTTTCAAAAAGTTCGACTCGGTGTTGACAAGGGAAATCCCCAAAGCAGTGCCTTTTGGATCAAGAACCATTTCGAGTGGACCGGTGAAGAGCGTCTCAACGATTTTTCTTCCTATCTTTTGATGGAACGAACGCTTGGATACTCCGATGTTATATCATTTTAGTTGACATTCTGCCCGCAAGAGAGCTTAGAACACCTAACAAAACCGAAAAGCGATCAAAGCGGCAGCAAGGGAGAAAAAAGCCAAATGGATATCAGCCCTGCGTTCATATCGGACGAGCAGGCGCCTGTATCGATGGAACCAGGCAAAGGTTCGCTCAACAACCCAGCGGTGCTTTCCAAGATGAGAGGAACTGTCCACCCCACGTCTGGCAATGCGGTGCTTTA
>OESB01000133.1_pt1 | contig 24698 bp, 26 predicted proteins | sample 1540131 | NCBI WGS metagenome assembly OESB01 (sample SAMEA3891888, study PRJEB23780) | metagenome | biome: terrestrial biome; feature: animal house; material: Caecal content | place: Italy | collected 2015-05-05 | reverse complement strand
CCTTCGACGACCTGGTGTGTTCTCCTGAGCTGGCGGACACACTGGTGGAGGGTTTTGAATTTCTTCTGCCCTACTATATGTATTTTGATTCCCTGTGCAAGACCGGCCTGGAGGACCTGAAGTAGGGGGCCTGGACATAGGCGGCGAAAGCCCCCAGGCCCCGCGGCATTGATGGAGAAGAACGAGTCAAAAAAAGCGTACTGAAGCGGCTCTCAAAACGGGAGCCGCTTCAGCGTTGTTTTTGGGAAAGGTGATTACGGCCCGCGCCTGAGTTGGAAGGCGCCGGGGCTGTCTTCCGCGCCTTAGCCACACGCCCGGTGAACGGCGCACTGTGTTTCCAGGGAAACAAAACCAGCCGGCGCTCTGCATACCTTCCCCTCTTTTGCGGATACTAACCATGTTTTCCAAGAAAACCACGGGAGGAATCGAGAATGAAAGCAACTGGGATCGTGCGGCGCATCGACGAATGCGATATAATAGGGCAAAGTCGGAAATCGCCATGAATGACTGGTATTTTTGCTGATTTTGTCCACATTTCAGAACAAAATTGCCATTTTCGTGCTCCGACATTTTGCGGCCTCAAAGAAGAGGGGGTGATAACCGTCGGAGCGGGTGCAAAATGCTCACTCCGACTGATCCAGTGGAGTGGGCATTTGCATTTCCAAAATTATGATGCGGACACATTAGAAAGAAGGTAGTAGAATGGCGATTACTTTGGCAATCACAAATGCGAAGGGCGGTGTTGGCAAGACTACCACCTGCGCAAATCTGGGGGCAGCGCTGTCCGCCGCAGGAAAGCGTGTCCTCCTGGTGGACAATGACCCACAGGGCGATTTAACTCGCGTCATGCTGGCCGATCCCAAGTCCTTAAAATATACTCTGTCTAATCTGATGAACGCTATATTGGATGACGCGGAACTGGAGGATTTTGCAGACAAGGCCCTTATCGAAGGAAACAGCGTTCATTACATACCGGCAAACTCTAAACTTGCCGGTGTATCGAATCGGCTGATTGCCCTGCAAATGAGCAGCCGCTACCGTGGTGGAGATGCCGGCGGGACGCCCTGCGAAATGGTCATGTCCCGTGTCCTGGAGTATTTTCAGGAGAGGTACGATTATATCTTGATCGACTGTGGGCATAGCATGGATCTGCTGACCATCAATGCACTTGCGGCTGCCGACCAGGCAATCGTGCCCGTTCAAGCCCACTATCTTGCCATGGAGGATATGGCAGACACCCTGGACGTCATCCGGACGATCCAGCTGGGCATCAATCCCAAGTTGACCGTAGGGGGTATCCTCCTGACCATGTATCAAGGCCGCACGAACCTGTGCCGGAGTATTCAGAAAGAACTCCAGTCTGGCTACGGAGGCGCTTTTGTCGTGTTCTCCTCTCCGATTGACTACACAATCCGTGTCGCAGAACATCCTATTGCAGCGGCCAGCATCTTTGACTTTGAGCCGGACAACCCTGCTGCCAGGGCCTATTCTGCGGTTGCGCAGGAGGTGTTGTCCTATGCCGAGAAAAAGTTATAAAATCCAAGAGGCCCTTCAACAGCGCAAGCAGAATGAGGCCGCAGCCTTAGATAATCTCCGGGTGGAAGAAACCGCTTATCAATGTTATTTTCAGCCTGATAGTCTCCCATCCCCCATGGAGTCTGGAGTCATCTGCATATTGCCGCTGGCAAAATTGAGTGTGTATCCGAATCATGAAACGTATTTTCCTCTCTACACCGGAGAGCGGCTGGATGATATGGTGGAGAGCATACGTCGGTATGGTGTTCAGACCCCGATCTTGGTCTGGAAAACAGCCAACAAGCGCCATATTATCATCAGCGGACACAATCGTGTCAATGCGTCGCTCCTTGCTGGCTTGTCTTCCATCCCTGCAGTTGTACGCACTGATTTGACCAAGGAAGGCGCCGAAGATCTGTTCTTCGAGATGAACTTCCGGCAGCGTTCCCTCGCCGACATGCTGTTCTCTCAAAGAGTCCTTTGTATTGCCGCCCACTATAACTTGATCAAACGGCAGGGGCGCCGCTCAGACCTCCTGGGGCCGCGCAGAACTTCTCCTGACACTCAGGAGAAGTCCCTCGCCAATCAGTTGCTCACTTCTCCTGAGACTCAGGAGAAGTTTCAAGCCGATGCACAAGTTGCACAGGAATACGAATTGACCCGGGATAAGGTGTCAAAATACTGCCGCTATGCCACATTATACCGCCCCCTGCTCCAACTGATGGACCAGGGAAAGAAACTGGGACAACTAGCCGCTTATGAGATCAGTTTTATCGAGGATCAGTCGTTGCAGACTACTATCCACGAAATCATCGTGACAACCGGCATTACTATTTCCGTGGCCAAGGCAAAACTGCTGCGCTCAGAATTTGAAAGAGCGACTCTGACCTCAGAAAAAGTCTTTGCCATGCTGGCGGAACAAAAATCCTCTCAAGAGCGATCTACAAGTCCTATCTCGGTAAAACTGCCTGGTGCCTGTCGGCAATACTTTTCAGCGGATACAACGAAAGCACAAATTGCGGAAATCGTTGAAAAGGCATTGGCGTTATATTTTCAACAAGTTCACGGCTAATAGAGGATCGGCGCCCAGGCGCCGGTCCTTTCTTTTTCCATTTTTCATGAAGAGGAGGGCGCACAATGCTAAATCCAGGATATGTTACATTTACAAAAAATGCAGACCCATTCGATGGTTCGGCCCCTGCAAGGCTTCAGCGCATGGGCCTATTGATGCCCAATGGAAAGCCAAATGTCCAGACCATGCAGGTGTTTACCAATATCATCGCCGGCCAGTTCTTTGATGACCTCTGCGATTACCACTCAGATGCGGAGCACTTGGCATCCACCTTGGCAGGCTTTTCAGAATTGGCTGCTCGTAGGGACTACAAAAAAGTATATCTGCTCCTGTCCATTCAATACGACAGGCTCCGCAAGCCCTTACCCGATCCTGTCTGGTGGCTTGCCGGGGTCACTCCTGCCGTAGAACTCTTCTCGGCCGGCCTTGTGGAACGATTGACCCAGTTAATGTCTGAAAGCACATGCAGAGAGGAGGCAGTTCATGAACAGATTGCTGACGGTTGTTCCCAGCAATAGTCCCTGTCCCTTATGCCAGTTTTTCAAGTCTTTAGATGAAAAGCAGCGCCAGAAGTTGCTTTCCCTCTTTATTATGCTGCTTCAGGCCCCGCAAGCAATTATGCGCGAGCCCTATACAAAGCACTTTTCGCTTGAGCGTTATCAGTCACTCTATGAATTGCGGGCCAAGAGCAAAACGCTGGTCCGCATTATTTTTACCCTGACGGATGAGGGAGACGTTCTTTTTTTGGCTCCATTTATCAAGCGCCACAAGCGGGATACAATGCAGGCACTAGACGCTTCCCTCAGACTAATGGCGGGAGTCGAGGATGGCACGAGCTCGACACACGAGCTGTCCATACAATTTTTTGTTACAGGAGGAGTAGAACTATGAGAAACAAACTGATCTTAGCCGGCGCCGCGATAGGGGTCCCGGTGCTGGTCCTCGCCCTTTGGAAAGGATGGTGGAGCAAAGCATGAAAAAAGCTGTGGTTACAATCAGTATGATCTCGCCTTCGATCCCTACATACACGATCTTTCGGCGCATTATTTACCGAACAGGTTCTCATAATGTGCATGACAGCGAAGTGACGTTCTGGAAAGGAAAAAACAAAGGCACTGCGATCATCAAAGAACGTATGTTAGAAGAAAACATCTAAACGATCTCCGCTCCCGGTTCACAGCACTCTGCTAAACACAACTGACCGATGGGATAACCCCATGGTCAGTTGTGTTTATTTCTCATCTAAGTTAAAAGCAAGAAAAGTTCACAAACGAGTCCCTCTTTTTTGCCCGGACGAGTTTACTTTCACTGGCACATGAGATATAATATAAGCAGAGATAAAGAAAACTTGAGTTCTAAAGAATAGAAAGGGTGACTTGTATGAATTTGGCGAAAATCTCTGCAAACGGTCAAATCACGGTGCCGGTAGAAATCAGGCGGCAGCTAGGTCTAAAATCTGGAGATAAAATCCTGTTCCTCCAAAATCAGAATGGGGAGATCGTTGTCAGCAACGCTTCCGCTGCGGCTATCCGAAAAGCACAGTCCGCCTTTGCCGGAGCTGCTGAAGCACTGGGCGTATCCGGCGAGGATGATATTCAGGCGCTTGTAGACGAAGCGCGTTATGGAAAGGGCCGGTAAAATGCGGATATTGGTAGATACAAACATTCTATTTTCCGCATTGGTTTTTCCCCGTTCCAAACCTGCGCGGGCTTTGCTCTACATCGCAGATAATCATGAAATTGTCCTGTGTGACCGCAACATCGCGGAATTGCGAGATATTCTCGGACGGAAAGCGCCAAAGTATCTCCCGGATGCGGAAGTGCTGCTGGCGGAGATGTCCTATGAGTTAATCCCTGCGGTAGACCATGCGGAAAAACTGATACGCGACGCAAAAGACCAGCCTATCTTAAACGCGGCTATCGTGTCAGGCGTGGATATGATCCTCACCGGCGATAAAGATTTTTTAAGCCTGGATATGGAACATCCAAAGTGCATGACCGTTGCACAGTTTCTTGAAAGTGAAGGCGTGGAGGATTAACCTCTGCGCCTTTTCACCTGACATGGAATGGGGCTGAAGTTTGCATAAAGATTCCCGGCTCGATGTGTTTACATCTGCTGCATCTCATTTTTGAGTCTACGCATAAGCAGGCGGCCTGGTTATTCTGGGCCGCCTGCTTTTTTGCGCGAAATGATCCTGCTGGTTCCGCCATTTGCCGTCATAAACTGGGACATCGACGGGGTTCCTCTTGTAATTACATGAATGCTGTGGTACCCTTAGCATATACATGCAGAAAACTTTGGAAAGAAAGGTGATCCCCATGTCTGAGCCGGAAAAGAAACGCGTGCGCCGCACACCCCAAGAGAGAGCAGCAGAAATTGACGCCAAAATTGAGAAGGTCAATGAAACGCTTCGGGCGCTGGAGAATAAAAAGCAAAGCGTGATTGCCACCTATGATGAAAAGATCAAGACCGCTAGTGAGCAGATTAAGACGCTGGAAGAAAAAAAGGCCGCCATTTTAGCCCCCAAGCCGCCGCGCAAGCCGCGTAAAACAAAAAAGCAGAAGATCCAAGAGATTGTGAATTTAGCCATGAAGAGCGGCATGAAGCCTGAAGATGTAGCAGCCCAGCTCGGTATCGAACTGGAAGACTGACTGAACACAATGAATTAACGTGCGCCGGGTACGGGGAGCATCCCCTTGCCCGGCGCATTTCTATGCCACGGATTGGCAATCGGATTTACTTCTCCGGGATTGCCTGCTTGTCTGAAGCACCATCTCTGCGGCATTGTGAATATTCCGGAAAACGTAAGCGAAGTGCTTCAAAGAAATATTCCTGATAACCGCAGCAAAAAATCTCATCCGGTGCGTATAGGCATGACGCCTGTTCATCCGTTTCGTTTTCTCGGCACCAGCCATTCCAGAGATTAAAGGCAAGCCGCGTCACTTTTCTGCTCGTCCCCGTCTGCCATCCCTTCTCTAAGCTGTCGAGACAGATACCGCGTGAGGCTGGGGACCAATCGAACAGATCAGAAAAATGCTGCCTTATTTCCGGGCAAAGCCCGCACAGGTAAACAAAGGATTTGAAATAGACGTCCACAGGCACGCCATTGCAGTTTGCCTGCTCAATACACCCCAAATAGAATTCTCGGTGCTGCTCATCTCGAAAACAAATGTCCAATTATATATTACCTCCCTTCATACGGCCCAAATACAGATACATGGATGCCAGTTCCTCGATGGCGGCATCTCGGCGTTTAAGCAGTGCGCGGGATGTTACATGCATCCTTTTTTGAAGTTCGGCCCAAGTAATCCCCTCAAAATAATGTGCGCGAATAACCTCTGCTTGTTTTGGCTCCAGTTGAGAAACATAGAATTCAAGTTTTTGAAGTGCGGCTTCTACCTCTGTCATCTCCTCAACGATTTCCCTCATCGTTTCATGATTTAAGTAGTTTTGCCTGTCCTGGTACTCCATTGCGATCCGCATAGTCTTATCAGAGATGTAACCCGCATGCCTGATGCCGTCGTCAATCGGCCTTGACAACGCCATGCCGCCAATCACGTCATCCCCCGTTACTTTGGGCGGGTGGCTGCATTCAAATTGCAGTAGGGCAAGTTTACGCTTTAGGTTTGGGTATTCCTTGAGATCCGCAATGACTTGTTTCCTCAAAGCCTCGTGATTATCTCTCTCTTTCACTATTTTCCCTTCCTTCCTACAACCGTAAACACACCGCGAAGACTAATTTCGGTTCAATGCAGCAGGGACGGACGGCGGCCCCCGACGCCAAATACGCGAAAAGGCCAATGCGCTATGTCCTAGAGATTGGTCATAGCACATCGACCTTTTACTATGCGGCAGCCTTATGATTTGGCCTCGAAATCGTTTTTTCATTTCCGCATCCTCCTATAACCGACACCATCCTCCTCTACCAATATCATTGTACGATTGACGGATGTAACCGGAAATGAAAGAACGCTGGAAAATAAATAATATTTTTGTCATTATTAACCGATTTTCGACGTTATTCGCTAAATCTATATCCCACTGAGGAAACAGTCCAAATACCCCTAACTTCATTGCCAAACAAATAAACTGGCTGTGCGAAAAAGTCGCACAGCCAGTTTATTTTGAGCCGCATAAAAGATGTTGCTCAAAAAACAGAAGCAGAAAGAAGTGCTATCCTTCCGCCTTCGCTGCCAGTCAACACAGATCCTTAGCCCAGTCCCGTACTTCTTCCAGTGACAGTTCATATCGGCTTCCCGCTACAACACCGTTACTGGATAGGTCAATAATCATGTAGCCGCCCAAATTATCAGGACTGATGCTATTACGGGATCTGCGGATCGTATAACCGGCCGCTTTCAATATCCGGCGGAGCGCTTGCTCCATAGAACCTTCCGTATGCATTGCAATACCCCCGTAGGCAATATTCCAAGCCAAACTACGCCATACTTCTGCCGTTTTCTTTTCCTATTATATCAAATAGGGAAAAAACTTCAACATGTCAATGCTGATCTGCTACAAAAAACACCGAACCCTCACTCGACTTTCTCATGTGGGTTCGGTGCTTTACAGCGTCATGGCTATGTCAGAGATAAATTTACGGATTACTTCAAGTTGGCGTGTGTTGCACTGATTTAACTGTTCATCAATACAGTTTCAGATATTATTTGTCCCTGTGGTTGCTATTTCCCAAAGCGGTATCCCGCGTGGGACACGGTTCGGATGTACTCAGGGTCCCTGGCAGTCAGGCCAAGTTTCTTCCGCAGGGAGCAGATGAAGTTGACGACGCTGCCCGCGCCGTAGGCCCGGTCCTCGCCCCACACCCGGGCATAAAGATAATCTTTCGAGAACACGATACCCGGATTGCTGGCAAGGAAGTAGAGCAGCCGGTACTCCGCAGGCGTCAGGTCTATGTCCCGGCCCCGCATGGTGATTCTCCGCCGCAGCGGGTCGATCACCAGGTCCCTATGGACGACGAGCGCCGGCGGCCTCTGGTCGGCGTCCCAGGCTCCGGCCCAGGGGCGCCGGAGCAGCGCTTCTATGCCTGCCGCGCACTCCACAGGGTCATCTTCCGGCAGGCACAAATCAAAGCCCCGGCGGTAGTAGTGGGTACGGGCCTCGGCAGTGGGAACGGGATAGAGGAGCAGCAGGGTGTTCCGGACGTGGCGCAGGTCCAGAAGGAAGGTGCAGAGAGGGACGGCCCCCTCGACGGCGGTATGGAGCGCGATCACGTCGAAGGTATGGACCAGCATTTGGCGGATGGCGTCCTGGGCTGAACTAACTGTATAGACCTCAAGACGGGTGCGGGATACAAGATCCCGCACCCGTTCCGTATGCTTGGTGCTGTTGTCGATCAGCAGGACCCGTCCGGCCATGGCCGGCAGCCCCCGCTCCGCAAAGTTGACGCTCATTCCTGGGACATGGCCTCCTTCAGGCATTGGAAACTCTCGTCGCTGATGACGTGCTCAATGCGGCAGGCATCCCGCTCGGCAGTCTCGGGGTCTACGCCGGCCGCAATTAGCCGCTCGGTAAAGAAGCGGTGCTTCTCATAGATCTGCTCCGCCACTTCCCGGCCAATGTCTGTCAAGTGCAGAAGGTAGTCCTCGTCCATTGTAAGGAACCCGCCGCCCTTCAGAGTAGCCACCGCATGGCACACGCTGGGCTTGGAGACGTCCAGATGACGGGCCACATCCACGGAGCGCACCATGCCCGTCTTCTTATGGAGAACAAGTATGGCCTCCAGATAATCCTCGCCTGACGCATAAAGTTTCATTGTGTTCTCCCTTCAGGCAGAAATCTGCTGCTCCGCATTCCACATGGCCGCATATTTCCCGTTCTTCGCCAGCAGTTCCTCATGGGTGCCGGATTCTGCGATCTTCCCGTCTGCTACCACCAGGATCTGGTCCGCATTCTTGACAATGGACAGGGTATGGGCAATCATCACCACGGTCTTTTTCTCCTTGAGCAGATTGGCAATGGCCTGTTTCACCGCCAGCTCGTTCTCGATGTCCAGGGACGCCGTGGCCTCGTCCAGCAGCAGAATGGGACTGTTCTTCAAAATGGCCCGGGCAATGGAGATGCGCTGGCGCTCACCGCCGGAGAGCAGATTGCCATTCTCCCCTGTGGGGGTATCATAGCCCTTCTCCATGCTGCGGATAAAGCCATCGCAGTTGGCCTCCCGGCAAGCCGCCTCGATTTCCTCGTCCGTGGCATCAGGGCGTGCGTGGCGGATATTGTCACGGATGGTGTCATCAAAGAGGAACACATCCTGATCCACCATGGAGATCTGCTCCAGCACCCGCTCCGCAGCCACATGACCCGTGGGCCTGCCGCCGATGGAGATGGCGCCGCCGGTTGGCTCATAGTATTTGGCGATCAAGTTCAGGATGGTGGACTTGCCAGAGCCGGAGTCCCCCACGATGGCGGTGAGTTTCTGGTCCGGTACTGTAAATGTGGCCTGCTTCAGCACAGGCTCTCCGGGAACATATGCAAAGTCCACATGGTCAAAGGCGATCTCGTGGGTATCCGTCCGGAACGGCTCCATACTGCCGCTCTCCTCTGGCTCTTCCATGACGCCCAGGATTTTGTTTTTGGAGATCATCAGGTTTTTATAACTGGTGAGATCCACAAAAATGGTGTTGGCCAGCTTCGCGCAGAACAGGGGCAGCATACAGATCAGCAGGTAGGACACGGTATCCAGCGCCCCCGCCGCCCAGGGTGCGTACGCTGTCCAGATGACCAGCGGGCAGGCCAACCAAGTCAGGATACTCAGCCCTGCCCCCACCGGGAGCACCTTGGCCTCATACACATAACTGATGCGGCAGAATTCCCGCATGGCGTCAATGACGGTTTTGTTCTTCAGGCCGCCCACGCCGTAGGCCCGGAAGGTCTGGATGCCGGATACATACTCCACGATGCTGCTGACGTTCTCCGCGCAGATGTCGTTCTTCTCCCGGCCGTATTTCCGCACCATGCGGAAGGAAAGCCACAGCCCGGGGATCAGCAGCAGATCCGCCGCCAGCAGGATCAGCCCGGCGGGGACGTAGACAGTCATGACAAACACGATCAGCATGAGGGAAAGGGCGAAACTCTTTGCCAGGTCCCCGATCTTGTGGGTCAGGATCTTTTCATAGTTGTTGACGTCGCTGGTGATGGTGTTGATGTAGTCGCCGGTCTGCCCCTGGGTAAATCGGGACAGCGGGATACGCTTGAGGTGGTCACCCATGAAGAGGCGGATGTTTTTGCTGACCTCCGCGCCGCCGATCTGGGCCTTGGTGTAGCCATAACTGTAAATCAGGATACGGAGCAGGAAGATCCCTGCAATCAACCCGGTCAGCAACAAGGCCCGGTTCATGTCGAACCGACCAGCCCACAAGAACTGCATCACCGCATAGAGCAGCATGAAGAGGCTGCCGGAGAGCATGCCCTCCAGCACGGTCCCCGCAACGCCGATATAAAAATTTCGGTTCTTCTTCAATACCTCATGACCCAGGCCACCCTCTTCGGCTCCTATGGAGCCATTCACCTTGTACTCACGCATTGCCCTCGCCCCCTTCCAGCCGATAGGTGATGTTCCGGGCCTTTTCATAGTCCTCCCAGGCCTTTCGATAGTAGGCATTTTTCTTTCGGACTTCCTCATGGGTTCCGATACAGGTAATCGTGTGGTTTTCCACCACGGCCACCCGGTCGCACAGTTTCAGGGCGCTGAGCCGATGGGCCACCACAATGACGGTCTTGCCCTTGCAGAGATTTTGGATGGCTTTGTCGATCTCCATTTGATTTTCCGGGTCGGAGGCACTGGTGGCCTCGTCCAAAATCAGGATCGGGGCATTTTTCAGGATGGCCCGGGCGATGGCGATGCGCTGCTTTTCGCCGCCGGAGAAGCGGGAGCCGAAGCTGCCCACCTTGGTGTCGTAGCCGTCCGGCAGGGACATGATAAAGTCGTCGATCTGTGCCTCTTTCGCGGCCGCCCGCACCTCCTCCAGACTGGCGCTGCTCCCCATGCGGATGTTTTCCAAAACGCTGTCCCGGGTCAGGAAGGTCTTCTGGAACACGATGGCCACGTTTTTCAGAATGGTGTCGTAGTCCAGCTCCTGCACATTTTTCCCGCCGATCAGCACCTCGCCCTCCTGCACATCATAGAACCGGGAAACCAGTTCAATGATGGTGCTCTTGCCGGCGCCGGACCGCCCCACCAGGGCCATACGCTCCCCGTCGTTGATCTTCAGGTTGACGCCCTGCAGCACGTCGGTCTTGCCGTCATAGGAAAACCGCACGTTCCGCAGTTCAATGTCGTGGCTTTCGGGGAAGTCGCTCCCGCCCTGATAGACAGGGATGTCCAGGATCTCCTTTGCCTTGGTGACTGCGCCCAGCACATTGGCGAAGTTCGTCCCCAGTTCCTGAAGGGGTCGGATCTCTGTCAGGTACAGGGAACCCACATAGAGGAACAGCAGAAAGGCGCTGGCCGTCAGGGAGCCTCTCAGGAAAAACATCCCGCCCAGGGGCACCATCAGCAGCATGCCGCACTCGATAATGACCACAAAGGCCGCATAGGGCGGCCCCATCCGCCGGGAGGTCTCATTCCACATGGCGTTTTCCTCGTGGATGGCGGAGGAAAACTTTTGAAAGGACTTGCTCCCCATGTTATAGGCTTTGATCAGCTTCATGCCGTTGATATACTCGATCATGACGGAGTTCAGGGTGCTGATGGAGCGGTTGGCACGGTCCATCAGGTCATCCGTATTGCGGAACATGGCCCCCATCACAGCGACGGCCAGGATCAGCGGCACCAGAGAGACCAGCGCCAAAGGCACATTGACGGTCATCAGGTAGATGAAGACCACCACTGGCCCCACCAGATAGCACACCAGATCCGGCAGGTTGTGGGCCAGGAACAGTTCCAGTTTCTCAATATCCTCGTTCAGCACCGTCTTGATGTCCCCGGTGCGCCGCTCATTCAGAGCGCCCAGGGGTGCCCGTGCCATGTGCTCCGCCACCATGCAGCGCACCTTGAACAGCGCCCCGTAGGCGCCCTTGTGGGCCGCCACCCCGGAGCCGCCAAACAGAACAAAACGCAAGGCCACGGCCAAAGCGATCATTGCCGCAATCCGCACCACCAATTCTGTGGTGCAGGTCCCACTGAAGGCGGCGTCCATCAGCTGATAGATCCCCATATAGGGGACAACAATGCACAGCCCTCCGGCCGCTGACAAAAAGACTGCCAGAAACAGCCAGACCTTCTGCTCCCCCGCCCAGTGGAGCAGCAGGGCCACGCGGTTGACTTTTTTCTGTTTCATCGGTCACCTCTCCTTTCCATTTGAAACTGAAACAGAGAACAGCTCTCTCAATTTCGGGAGGGCTTCCATGGCAACAGGGACATCATCGGGCATCTCGCCCTCGTCAAAGTGCAGAACTCGGGAGCAGGTGCGGCAGACAAATTCAAAATCGTGGGTGACGATGAAGATGACCTTTCCCATGTCGGATAGGCGGCGGATCAGCCCTGCCACCTGGGCCATGCTGTCAAAGTCCAGACCGCTGGTGGGCTCATCAAATACCAGCAGTTCTTTCCCGCAGATCATGCTGACGGCCACGGCCACCCGCTGCTTCTGCCCGCCGGACAGGGTATTGGGATGGCGCTCCCGGCACTGAGCCAGCCCCAGTTCCTTCAGGGTGGCGTCTACCAAAACCTTGTCCGGGTTCCGGATGCCGAAGGAGCACTCCGCCTCCACGCTCTCGGCGAACAGTTCGTAGTTTACGTCCTGCATCACCATGTAGGACTGCTTGAGCCGATCCCTGCGCTCCATAGGCCTGCCGTCCCACTGGAACTGACCGTCACAGTCCTTGTGAAGCCCGCACAGGGCGCGGGAGAATGTGGTCTTTCCGGCTCCATTGTGGCCCACCACGCCGATAATCTCTCCCCTTGCGGCGGAAAGGCCGATCCCGTGAAGGATGGTGCGTTTCTTATAGCGCAGGGAGACATTTTTCAGCGACAACACCGTTTCCCCGACTGAAACATGACCGGACGGCGGAAGGACATCCATCAGATCCGTTGCCCGCAGCCCCATCCGTTCCCGCTGGTCCCGGGACAGCCGACGAAACTCCGCCGGCGTGAAGATCCCTTTGATCTCGCCCCGGTCCAGGTACACGATCCGGTCCGCTATGTCCATCAGGTAGTAGAGCCGGTGCTCCGCGATCAGGATGGTCTTTCCCTGCCCTTTGATCAGCCGCAGATGCTCCCGCAGTTCCTGGATGGAGGTCATGTCCAGGTTAGAGGATGGTTCATCCAGCAGGTAGATCTCCGGGTTCATGGCATAGACGGAGGCGAAAGCGATCTTCTGCTTTTCCCCGCCGGACAGTTCGAAGATATTGCGGCCGCGGAGACTCTGGATGTGCAGGTCCTCCGTCGTCTGTTCCACGCGCTCCGCCAGTTCCCAGGGCGGCCGGGCCTCATTCTCGATGCCGAAGGCGATCTCGCTGTCCGTGTCCACGTTGAAAAACTGCGTTCTGGGATTCTGGAACACAGAACCGACCTTTGCGGCGATCTGGTACATGGGGAGGCTGCTGATCTCCTGTCCATTCACCCGCACGCTGCCGGTCATCTCGCCTGCATAGAACTGGGGGATCAGACCGTTCACCAGCCTTGTGATGGTGGTCTTGCCGCACCCGCTGCGCCCGCAGAACAGGACGCATTCCCCGTCCGCGATGGTCAGGTCAATGTCCCGGAGGCCGTCATGCTCCTGTCCCTGGTAGGTGAAGGACACCCGTTTCAGTTCGATCATCCAAACACCCCCTTCCCATAGAGGCCCGCCGCAAAGAAGGCGCCAAAACAGAGGATTGCCAGCACATCCGCCGGCCCCATGCGGATCTGCACCAGGCAGGTCCTGGGTTTTGGGTTCTCGATCCCCCGGGTGATGGAGGCGATGGACAGTTCATCCGCCGCCTTGGATGCCGCCATCATCAGCGGGACGTAGATGCACTCCACGGTCATACCGGGATGGGTCAGCAGCCCTTTCAGGGACGGCGACACATCCCGCAGCCGCATGGCATCCTTGATGAACCGCCAGTCCTCCTGAATGGTGGGGATATAGCGGAGCATGACCGCCAGCGGGATCACCAGCTTTTTCGGCGCATGCACACGGTTCATAGCAGACAAAAACTCGCTGACCTTGGTGGTAGAGATCACGATACCGGACAGCATCCCGCATGGATACACCTTGTGGAACAGGCCGAGAAAGGCGATAAACATGGTGCGCCAGGTCCCGGTCATGGTATCCATAATCCAGAAGGTGAGCCATACGACCAGCGCGTAGAACGCCGCGCCCTTCCAGGCGTACTTCCACTTCCCGCAGCAGACACCAAACAGCCCGATCAGCACCACAAACCCCAGCTCATAGTACAGGGACGGGGCAATCATAGCGGAAAAGATGCAAAGCAGGAGTAGCAGGATCTTCGTCCTTGGGTCCAGCCAGAGTCCGCGCCGTGGGGATGTTCCGCCAGTCATGCGGTGATCCCAGCCTTCTCGAACTGCTTCTTCAGCATTTTGCCGCCGACCCACCCGCTGAAAGCCGCGATGACCAGCGTACCGACGATGATGACCGCCAGCAGCCAGGATGGGGCGGAGGCGCTCATGGTGTCAATGTAGGACTGCTCCGTGCCGTTCTCCAGCATGGTGCTGGCCCACCCCTCCGGGTCGATGAAGAACACCACATAGGTGTAGATGCCGCCCAGGGAGATCAGCATGTAGGACAGCAGGTTGATGGCCTTGTTGCGGTAGTGACCGGCGCCGGCCACAAGGTCCGCAATGATCCCCATGCCGATGTACCCCAGGGAGAACGCCCAGTGCATCCCCGTGGCAAACCAGATAATCCCCATAATAATGCCAAGGATCGTAACGCTCCACCGCTTCTGCACCTTGGCCACCATCAGCAGATAAACGGGACCGCACAGCAGGGCCGCACCCATGGGCATGTAGAAAGTCAAAACTGGGTTCGGAGCGAATGGAAGTCCACCGACCAGGGTAAACACAAAAAAGATGGCACTGAATATGCCCGTAGTCACCAGATCCTTGACCGTCAGACCCTTCTTCAGTGAATTGACTTGATTGCTCATTGTTCTCCTCCTGTTTCATGATGTGTTGACTTTTCGTAGACAATATGCTACCATTCGGTTAGAGTTAACTAACCATCGCCTATACAGTACACGCGGGTCGGTCGCCTTGCAAGTGTTTGAGACGATGTTCGTCTTATCGTTGCAAAAGTTCGTCCAATCGTTGTAAAAAGGAGGCGAGTCTTTTGTCATGCCTGAAATCATAGAGCCATACTATGTATCCATGCTGAAGGGCCACGGTTTTACCCCTGATCCTGACGATCATCAGTATGGGGCTTTGGGGCTCTGCTGGAAGTTGTCCCCGGAAATCGGTGAGGGTTCCTACTGGACCTATGGGCAGAAGGATCTCTACGACATCAAAATCCACAACTTCTCCTTCCATGAGGACTCCCTGCTGGAGTTCTCCCTGCCGGAGTGCCTGAGCATCACCCGCTATGATTCCATCTCCGGGGAGGAACTGGCGCCTTACCGCCGGCTGTCCGCCGGGTGCATCAAAACCTATATCGGCGGGTATGAGCCGTACCAGGTCCTGATCCACAAGAACATCCCCATCCACTCCATCGGCATCGAGATCATGCCGGCCTACTATGAGGACTACCTCAAAAGGCAGTACCCGGAGGAATACCGCAATCCGGTAGAGGCATTCCGGCGAATCGACCAGACCACCGATTTCCCGGAGATGTCCCGGCTCCTTTCGGAACTTCAGAACTACCGCGGGGATGGGATCGCCGCCAAGCTGTTCTATGAGAGCAAGGTGACAGAGGCCCTGTCCCTGGTGGTGGAATATCAGAAGAAACGTCCGACAGCCCCCAGCAAGTTATCTCAGTCGGATCTGGAGCGCATCCAAACCGTGGCCGCCTATCTGAGCGACCACTATGCGTCAGAGATCCCCATGGAGCGGTTGACGCAGATCGCCTGTATGGGGACTACGAAACTCAAGAGCAGTTTCAAAAAGGTCTACGACTGCACCATCACGGAGTACATCCAACAGCGCCGCATGAGCCAGGCGGAGTACCTGCTGACCAGCACCGACTTATCCATCGGCCAGATCGCCCAGACAGTGGGCTACTCCACCTCCAGCCGCTTTGCGGAGCTGTTCCGAAAGAGTACAGGGCTATTGCCGGGGGAGTTTCGGAAAGTCGGCCGTGTTAGCCGGCGTATTAGGAAATAAAACTAAGCGGTAATCAGGTAAAGCCTCGATTGCCGCTTAATTTTATTCGTATATTGCTCCCAAGTTCTCTTTCCTGAGAGCCACCGCTGCATGGCACACACCGGACTTGGATACCTTCAGAAGCCAGGCAGCATCTATGGAGTGCGCCATACCCTTCCGCGTCTGAGGAACCAAAAGGGCTTCCAAATCGTCCCCACCAGAGGCATGGAGCAACCTTGGCAATCGTTTCTTTCTACATGAATCATGCCAGTTTCCAACTGGATGCCTCTTGGCGGACGCCCACGAAGTCAGCATATAAGCCTGGCTGCTTGATGAGTTCCGAATGAGTTCCCTTTTGAACGATGCGTCCCTGATCTACAACCAGGATTTGGTCGGCACCCCGAACCGTTTTCAGCCGGTGAGCGATCATCAGAACGGTCTTTTCCCGGGTCAGGGCTTCCATGGCTTTCTGCAACTGGTCCTCGTTCTCCGGGTCCACATTGGCAGTGGCCTCGTCGAAGATGACGATGGGAGCATCCTTCAGCAGACACCGGGCAATGGAGATCCGCTGCTTCTCACCACCAGACAGGGTAGCCCCGCTCTCACCGATGACCGTGTCATACCCTTCCGGCAGGGCGGAGATGAAGTCATGGCAGCAGGCCTTCTTTGCCGCATCCATCACCTGCTCGTGGGTAGCATTGGGACAGCCGAACTTGATGTTATTCTCAATGGTGTCGTGGAAGAGATACACTCGCTGGAACACCATGCTCACCTGATCCATCAGGGATTCTAACGTGTATTCCCGCACATCCCGGCCGCCGATGGCGACCCGGCCGCCCTCCACGTCCCAGAACCGGGCGATCAGGTTGCAGAGGGTGGTCTTGCCGGAGCCGGAGGGCCCAACGATGGCGGTGGTGGTTCTGTCCGGGATAGTGAGGGACACGTCCTTCAGAATGGGCCGGCTGCCGTAGGAGAAATCCACATGGTCGAATACAATGTCGTGGGCTTCCGGGTGAAGTTGCGCACCATCCTGATCCATCTCCGGGATCCCGTCCACCTGGTTGGCGTGGTCGATGGAACTGCCCACCAGCCGCAGGGCGGACACACCGCTGCCGGCGGACTGGATCTGAGAGAAGATCAGGAAGGAGATGATCACCGCCATCAGAGCGTTGGCCAGAGACAGACTTCCGTTCAGGTACAGCCACACGGCGGCAGCCAAAATCACCACACTGAACAGGTGGAGGGCCATCTCCTGGGCCCAGATGTAGGGGGTGAACAGCTTTTCCACCGCCAGATTGTTCTCCCGGCTGTCCTCCAGGGCGTGACGGATCCGTTTGTCCCCCTTGCCGGTGAGGTTGAAGGACTTGATGACGCTCATGCCCTGGAGCTGCTCCAGAACCGCCTCTACCAGCCGGGCCTCATCCCGCTGCCGCTTGGGCGCGATTTTGGCGGACTGTTTCTCCATGCGGGAGAGGAGCAGCAGGTACAGCGCCATCCCGGCCAGGGCCAGCAGGCCGATGCGCCAGTCCCAGAACAGGACACACAGCAGCATGACGGCGGAGTTGATGAGCCCGCCCAGGATGGTGACCAGCACCATGGCCCCGGCGCTCTCCACCTCGTCCAGGACGGTGGTGGCGATGCCGGTGAGTTCCCCCAGGCTTTGGTCGTTGAAATAGCCCATAGGGATGCGCTTGAGCTTATCGCCCATGCTTAGGCGCTTGTTGGCCGCCATGAAATACCCGGCGTGGGTCTGCTGGAGCTGACTGAACCGATTCATGATCGCCCGCCCCAGAATACTGACCAGCAGCAAGGCCAGGGCCTCCCAGGCCGGGGCGGCAGAAGTGGAACCGTCCACCAGAGCCAGGACCACCACATAGATGGCTCCTATCTGGAACATGTGGAAGATGGCATAAAAGAACCCCAGTACCATAGACTTGCGGATATTGCCCTGCTCTTCACCGGCAAAGCGCCAGATCTTTCTCAAAACCTCGATCATGCCTGCTCTCCCTCCTTTACACCCATGTGAGCCTGCCACATCTCACGATAGAGGGGGCAGGTTTCCAAAAGTTTCTCATGCTTGCCGTTGGCCTCGATGCGTCCGCCGTTCACCACCACGATCTGGTCCGCGCCGGTGATGGTGCTCAGGCGGTGGGCAATGACCAGCACAGTCCTGCCCGCCACCAACTGGCCCACTGCACGCTGGACCAGGGCCTCGTTTTCCGGGTCGATGTAGGCGGTGGCCTCGTCCAGCACCACGATGGGAGCGTCCTTCAGCATAGCCCGGGCGATGGCTATGCGCTGCCGCTCGCCGCCAGAGAGGTGGGCGCCGCCTCCGCCCACGATGGTGTCATAGCCCTGTTCCAGGGCCCGAATGAAATCGTCGCACCCGGCGGCCTTCGCCACAGCCTCCACCTCCTGGTCGGCGGCATTGGGGCGGCCCATGCGGATGTTCTCCCGGACGCTCTCGTCAAAGAGGTAGTTGTCCTGGGACACAAAGGCCACCTGGTCATAGAGCTGGGGCAGCGGGATTTTCTTCAGATCCTGCCCGCCCAGGGTGATGGTACCGGCGGACACATCCCAGAACCCGGCGATTAGCTTGGCGATGGTGGACTTGCCGGAGCCGGAAGGGCCCACAAAGGCGGTCATGGTGCCGGAAGGGATGGTGAGGGACACATCGTGGAGGACCTCCTTGTCCGCGTGATAGCCAAAGGACACATGGGAGAGCCGAATTTCCCGCCTCTGAAACTGCACCGGGGCATTCCCGTGGTCCTGCTCCTGGCCGTTCAGAATTTCATCCACCGAGCCCACGATGGTGCCTACCTTGGCTAGGCTGTCCACAAAGTCTATGGCGGAGAGCAGCGGCCCGGCGATGCCCAGGGACAGCACGATGGTAGTAATGAAGGTCTCTACCGGCAGGCTTCCACCGGCGTACAGGAGCCAGCCCACCGGCAGAATGGTGATCATGGTGGTGGGGGAGATGGCCTTGGACAGGGAGATGGGCAGCTGGCAGCTCTTCATCCAGTGGTAAAAATACGAGGCATTGGCTTTCACGCTGTCGGAAAACCGGGCGTAGGACTGCTTCCCCTGATTGAAGGCTTTGATGACCTCAATGCCGCCGATGTACTCCACGATGGCGCTGTTCATGGCTTGGGTGGTCTTGACGGAACCCTCATACTGCGCCCCGTAGTTTTTCATTACCGCCATCATGAAGGCCATGCCCACCGGAATGGACACCAGGCTCAGCAGGGCCATTCTCCAATCCAATACGAATAGGTAGATAAGGATGCATACCGGCCCCAGCACATTGGCGGTCATCTCCGGCAGCAGATGCGCCAAGGGGCGCTCCATGCTCTCCACCTGGTCTACGATGACCTGCTTCATCTGGCCGCTGGAGGTATCCAGAATGGTGCCCAGAGGCATCTTAGGGAGTTTTTCCAGCAGCCTCTCCCGGATGGATTTCAGAATAGAGAAGGTGGCCTTGTGGGAGACAGAAAGGGCGAGGGAGTATAGAGATGCCCGTAGTAGAAATCCTGCCAGGGCCACGGCGCACCAAACCAAGTAGAACGAAAATTCTTGATTGCCGGATAGCAGACCGAGAATGATCTGGGCGGCGGCAAAATAAGGGGCCATGCCGCACAGCACCCCCACCACAGCGGAGAGGATGGCCCGAATCAGGCTGCCATGCTGTGCTTCGCCCAGTTCCCACAACCGGAGCATGGGACTTTGTTGTTTCATAACGCTTCCTCCTTATTTAGTTAGTTTTTGCTAACTTTTGGACAAATTTGAGGGCTGCACCCGATGGGGCACAGCCTCATTGTTATGGCTGGGGATCAAATACAGTCCCAAATCCCGCCATATGGTAACGGTTGAGCATTTTTACATATCGGCGGGCCGCATCGTGGTCCATGTTGTGGCGCACCACCTCGAACATCCCGTTGAAATAGGCGGTAACAATAATATGGATAAACTCCTCCGTCACTTGGCCGGATTTCACGCTCTCACAGCCGATGATTTCCATGTACTTGTAGGTGTATTCCACTTCGATGTCCACAAGTTCATCCAGGAAACATGCGAACCGGGTACCGTGGGCGCCGTCCAGCAGGAGGCGGAATACATCGAAGTGTTCATAGATGTAGTCCAGCAGATCCCCCTGATGCCGTGCGGTGTATTGGCCCATTTCCGCCTTCTGTGTCTCGTCATCCAGTTGATGAAAACTCTCCTGGATCTCCCGGAACATAGCCCGGAACTCGTCCACCACTGGCTCCACGATGGCGCGGAACAACCCTTCCTTGTCTCCGAATCGGGTGTAGATGGACCCTGTGCTGGTGCCCGCCTCCTGGGCGATGGTCCGCAGGGACGCATCCATAAATCCTCTGGACAAAAATTCTTCTTTTGCACATTCCAGCACCCGGTCATAGACGCCGGGCTTCTGCTTCGCCATACGGTCACCTTCTTTCAAACTATATTCATAACAATGTTTTATAACGATGTTTTGAATATAGCACGCGACATTCCCTTTGTCAAGCCCTGTGCAGGAAAAAAGGACGCAGTGTCCTTTCGACACTGCGTCCCGGGAATATGTTCTTTTGCTATGCGCCGGCTTTGCGGTTCCACCCCCGGCTCTGCTGTCGCACCGTGACGAAGTTCCGGTAAATGCCATCCTCCTCCATCAGCGACTGGTGGGTGCCCCGCTGGGCGATCTCCCCATCCGAGATGACCAGGATCTGATCCGCGCCCCGGATGGTGTTCAGCCGGTGGGCGATGACCAGCAGGGTCTTGCCCTGCACCAGTTCCGAGATGGCCTGCTGGATGTAGCTCTCGTTGTCTGCGTCCACGCTGGCGGTTGCCTCGTCCAAGATGACGATAGGGGCGTCCTTCAGGATGCAGCGGGCGATGGAGATCCGCTGCCGCTCCCCGCCGGAGAGGCTTGCCCCGCCCTCGCCGATCACCGTGTCAAACCCATCGGGCAGAGCCATCACAAAGTCGTAGCACCGGGCCTTGCGGGCCGCCTCCAGCACTTCCTCCCGAGTGGCGTCTGGTCGGCCCATGGCGATGTTGTTGTAGATGGTATCCTGGAAGAGATACACCCGCTGGAACACCATGGAGATATGGTCCATCAGGTCGGCAAGACGCACATCCCGCACATCTTTGCCACGCACCAGCACCTTCCCGAAGCCTACATCCCAGAATCGGGCCAGGAGGTTCGCCACTGTGGATTTTCCGCCGCCGGAGGGGCCCACCAGCGCCGCCATGGTATGCCGCGGGAGGGTGAAGGAAATGTTGTGGAGCACGTCCTTTTCCCCGTAAGCAAAGCGGACGTTTTGAAACTCCACCTCCGGCGCTTTGCTGTTCTCCGGAATGGAGGATTTCCCATTGTCCGGCAGCTCCTTCTCTCCAAAGACCTCCTCGATCCGGTCCATGCAGCTGTTCATGACGGTCAGCCGGGTGGCCTGGGTATACAGGGCCTTGATGGGGCCGAACAGGTCAAAGACGAAGAGCATGATGCCCACCAGGTAGGGGACGCTCATGAGTCCGGCGCTCTCCAGCGCCAGGGCGATGGCCGCGATGGCCGCCGCCCCCAGGCCGTAGGCCAGGTTCAGCCGCAGCTGCCAGGGGGAGTGGTCCTCTTCAAACTGGAGATTGGTGTCGCAGCTCCTCTGGAAGTTGTCCGTCAACTCCCGGGACTTTTCTCCCAGCAGGTTGTAGGTCTTGATGATCCCAATGCCCTCCACAAAGTCCAGCACCGCCTCGGTGAGGTTCTCGTTCTGCTCCTGCCGCGCCACGGAGTCCTGAAGGGCCTCCCGCTTCATGCCCCGGGCAATGAGCAGCACGACGCCGATGATCACCAGTGCAGCCAGGCCGATCCAGACATTGAAGAAGAGTAAAAACACGATCAGGATGGCCTGGGCGAAGATATAGCTCATCATGTCCGCCAGCACGGTCATGCAGTTCTCCTCGATGAACACCATGTCGGAGGAGAGGACGGAGCTGATCTTGCCGATGTTCCCCTCGGTGAAGTAGCCCATGGGCATCCGCCGCAGGTGGGCGCCCAGCTCCATGCGCATGTCGGAGAACACCATAAACCCCGCCGCCGACTGGAGCCGGTCGGCAATGTGGTGGAACAAAACCTGTAAAAGGACGCAGGCAGCCATGGCGATCCCATACCACAGGCAATCCACAGCGGCCAGCGTGCCCTCGTAAAATCCGGCCAGCGCCAGGAACGCCAGCATGATCGGCGCCTTGGCCAGCAGGGATTTCAGGAACGAAAAGATAAAGGCAATTTGGATCCGCCCCTTGTACCGGCCGGATACCGCCAGAATCCGTTTCATCAGTTGGATCATTGTGCCGCGCCTCCTCTCTGATTCACGCCCCACTGGGCGCTGTCCTCCGCCGCCTGCCAGAGCTTTTGATACGCCGGGCAGCGGCCCAGCAGCTCCTCGTGGGTGCCCACATCGGCCACGGTGCCCTGCTCCAGCACACAGATCTGGTCTGCATTCACAATGGAGTGGAGCCGGTGGGCGATGACGAGGACCGTCTTGCCCCGGATCACCTCGGCGATGGCCTCATTCATCTTCTCCTCGTTCTCCGGGTCCATGAAAGCGGTGGCCTCGTCCAGGACCACGATGGGGGCGTTTTTCAGGATTGCCCGGGCCAGGGAAATGCGCTGCCGCTCCCCGCCGGAGAGCATCTTGCCCCCGTCCCCGGCCATGGTGTGGATGCCATTCTCCAGCCGGGCCAGGAACTCCCCGCACTGGGCCTTCTCCGCCGCGGCCAGAACCTCCTGATCCGTGGCCTCCGGACGGCCCAGGCGGATGTTCTCCAGCAGGCTCATGTTGAACAGGAACTGCTCCTGGGCCACATAGGAGATCTGGTCGTTGAGGGCCTCCACGCTCATCTCCCGGATGTCCTGGCCGCCCACGCGGATGCTCCCGCCGGTCACATCATAGTAGTGGACCAGGAGCTTTGCCAGGGTGGACTTGCCGCTGCCCGACTCCCCCACCAGGGCGGTGAGGCTCCCCTCCGGCGCGGTGAGGGAGACGCCGTGGAGCACCTCGTCCTCCTGATAGGCAAAGCGGACATCCTCAAAGGAAACGGAGTGATCCTCACCGGAGAAGCCTGCCTCTGTCTGCTCCAGAGCCGGTGCGCCCATCAGCTGCTCCAGCGCGGTGATCTTGTAGTTGATCTGGGGCAGGGTGGACATAAACCCCAGCGCCCGCAGCAGGGGCGCACCCACGCCGAAGGACATGCACAGCACCAGGGCGAAATCCGGCAGGGTGGAATACCCCCGCAGGACCAGGTACGCCCCGATGGGCAGGGTGAACAGGGCCACGCAGGGCAGGATGCTGTTGTAGAGGGCCATCCAGGGCCAGCAGACCTTGTACCAGGCCAGGGTGAAGTCCCGGTAGCCCCGCACATCCTGCTCGAAGCGCTGGTAGGACTCCCCATCCCGGTTGAAGACCTTCACCACCTCCATGCCGTTGATGTACTCCACGATGGTGTTGTTCATCTTCTGGGCGGAGGCGTAGTAGGCACCCATCTTGCTGGTGCCGGCGCGGTACATGGCCATCATGGCCACCAGCCCCAGGGGCAGCGCGCACAGGGAGAGCAGCGCCAACTTCCAGTCCACGAAGAACATGGCGAGAAAGACGAAGGCGGGCACCGCCAGATTGGCCAGCCCCTCCGGCAGGGCATGGGCCAGCAGCAGCTCGATGGAGTCGATGTCGTCAATGAACATCTTCTTCAGGGCGCCCACGCCCTTCTCCTGGATCACGCCCAGGGGCTGCCGCTCCAGCTTTCCCTGGAGGGAAGCCCGCAGGTTTTTCAGGGTGTTGTAGGCCGCCCGGTGGGAGAGGGACAGGCCCTTCACATACAAAACGGCATACAGGATCCCACAGGCGGCAATGGCCGCCACCCGCCACGCCGCGTATCCCAGCTCCAGCGATTCCCCCAGTAGCAGGGGCCGGATCAGTTGGTAGATGAACAGGAAGGGGAGCACGTTCATCACAATGCCGATCAGCATCACCACCATGGAGAGATAGGTGGTCTTTCGGTACTCGCCCGCATACTCCAAGACTTTTTGAAACACAGCTGAACCTCCTTTTTTGATGATTAGTTATTGCTAACTTATAGCCGGTGAAAAACCTCTCCGCCGGGAGAGGCTTTCCCTATTTCTGAAAATGCAGCGCGCCATGCCAGTTGAACAGGCCGCAGACGATCCGGCAGTGGGCCTCGATCTGCTCCCAGGTAAAGTGGTGGATGAAGGGTTCGTAGATCGTGGTCCAGAAAGCGGACAGCAGGATGTGCAGCTCTGCCGGCTCCACATCGTTCCGGCACAGGCCCCGCCGCTGGGCCTCCGCCAGATAGGCGCTGGTGGCCTTCGTCAGAAGCTCCACCCAGTCGTGGGGGAAGTTGGCGTACCGGGTTCCCTGGGAGCAGGAGAGCAGCAGATAGAAGTCGTCCCGCCGGTCGTAGAGGAAACGGAACCACCACATCATGTCCGCTCCGTCCATATCCCATGCCTTGATCAACTCCTGGTCGGACATGGCGGCGGGGTCTTTGTCCCCCCGGGCATGGGCCACCTCGTATAGATCCGCCACGGTCTGTTCCACCACGGCGGAAAACAGGTCCTCTTTCCCCTTGTACCGTTTATACAGCGCCCCGGTGGTGACGCCGGCTCCCTCGCAGATGGTTTTGAGAGACGCCTTTTCAAAGCCGCTTGCAAGAAACTCCGTTCGGGCGCTGTCCAGGATCCGGGGATCAATGGAGCGGTCCGCCACTGCCATACAATCGCCTCCTCAATAGATAATTTGATTACCGATAATCTGATTATCAATATAGCATCCCTTTCTATCACTG
>OESB01000126.1_pt1 | contig 26412 bp, 26 predicted proteins | sample 1540131 | NCBI WGS metagenome assembly OESB01 (sample SAMEA3891888, study PRJEB23780) | metagenome | biome: terrestrial biome; feature: animal house; material: Caecal content | place: Italy | collected 2015-05-05 | reverse complement strand
TCGACGATTTTTGCACTTACGATTATGCTTCCCATGCGGATTTCAGCGACTTGAGTAGGGTAAATATCGCTTACACTACGGTGGGCGATGAGGACATTCCGTTGCAAGTCCATGTGGACCTGGAAGGGTACAAGATCGAGCGGGAGCTGGACGGCAAGCCTCTGGACGTCCGGCAGTACGGCTCGCTGCAGGAGCTGATTGAAAATGAACTGGAAGGGCTGGACTTTCAGGAGCTGGTGGCGGTGGATGAGAAAGACATCCAGTTGTCATTGGCAAGGGCTGAATATCAGGAAAATGTGGAGTGCAAGCTGGCAATCGAGCAGGCCATAGCCTGCTACTACGATGGCAGCCGTCTGGATAGCGCGGCGGCCCGAGAGGTGGTGGAAAAGTTTGGCGCAGAGCGGGTGTTGTATGTCTTGGCTGGTACTCTCCAACAGAACGAATGGGACGGCCGCTTTTCCCAGGACAACAAAGCCTGGGCCAAAACAGCAAAGGCCGATCCGCTGTTTGCTCACCGGCGGGATTTTTCTGTTCAGAGTCACCCCGGCCTGGTAGATGTGTTCCTGACCCAGGTGCGTCGGGAGGCAGAGAAGCCGCCCCGCGCCTCTATCCGGGAACGGCTCAAGCAGGCGCAGGAAAAGGCGGAGAAAAAAACGTCCGTGCAGGCTGCGACCAAAAAGAAGGAGCCGGAGCGGTGAGGGGTCGCCGCGACCAGCAGCTGCACTTCCGGGTCAGCAAGCCGGAACTGGACCGCATTCAAGTCAAGATGGCGGAGCTGGGCATTGTGAGCATCGGGGCATATCTTCGGAAAATGGCGCTGGATGGCTATTGCATCCGGCTTGACTTGAAGGAACTGAACCGAATGGCCTACCTGCTGCAAATGTGCAGCAACAACCTGAACCAGTACGCCAAGCGTGCCAACGAGAGCGGCCGCGTTTACCAGACAGATATAGAGGACTTACGGGCGCGGCTGGATGAATTGGTCGGTCTCGCCAAACAAATTTTGGCGCAGCTGGCCGCCCTATGAGCCGCAACATCCTTGCAAAGGCTGCGGCTTATTTTTATACTGCAAACGGACTGAAAAGAGTCTGCAAAATAAAAGGTCAGCAAGGAGGACCGGACGAATGGATCGTGATTTTATGTGCTTTTTCTACCGTAACATTTTGCCTGAAAGAACAGAAGTAGCAGTGCAGGGCAACATTCCTTATCATAAGGCGGAAGAAATGGTGAGGGAAATGGAGGATGAACTGCACGCACGCATCGACGACGAGACATGGAACTTGTATTTGAAGATGTCTGATCTTGCCGGGGAAGCACAGCGGATGCTCGGCGAGGCCCTCTATTTGCAGGGCGCAGAAGATCGGGAGCATATGCTTCAATAAAGAGGGAAGAGGTGAAGGAAACTGGCAGCCACACGGCTCATTACGCTGCGCCAAAATAAGGGAAAGAGCGTTGCGGCCTGCCTGAAAAGCCGCACTGATTACGCTCAAAACCCGGAGAAAACCGACGGCGGCGAACTGGTCAGCAGCTACGGGTGCAGCCCATTGACAGTGGATGAGGAATTTCTTTTGTGCAAACGGCAATACGAGCAATCCACTGGGCGCAGCCAGAAAAATAACGTCATTGCCTACCAGATCCGGCAATCCTTCAAGCCGGGCGAGATCACGCCGGAAGAAGCCAACAAGGTGGGCTATGAGCTGGCCATGCGCTGGACAAAAGGCAAGTACCAGTTTTTCGTCTGTACCCATACCGACCGTCAGCACATTCATAATCACATTCTCTATAACTCTACCTCCATGGACGGCAGCAGGAAGTTCCGGGACTTTTTGCTGTCGGGGCTGGCAGTGCAGCGTCTCAGCGATGTGATCTGTTTGGAGCACAAGCTGTCGGTGATTGAAACCAAGCCCTACCGTGAGCGGCAAAAACGTACTCTCTACCCGCCCAAGGAGAGCAACCGCGACCGCCTCTGCGAAGTGATCGACAACATCTTGCGGGACAAGCCTTCCGACTTTGAAGCCTTTCTGCAAAAGCTGGAACAGGAGGGCTACGAGGTCAAGCGGGGCAAACATACCTCGGTAAAAGGAAAACGGCAGAAACGGTTCATCCGCTTTCGGACGCTGGGGGAAGGTTACAGCGAGGAGGAAATTCGCGCCGTTTTGGAAGGTATGGCGGAGCACCATCCGCGGCAGAGGCCGGAGGCTTTGGCCAAAGAGAATACTTTCCAGCTTTTGATCGACCTTGCCGCCAAGCAGGGGAGGGGTGCCGGCTACCAGCGGTGGGCCAAGAAGTTCAACCTCAAGGAGATGTCCAAAACTCTGATCTTTCTGCAGGAGAACAAGCTCACCAACATGGATGAGCTGAACAGTAAAGCCGAATCAGCAACAAAGCGCTTTCACGAGCTGAAGGAGACGATTCGTGCGGCAGAGAAGCGGATGGCCGAAATATCGGAGCTGAGGACGCAGGTCATCCATTATGCCAAGACCCGCGAAGTGTATGCCGCCTATCGCAAGGCCGGATACAGCAAACGGTTTCGCGCCGAGCACGAAGCAGAGATTCTGCTGCACCAGGCGGCCAAAGAATTTTTTGACAAGCATGGCCTTAAAAAGTTGCCCAAGATGAAGGACCTGAACGCCGAGTACACTGAACTGCTCAAGCAGAAGAAGGTAGCCTACCCGGAATACCGCAAGGCCAGGGAGGAGATGCAGCGGCTTTTGCGGGCACAGAAAAATATCGAGCGATTCTTCGCAGAAGAGACACCGCAGCCGGACCGGCAGCAGAGCCGGTAAACAAAACACGCCAAAGGTCGATTTTGCGTCGGCCTTTGGCGTGCTTTTTTGTTTATAAGGGAATGGAAGCGTTCCGCCGGAACGCGCAGCCTGCATCCAGTGGATGCAGTTTTGAGAAGGGTTTGGGAAGCTCCCAACAAGCATTTTTGCACGGCCAGAGGAGGCACGATGCAAAAATCGCGACTTGGTACCAGGTCGCCCTGCTTGCACACTCTACGCTGCAAAGAAAAGCTCAAGATTTAGAATGCTTATGCTAGAATCTCCTGCAGCTGGCGCTGCACAATTTGGGTCAAACAGTCCAGCCGTTCCTGCGGTGTTGGGATGCTCGGATGTTGTTCAAAGCAGAAGTTTCGCAAATTCTTTAAATCGCTGCGGATGGCATCCGTCATCAAGCCTCTGGCCGTGGCGATGAAATCCACGCCCAGCCGGGGGGAACAATGCCGGATGCACCATTCGGTATTTTTCAACTGGCTGTCATCCAGGTCGAACAGCAGGCTTCGGTTGTTGTCAAACACCGGAGCCATCTTCTGAACCTGCATGGTATCGTTTTGGTAAAGAACACCAAAATTGCCGCTGTGGCGGTCAATGTTAAGGATCAGGGCATCCAGGATGCACATCCGGCGGAAGGCATCGCCGTTCCCGATGCCTTCAAAGTAGCGCAGGAGGCCGGAAATGGTCCGGTCTTTGGTCAAAACGGCTGCCTTGGCAAGGCCGAATGTCTCACTGGTAAAGAGTGGGCACTTGGAGATCAGTGCGCCATGATAGAACCCCAGGTCGTAGATCACAGCATCCGGGCAGATATGGGCTGCAAGTTGGGACGCCAGATATTCTGACAGCGGTTCCATGCCGAAGACGCCACCGGTCTTGTAGAGCCAAATGGCGTTGTTCTCCCGTATCCAGCACTTGGCATACTGACCATCTGTGCTGAACTCCGGCGAAGTGGAGGAAAAGGTGGAGCTGCTCAGAGAACCATCAAACGCAGCCTCTGAAATCACTTCATTGAATGGATTGCGGTAAAGAGAAACTTCCCTCCATTTTAGGGGAGAATCCACCCGCTTGACCCAGAGAGTGTCATTAAGAGACAGCGCATGGGTCACATCCAGATAGCCGTCCAGTTCCTGACAGCCGTATTGCCGGAGCAGCTCGGCGATATGGGCCCGGTGTTTGGGCGCTTTCCGGCGTTCCAGAAAATCAGTCAAATCGGTATAGCCAAAAGGACGTTTCTCTGTGTACCATACCTCTTCCTGGGCTGTGACTTCCAGGTATTCATTTCGTTCGCACCGGAATTCCAACCAGACGATATCCTTATTGAGAAGAAGATAGCGCATCCGGGTACTCCTTCCATCCGGGGAAATCTTTGCAAAACATTATACCTTACACCCGCAGCGAGGACTATTGCTTTTACCCATTCAATCTGTCGAGAATTTCCTCTATCGTCAAACCTTCGGCGAGAAGTTTTTCAACAGTGGAATCTAGTTGGGTTTTCTGTGCGTTCAGCGCGGCTTTGGCGTCCGCGCTGGCCTTTTTGGTCTCCAGTTTGGCGATGGTTTTTTCAGCCGATTTCAGCGCGGCACGGTTCGATTTGAGCTGCGCCTTCAGGTTGCTGATCTGTTCAAGGGTTTCCGCGATGTTCTGTTCGAGCTGCTCTTTTTCAGCGGTCTTTTCGGCGATGGCCGCTGCGAAATCGGTGGCGACTTTCGCAGCCTTGGGTTTGTTTTTGCTTCCTTTAGGTCTGGGCATAATACATAACCTCCAGTCTGATGGGGTTTATTTTATAGGTAGAGTGTAACACAAAATGCCTGAATCTACAATATTTATTTTGTCGAACATTCCTGCAAGCACAACAAAAATACCATGCAAGGCCCCACAGGCATCGCACAGTTTCAATCAAAATATACTTACCCCATTTTGTGCGGTTGATTTGCTTACAAGCATACTCTGACTACAGAGAAAAAGCAAGGATGGGACAAAACATAAAACAAAAGGTATCCTCCAATCGGAAAATGGAGGATACCTTTTATTATAAGGCATAAGGCCAAGCCGCCGGTCAAATTGAACGGCGACATCCTTGCTCTGTTTATGTTTAGTATTTTATCATGTTTCTAAAGAACATGCAAGAGGTCACAGCGGTTTGATTTTGCCAATTTTGCCATAGGTCAGATTGTTTTTGTCATTACTGTCAAAAAGGACCGTGCTTTTTGTTATGAAATTCTTCATCATGCAATGAATTGCAGTATGCATGTAACAAAACACATAGCGGAATGGGAGGTTTTTCTATATGTCGAAAAAAGTCGATAAAATAAAATTGGATTTCAGCGCGTTGGCGGAGCAATGGCTGGCGTCCGTTTCCCACGGTGTCAAAGAATCTACACTGGCGCATTATGATTACACGTTACAGCGTTACCTGTTGCCTGTATTCGGCGCATGGAAAGTCCATGGTCTTGATGAACAGCGCCTGGAACAGGGAATGCTGGAAGTGATTTCCCCAAAAAGTGGCAATCACAAGCCACTGGGGGCGTCCTCTGCTCGGGAGTGCCTATCCATATTGCGCCGAATCTGTAAATATGCCGCGCACCTGCGTCTGATGCGCCCGGTAGAGATCCTCGTTAAACTGCCGCAGTTTGAACGCGTACAGACAAAACCTCTTTCCGTGCAGGAACAGGCGTGTTTGCGTGACTTTGTTCTGGAACATCCCACCACGCGCAAAGCTGGACTGCTGCTGCAAATGCAGCTGGGTTTGCGTATCGGTGAGGTCTGCGGCTTGCAGTGGGGAGACTTCGATTTATCTGCCGGCGTCCTGACCATCCGTCGTACCGTGAGCCGCATTTACTGCCGGGACGGGCACACAAAAGTGCTCATACAGACGCCCAAAACAAGAAGTTCAGGCCGAGAGATACCCATTCCGCAAGAACTGTTCACTTTGCTGCAAAGGCTGCACGGCGGCGCAAGCGAGGAGACCTGGTTCCTCTCTGGCAACGCAGAAAAACCGGTGGAGCCGCGCTGTTACCGCAAGAGTGTGCAGCTCTATCTGCGGCAGGCAGCTGTGCGGAAGGTGCATCCCCACACGCTGCGGCACACTTTTGCAACGACCTGTTTGCAGGCCGGATGCGATATCAAGACGTTGAGTGAGCTACTTGGTCACGCCGACCCCCACATCACGCTGCGGCGTTATGTGCATTCCAATATGAACCGAAAACGCAGGGAATTGGAGCGTGTGTTTGCTGCTGTGTGGGCGGTAAGGATACCACTGACAGTCAACATGGCGGGTACATAAAGAACGAAACAACACAGAAAATGCAGGCTGTCCTCCATTTTCCGATTGGAGGATACTCCTTGGGTACGAAAGGGGTGAACTGCATGGCATTACAGCTTTATGAACATAACGTGCGTGCATACAAGGCCGCCGTGGCCATGCTGGCCCGCTATGGCAAAGCGGCCGTCGTCCACCCCACCGGCACCGGCAAGAGCTACATCGCCTTCAAGCTGATCGAGGACCACCCGGATGCGATTTTTCTGTGGCTGTCCCCGAGCGAGTACATTTTCAAGACCCAGCTGGAAAGCCTGCAAAAACAGGAGCCGGACTTCCCGTTGGAAAACGTCCACTTTTACACCTACGCAAAGCTCCTGTTCTGCACGGAAGAACAGCTGGCGGAGATCGCCGCGCTGCACCCTGCCTACATTATTATGGACGAATTTCACCGGGCGGGCGCAGAACACTGGGGCGAAAGGGTGCAGAAACTTTTGGCACTCTGCCCGGACGCAAAACTTCTGGGGCTGACTGCCACCAATGTCCGCTACCTCGACAATAACCGCGACATGGCCGAGGAACTGTTCGACGGCCGCATCGCATCCGAGATGACCCTGGGCGAAGCCATCGTGCGGGGCATTTTGCCTGCCCCGAAGTATGTGACCACGGTGTTCCGCTACCAAAACGAACTGGCAAAATATCAGGCGCGGGTGGACAGTCTGCGCAGCCCCGGCGTGCAGGACGCCAACCAGAAATACCTCGACGCCCTGCGCCGCGCGCTGGAACAGGCGGACGGCCTGGACAAGGTGTTTGCACGGCATATCACACAAACGTGTGGAAAATATATCGTGTTCTGCTCCGGCAAAGAGCACATGGACGAGATGGTGTCCCATGTACCGGAGTGGTTTGCGGGGGTCAATCAAAACATCAAGGTTTACAAGACGTATGCCAGCGACCCGGAGGCCAGCAAAGAATTTGCGGCCTTCAAGGCAGACGAAGGCAACCACCTGAAACTGCTGTTCTGCATCGACATGCTGAACGAGGGTGTCCATGTGGAGGGGATTTCCGGGGTGATCCTGTTCCGGCCCACGGTGTCGCCCATCATTTATAAACAGCAGATTGGCCGCGCGCTGACGGCTGGCGCCACGGCGGTGCCGCTGATTTTGGATGTGGTCAACAACTTCGAGGGGCTTTCCAGCATTGCGGGGCTGCAAAGCGAGATGACCGCCGCCGTCCAGCGGCTCTTTGCCAACGGGGAAGGGGACAAGATCGTCACCGAGCGGTTCGAGGTGATCGAGCAGGTGCACGATTGCCGTATTCTGTTTGAGCAGCTGGAACGGAGCCTTTCCTCCAGTTGGGACCATTATTTCGCACAGGCCAGCATCTATTACGCGGAGCACGGGAACTTGAATGTCCCGCTGCGGTATAAAACGCCGGGAGGCTTGAGCCTCGGCGAGTGGGTGCAGACCCAGCGTGGCATCCGCAAAGGCCGGGAAAAATACGGCGCGCTGACGCCGCAGCAGGTCGAGCGGCTGGACAGCATCGGGATGATCTGGGAGACCCGCGCCGAAACGGCCTGGGCGCGCGGCGTGGAGGCTGCGAAGCGTTATCGTCAGGAATTCGGCGACTTGCAGGTACCGTCCGGGTACAAAAATGAGACAGGTTTTGCGTTGGGCAACTGGATCGGCAACACCCGCAGCCGGTATCGCAGTGGCGGTTTAGAGCAAAAGCAAATCGATGAGCTGAATGCGCTGGGAATGGTGTGGAACAGTGTGGACGCCAGGTGGGAGCGTTTTTATGCGGAGGCTGCCCTCTATTATGAGCGGTACGGTAATCTCGACTTTGTTAAAAGGTATGTGACCGAGAGCGGCGTCCGGCTGGGGCCGTGGCTGAAAAATCAGCGTGAGGCGTATTTGAAAGGGGAACTTTCATCTGACAAAATCCAGCGGTTGGAAGCCATTGGCATGGAGTGGGGCGGCCGTAACGAACGGCAATGGCAGGAAGCCTATGCGGCGGCCAAACGCTATTTTGCGCAGCACGGCAATTTAAACGTGCCTTATGACTATGTGACGCCAGAAGGGTTCCGGCTGGGGCAGTGGGTGGTGCGTCAGCGAATGACGTACAAGGGGCGATTTTCCGACAAGGATAAAGTCAACCGCAAGACTCTCAGCCCGGAACGAAAGCGTCTGCTGGACGCTATCGGGATGGACTGGCGGGAAAAAGACTCCTGGGAAAGGAACTTTGAGGCTCTGTTGGCCTATCATAAAGAGCACGGCACCCTGATCGTACCGGCGTCCTATAAGACGGCGGACGGCTGCTGGCTCAATCGCTGGTTCTGTACCCAGCGGCAGCGCCTGCGGGATGCGCCCGAAAAGCTGACGCCGGACCAGCGCCAAAAACTGGAGCAGCTTTTGGGCCAGACAGAAAGGACGGACCAACTCCATGCAGGATAGAGGATGGATCGACCTGCATAGTCACATATTGCCGCAGCTTGATGATGGCAGCGACTCGGTGGAGATGTCGCTTGCCATGCTTCGCCGGGAAGCGGAACAGGGGGTGGATGTGGTCTGCGCCACCTCCCACTACTACGCCAAGCACAGCAGCATCCCGGCGTTCTGCGAGCGGCGGGCGGAAGCTCTGGAGCGCCTTTCCGCCGTCCTGACGGAGGATTTGCCGTGGGTGCTTCCAGCGGCGGAAGTGGCGTACTTTCCCCGCATGGAAGAACAGGACCTAACGCCCCTGTGCATCCAGGGCACCCGGACCCTCATGCTGGAAATGCCCTTTGCAGACTGGACCGACCTGCAGCTGGAAACGGTGGAGGCCCTGGTGCTGGATTGCCGCTATGATGTGGTGCTGGTGCACCCCGAGCGGTTCTGCTTCAGCAAATCCAACAGGCACAAACTGGAAAAACTGGCGGAATTGCCTATCGGGCTGCAGGTCAACGCGGGCAGTTTGCTTCGTTGGGGCACCCGGCGTCTGGCGCTGGACCTGCTGCAAATGGCGCAGTATCCGCTGCTTGGCAGCGACTGCCACAATCTGACGTCCCGTCCGCCGAATCTCAAAGAAGGAAGAAAAGTCGTCATGCAAAAACTGGGAGAGGCATTTTTGAAAAAAATTGACCGGTACGGGGAGTGGATCACAACTCCTGCTGCGGAGGTCAAATGAGCCGGTACGGACGCAGGCGGATCGGCCGGCGGGACCTGCTCAAGGCCGCCGGCGCTCTGGCAGCGGCTCTGGCCGCTCTGGGCGGCGGGGCATACCTGCTGCAGCGGATGGACGAGGAAGAAAATGCAGCCTCCGCCGCAAGCTATGCCACCAACGACCACCGGGCCGAAGCCGAGCTGAAGGAGATCACTTACAACGGCAGGACCTACCGGCAGCGCCCGGATCTGGAGACCTATCTGCTGATGGGGGTGGACACCTCCGGCGAAGGGCTGGGAGTGAACAGCTACGCAGGCGGCGGCCAGGCCGACGTCCAAATGGTGGTGGTGCTGGACAATGCCAACCGGACCTGGCAGATGCTGCAGCTCAACCGGGACAGCATCGTGCAGGTGCCGGTGCGGGGCGTCCAGGGAGACATCATAGCCTACGAGGACGAACAGCTGGCCCTGGCCTACTACTACGGCGACGGCCGGGAACAGAGTTGTGAAAACACGGTGCTGACCGTCTCGGCCCTGCTGGACGGCCAAACCATCGACGGGTACGCAGCCGTCAACATGGACGCGGTGGGGATCATCACCGACATGGTGGGCGGCGTGACCCTGACCGTCACCTCCGACTTTTCCGCCATCGACCCCACCCTGGTGGAAGGGGAGACCATCACCCTCTACGGTGACCAGGCGCTGACCTACGTCCGCAGCCGGTACAACATCGACGACGAGACCAACCTCGCCCGCATGGCCCGGCAGCGGCAGTATCTGGCGGCCCTGGAAGAAAAGCTGCGCCAGCAGGACGGGGATTTCGTGGCCTCGGCCTACGAGGAACTGGCGGACTCCATGGTCACCAACATCGGCAGCGGGACGGCGGTGGAGATCGCACAGCGGCTGCAGGAATATACCGAGCTGCCGCTGCGCACCATCGACGGCGAAAACGTGGTGGAAGGAGAACACTGGGCCTACCACCTGGACCAGGACAGTTTGCAGCAGACCATTCTGGAGCTGTTTTACCAAGAAATAGAACAATAGGAGAGAATCAAGGTATGGAACAAAAAGCCCTCAATGAATCACCGGCCGGACAGATCGGCCAGCGCCCCGGGGCAGAGGACGAGATCGATCTGGTGGAGCTGTTCTACCTGCTGTGGGGCCACGCCTGGCAGATCATCCTCTGTCTGGTCGTGGGCGCAGGCATCGCCTTCGGCGTGACGAAATTTCTCATTACGCCAAAGTATGAGGCTACGTCCAGCATTTACATCGTGTCGGCGTCCAATAACTCGGTGGTCAACCTGACCGACCTGCAGATTGGCGCACAGCTGACCGCGGACTATCAGGAACTGATCCTGAGCCGCCCCCTGCTGGAGGACGTGATCGAAAATCTGGAGCTGACCAACGCAGAGGGCGAGCCCATAAGCACCAAAGCGCTCAGCGATATGATCAAGATCACCAACACCGATGACACCCGTATCCTGAAGGTCACGGTCACCAGCCCCGACCCGCAGGAGTCGGCGGACATCGCCAACGAGCTGATCGACCAGGCCTGCATCTACCTGCCCCAGATCATGGAGACAGAGGAACCAAACTTGGTGGAGGAAGCCATTCCGCCCACCGCGAAGTCCAGCCCCAGCACAGCCAAAAATGTGATGCTGGGCGGCCTGCTGGGGGCCTGTCTGGCCTGCGGCGTGCTGGTAGTACGCTACCTGATGAACGACACCTTTGTCACCCCGGACGATGTGGTCAAGTACCTGGGCGTGCAGCCGCTGGCTGTCATCCCGGAGGCTGATCTCGGGGAATTCAACGGCAAGAAGCAGAAAAAGCTGTTTGGGAGGAAAGGGAAGAAATGAAAGAACTTGAACTTAATAAGATCCCGGACCTTCCCTTTGATGTGACCGAGGCGCTCAACCAGCTGCGGATTAATCTGGGGTTCTGCGGCGACCAGATCAAAACCATCATGGTGACCAGCAGCGTGCCCAATGAGGGCAAGAGTTTTGTGACCATGCAGCTGTGGAAGATGATCGCGGAGGTGGGCACGCCGGCCATCCTGATCGACTGCGACCTGCGCAACTCCGAGATACGGCGCAAGTACGGGGTCCGCATTCTGCGGAATGAGAAGCTGGTGGGGGTGCCCCACTATCTGGCGGGCCAGGCCGAGATCGAGGACGTAATCTATAAGACCAACGTGCCCAACGGCTACATGATCCCGGTGACCTCGGCCATCGCGAACCCCACCATTCTGCTGGAAAGCCCGCATTTTGCCAAGATGCTGGAATACTGCGCGGAGCACTTCGCCTATGTTCTGGTGGATACGCCGCCGCTGGGCAGCGTGGCCGACGCGCTGAACATTGCCCGCCACTGCGACGGGAGCGTGCTGGTGGTGCACGGCGGGGATACGCCCCGCAAGATGGTGCTCAATTCGGTGCAGCAGCTAAAACGCACGGATACGCCGCTGCTGGGCGTTGTGCTCAACCGTGCAAACGTGGATAGTAAGTCGAACTTGTATTACCACAGATACTACAAGTCCGGTTATTACTATAAAAACTATGGGAACCATAGCCAAACCAAAAAGTAATGGAGGATTTAGGCATGAAAAAGCAAGTTCTTTCTGTCGTTGCAGCCGCGGCTCTGGCCGCATCTCTGACCGTGCCCGCATGGGCAGCTGTTGCAAGCCCTTACGGCGGCGCTGAGGCCGAAGGCGGCGACGTGACCTACACCACCCAGGCCCAGACCGGCGAGGACAGCCAGGCGACCCAGGTCTATGAGACCATCCAGGGCGCAGAGAGCACCGAGCAGGAGCTGGGTCTGCTGGGAGACGGCCTGGCCGAAACGGTCCAGGCTGAGCTGGGCGAAACCAGCGTCAACGAGTACCGTGCCCGTGAGATCGGCAGCGTGGCTGTTTCCGGCGAGGGCGCTACGACGGTCACCCTGAGCAATCTGGCCGGCGTTTCGGCTGGGACCGAGGGCTTCGTGATGTACCTGGGCACCGACGGCCTGTGGCATTACCTGAGCGTTTCCTTCGGCAATCGTTCCGCCACTTTCACGGTGCCCTATTCCACCACCGTTATCCTGTACGTCCGTGTGGCGGCTGCGGCTTGAGGAAGAACAAGGCTGGATAACGTGCGGAACCAACAGTCGCGCTTTGGGATCAAAGGGCAGCCGGCCCAAAGGGTGCTGTAAAGAATGAAAAGGCTTTGAATGGAGGCTGCTTTCTGAACGCGAAAATCGCTGAGGGAAGCAGCCTTTCTTTCTTTTACGCAAATTTGACAAAAACGAGGGACTTTTTGAGCAGACGAGGGGGAAACTATGCAACCGATCGGGATGGAAATGCAGGCAGAAGTGGAGATGGAACAGAGCGCTGCCGCTGGCAGCGGTGCATTTGCGGAAGAATATGCGGCAGCGGCGGAAAGCAGGAAATACTGGTTTGACCGGAAAGAAATACTGCGCACCAAGCGGCTCTACTGGATGGGGCGGCGCGCGCAAGACGTTTTCTTTTCCCTGCTGGCCCTGATCGTGCTGGCCATTCCCATGGCCATTGTGGCGCTGGTGATCTGGATCGACAGTCCCGGCGCAAGTCCTATCTTCTCCCAGGACCGCGTGGGGCGGGATGGAAAGGTATTCAAGTTTTACAAATTCCGCTCCATGATCCCTAATGCGGAGGCCAAACTGAACGAAGTGTTGGCCCAGAACGAGATGGATGGGCCAGTCTTTAAGATGAAAAACGACCCGCGGATCACCCGGGTGGGGCGTTTTATCCGCAGGACAAGCATTGATGAGCTGCCGCAGCTCATCAACATATTGAAGGGAGATATGAGCATCGTAGGTCCGCGGCCGGCCCTGCCCCGGGAAGTGGCGCAGTACACCGACTACGAGCGGCAGCGGCTGTATGTGACGCCGGGTCTGACCTGCTACTGGCAGATCCAGCCCAACCGCAACGAGCTGACCTTTGACCAGTGGATGGAACTGGACCTCAAGTACATACACGACCGGAATTTTTGGCTGGACTGGAAGCTGATCTTTCAGACCATCTGGGCGGTGCTTAGGATGTATGGGGCGTAACAGTTAAAAGGAATGAGAAAGGAAACAGAATGGATACGACTTTACTCATTATGGCCGCAGGCATCGGCTCTCGTTTTGGCGGCGGCATTAAACAGCTGGAACCCGTGGACGCCAGCGGACATATCATTATGGACTATTCCGTCCACGATGCCATGGAGGCTGGCTTCAACCATATTATTTTTGTAATTCGTAAAGACATCGAGGCTGCGTTCCGGGAGGCCATCGGGGACCGCATGGCTGCTGTCTGTGCCGCTCACGGCGTTACGGTGGACTACGCTTTCCAGGACCTGCATGATATCCCCGGCCAGCTTCCCGAAGGGCGCACCAAGCCCTGGGGCACCGGCCAGGCGGTCCTGGCGGCCAAAGAGCTGATCCATACCCCCTTTGTCATCATCAACGCCGATGACTATTACGGCAAAGACGGCTTCCGCAAGGTCCATGACTATCTGGCAGGCGGGGGACAAGCCTGCATGGCGGGTTTTGTGCTCAAAAATACCCTGTCGGACAACGGCAGCGTTACCCGTGGCATCTGCGAGATGGATGCACAGTCCAACCTGACCAAAGTGGTGGAGACAAAAAACATTGTCAAGACCGCCGGCGGAGCTGAGGCCGATGGCACGGCTCTGGATCTGGAATCCCTGGTGTCCATGAATATGTGGGGATTGACGCCGGCTTTTCTGGATGTACTGGAACAGGGATTTGCGGAGTTCTTCCAGAAAGAAGTCCCGCTGAATCCGCTGAAAGCGGAGTACCTGATCCCTACCTTTGTGGGGCATCTGCTTCAGGAAGGGAAGCTGACCGTCAAAGTGCTTCGCACCGACGACACCTGGTATGGCATGACCTATAAGGAGGACGTGCCGGCCGTGAAGGAGAGCTTCCGGAGAATGCTGGATAAGGGTGTGTATCGGGAGGAGCTCTTTGCAGATCTGTAAGCGGTGTATCTGCAGTGAGAAACCAAGTGCCTTAAAAAGTATGTAATCAAATAGAGTTTTGGGTAGTCTAAGGAAGTATGTCCATGTCGAAGCAGAACCTTGCGGCAAATGCAAAACTGAAAATCTGTATGTTTGGTGATGGAGATATAATAGGGACAACCAAGAAAAAGTGCGCAATATCAAGGCTTTTGGCGGCTTGACCTAAATCTCGATTCCAAATTTTTATGCAGAGCGGAATTAGGAGACGCCAAAAGCTTGAAGCAAAGGATGGCTTCTTGGATGCTCTATTTGACCCAATATTAGGAGCATAAAAATTTGAAGAAGGGGTTGAAGGCAAGCCTGCCGATGGATTCTCAAGTGGGAATCCTCGACGGGCTAATTTTCGTGCTTGCCTTTCGTGCTGATGAAATCAAGGCTGGTTGCATGAGCAGTGGAGGTAAAAATACTGACCATATTAAGAGAAGGGAAATCGAAAAGATGAAGGGAATCATACTCGCCGGCGGCTCCGGCACAAGACTATATCCATTGACAAAGGTAACATCTAAACAGCTCCTTCCTGTCTATGATAAGCCGATGATCTATTATCCAATGTCGGTGTTGATGAACGCTGGTATCCGGGATATTCTGATTGTTTCCACTCCGCAGGACACACCTCGCTTCGAGGACTTGCTGGGTGACGGCCATCAGTTTGGTGTCCACCTCACCTATGCGGTCCAGCCATCCCCGGACGGTCTTGCCCAGGCGTTTATCATCGGAGCGGATTTCATCGGAAATGAGCCTGTGGCGATGGTCCTGGGCGACAACATCTTTGCCGGCCATGGGCTGAATAAAAGGCTTAAAAAAGCCGTTGCCAATGCGGAATCCGGCAAGGGTGCGACAGTTTTTGGCTACTATGTGGACGATCCCGAACGATTCGGCATTGTTGAGTTTGACAAGAACGGTAAGGCTGTCAGTATCGAAGAAAAACCGGAACATCCAAAGAGCAACTACTGTGTGACCGGACTTTATTTCTATGACAATCAGGTAGTGGACTATGCTAAGAGCCTGAAACCTTCCGCACGCGGTGAACTGGAGATCACTGATTTGAATCGGATTTACCTGGAAGCTGGAAAACTGAATGTAGAACTGTTGGGTCAGGGCTTTACTTGGCTGGATACCGGTACCCATGAGAGCCTGGTAGATGCAACCAATTTTGTCAAGACGATGGAGCAGCACCAGCATCGTAAGATCGCCTGCTTGGAAGAGATAGCATACCTGAATGGGTGGATTACAAAAGAGGATGTTTTGGCGGTGTATGAGGTGCTCAAGAAAAACCAGTATGGCCAATACCTAAAGGACGTCCTGGATGGGAAATACATCGATACATTGCATTAAGCGGGGAAACGGGAAGATGAAGATGAAAAAATATTTGATTACAGGCTGCGCCGGTTTTATTGGTTCTAACTTTGTTTACTATATGCTGAAAAAATATCAGGACATTCTGCTGGTCAATCTGGACAAGCTGACCTATGCCGGAAACCTTGAAAATCTGAAAGGCGTTGAGGGAGACCCACGCCATGTCTTTGTGCAGGGCGACATTTGCGATAAAGACCTGGTCGCCAGCCTGTTTGAAAAATATGACTTTGATTATGTAATCAACTTTGCGGCGGAGAGCCATGTAGACCGCAGCATTGCCAACCCGGAAATTTTTGTTCAGACCAATGTGATGGGCACGGTCAATCTTCTTCAGCGGGCGAAGGAAGCCTGGTATAACCCGGAGACAAAAGCCTGGAAAGAAGGCAAGAAGTACCTTCAGGTTTCTACCGATGAGGTTTACGGCGCGCTGGGCGCAGAGGGCTACTTTACCGAGACCACCCCGCTGTCTCCCCACAGCCCCTATTCTTCCTCCAAAGCCAGCGCTGACCACTTTGTCATGGCGTTCCATGATACCTACGGTATGCCGATCAATATCACCCGCTGCTCCAATAACTATGGCCCATATCAGTTCCCTGAGAAGCTGATCCCGCTGATGATTAACAATGTCAAGCACCATAAGCAGTTGCCGGTTTACGGTGATGGGATGCAGATTCGTGACTGGCTGTATGTGGAAGATCACTGCAAAGCTATTGATATGGTGGCGAACGGCGGCAAAATTGGTGAAGTCTATAACGTGGGCGGCCACAATGAGCGCCCGAATATCTTCATCGTCAAGACCATTATTGAACAGCTCCACGACCGCCTGCATGACGATGGTATTTCTGACGCGCTGATTAAGCACGTTGAGGATCGTCTGGGCCATGACCGGCGATATGGCATTGACCCGACCAAGATTAAGAATGACCTGGGATGGTATCCTGAGACACCTTTTGAAAAAGGCATTGTTCTGACAATTGACTGGTATCTGGCCCATGAGGAGTGGATGGATCATGTGACCAGCGGCAACTACCAGAAATACTACGAGGAAATGTATAAGAACAAGGCAGAGGTGTGAGAAATGAAATTCTTTGTAACTGGCGTCAATGGCCAGCTAGGCCATGACGTGATGAATGAAATACAAAAACGAGGGTATGAAGGTGTCGGTTCCGATATTGCGGAGCAATACGCGGGTGTAGCAGATGGCTCTCCAGTTACCACAATGCCTTATGTCTCGCTGGATATAACGGATCGAGATGCAGTCATGAAAGTGATCCGGGAAGTTCAGCCGGATGCTGTGATTCATTGCGCCGCCTGGACGGCTGTGGATATGGCTGAGGATGACGACAAAGTGGAGAAAGTCCGCGCTGTCAACGCCGGCGGCACACAGAACATTGCGGACGCCTGCAAGGCGGTGGACTGCAAGATGCTCTATCTGTCCACGGATTATGTGTTTGACGGCCAGGGGACGGAACCTTGGAAACCCGACTGCAAGGATTACAAGCCGCTGAACGTATATGGCCAGACCAAACTGGAAGGAGAATTGGCTGTCAGCAACACCTTGGAAAAATACTTTATTGTCCGCATCGCCTGGGTGTTCGGCCTGAATGGCAAGAATTTCATCAAAACGATGATCAATGTGGGAAAGACCCATGAGGAAGTGCGGGTAGTCAATGACCAGATCGGCACCCCAACCTATACTTATGACCTGGCCCGGCTTCTGGTCGATATGTGTGAGACCGAGAAGTATGGCTATTACCATGCAACAAATGCAGAAGTGACGGATGAGAATGCAGGTTGCAAGACCGGCTATATCAGCTGGTACGATTTCTGCTGTGAGTTTTACAGGCAGTACGGCTTAAAAACTAAGGTGATTCCGGTGCCCACGGAAGAATACGGACTGAGCAAGGCTGCAAGACCCTTTAACAGTCGCCTGGATAAGAAAAAACTGGTGGAAAACGGCTTCAAGCCGCTTCCAACTTGGCAGGATGCGGTCAGCCGGTATTTGAAGGAAGCGCAGTTGTGAGGAGGAAACAGAGGATGGGACAGATAAAGGTAACCAAGGCCCCGATTGAAGGGCTTTATGTGATTGAGCCGACGTTTCATGGAGACAGCCGCGGCTATTTTGTAGAGACATATAACCAGAACGATATGCACGAGGCTGGGTTGGACATGGTGTTTGTTCAAGATAACCAGTCCATGGGCACCAAGGGCGTGCTGCGTGGCCTGCATTTTCAGAAGCAGTATCCCCAAGGTAAGCTAGTGCGGGTCATCCAGGGAACGGTCTTTGATGTGGCCGTTGACCTGCGTGCAGGCAGCAAGACCTATGGCCAGTGGTTTGGTGTGGAGTTGAGCGAGGAAAATAATAAGCAATTTTATATCTCTGAAGGCTTTGCACATGGATTTCTGGTGCTGTCAGATGTGGCGAAGTTCTGCTACAAGGTGACGGACTTCTATCATCCTGGTGATGAGGGCGGACTGGCATGGAATGATCCGGAGATTGGAATCCAATGGCCCAAACTGGAAGGCACCTATAACGGTACTGCCAGCGCGGAGGGATACACGGTAGATGGGACACCGTTGAACCTCAGTGAAAAAGATCAGAAATGGCTGGGACTGAAAGATACATTTAAGTTTTGAGAGGGGATTTCCATGCAGAGCGGAGAAGTACAACACGTATTTCTGGTGGGGGCAAAATCTCTCGGCGCTTACGGCGGATACGAGACATTCATTAATAAGCTGACGGAATACCATCAGAATAATCCAAAAATTAAATACCATGTTGCATGTAAGGCCAACGGCGATGGAAGCATGAATCCCTATAAAACGCCAGGCGTGCAGATCATAAACGATCATGAGTTTACATATCATAACGCGCATTGCTTTCGGATAAAAATTCCTGAGAAACTCGGCCCGGCACAGGCTATTTATTACGATGTGGCGGCACTCCATGAAAGCTGCGAGATCATCAAGCGGGAAAAGATACTCCATCCAATTGTATATATCATGGCCTGCCGGATTGGCCCCTTTATGGAGCATTACTACCATGAAATCCACAAACTGGGGGGAAGGGTATACCTCAATCCAGATGGACATGAATTTCTCAGAGCCAAGTGGCCTGCACCAATCCGAAAATACTGGAAAATATCCGAGCAGATGATGGTGAAATGGTCGGATTTGGTCATCTGTGACAGTAAAACAATCGAGCAGTATATTCATGATTGCTATGATGGGAAAGGGACAAAAGGAAGAAACCCAAAGACAACATTTATTGCTTATGGTGCCGAGACAAGAAAGAGTAAATTGGCAGATGATGATAAAAAGCTGCTGGAATGGTACGCCAAAAAAGGTTTGCGCCCATTGGGGTACATGAATGCGGCATAATAGGAACAAGTCAGAGAGAACCTATGGCTCGCTGATACTGTTCATATTTTCTTACCCGGGAAAGTGAGCAAAAAGCCCGTAGATAGGGCGTTTTTGGCCGACTTAAGGAGGGTAGTAATGCCGCAGCGGATGGACGAAAGTCTACCCGCTGTTCGTCGTGTCTGAGACGAAAAAATTTAAAAATCGGGATTGCGGGCGTTTTCTTGCCCAATAAAAGGCGGTTGGAGCCTGGAAAGTAACCGCAAGGAATGTGAGGAGTGGACAAGAGATGGGAGAACAAAAAAAGTTGAACATAGCAATGCTCGGGCACAAAAGAATCCCATCGAGAGAGGGCGGCATAGAGATCGTTGTAGAGGAATTGAGTACCCGTATGGTAAAGAAAGGTCATCGGGTTACTTGCTTTAATCGTCGAGGTCATCATATAAGTGGTAAGAAATTTGATACTGGTAATCTAAAAGAATATAAGGGCGTCAGAATAAAAAGTGTGTTCACGATAAATGCCAAAGGATTGGCCGCAATGAGTTCTTCATTTTTTGCGGCGCTTGAGGCTGCGCTCGGAAAATATGATGTTGTTCATTTTCACGCTGAAGGCCCATGTGCCATGATATGGATTCCAAAACTTTTTGGGAAACGTTGTGTTGCCACAATTCATGGAATTGATTGGGCCAGATCAAAGTGGCAGGGCTTTGCCAAGAAATACATAAAGTTCGGAGAAAAAATGGCTGTGAAGTATGCTGACGAAATTATAGTGCTTAGCAAAGGAGTTCAAGATTATTTTCAGAATGAGTATAACAGAAAAACGGTTTACATTCCAAACGGAGTAAATAAGCCTGAAATAAAGCCTGCTGATTTAATTGATAAGAAGTATGGATTACAGAAAAATTCATTCGTATTATTCTTGGCGCGTCTTGTCCCAGAGAAGGGGCTTCAATATTTAATAGAGGCATTTAAACAGACTGAAACTAATAAAAAACTGGTTATTGCTGGTGGAAGTTCTGATTCCGATGACTTCATGAAACAAATGAAGGATATGGCAGCCGGTGATTCGAGAATCATTTTTACTGGCTTCGTACAAGGTCAAATACTTGATGAGCTTTACAGCAATGCGTATATATATTGTCTCCCCAGTGATTTAGAAGGGATGCCCTTAAGCCTTTTGGAAGCTATGAGTTATGGGAATTGCTGTTTGACTTCTGATATAGCCGAATGCGCGGAAGTAGTTGGAGACAAGGCCGTGCTTTTTCAAAAAGGAAATGTGGAAGATTTAAAAGATAAATTACTCTATGTGTTAAATCATCCTGAACTAGTACAAAAAATGAAAGACCAAGCATCGGATTATATCTGTGAGAAGTATAACTGGGATACAGTAGCAATGCAGACGGAAAAACTATATGTGGCAGGGAAGAAAAATGCGTAATATGAAAAGGAAACCATTGATTAGTGTGATAGTTCCTGTTTATAAAGTTGAACAATATTTAGTGAAATGCGTGAATAGTATTATTGCACAGACCTATTCAAATATAGAAATCATCTTGGTTGATGATGGATCGCCGGATAAAAGCGGAGAATTATGTGATAGTTTGGCAAAACTAGATCATAGAATTAGAGTAATACATAAATCAAACGGGGGATTGTCATCAGCAAGAAACGCTGGAATAGACATTGCAAAAGGTGAGTACATTGGCTTTGTAGATAGCGATGATTTTATTGAACCATATATGTATGAAAAACTATTGAATTTAATTAATGGTGAAAAGACAAAATTGGCGGTATGTGCAGTAAATTATGTTTTTGAAGATGGAAAGAAAAGGCACAAACCACTTTTAGGGGAAAATTATACATTTGATTTCAAACATGCAATCATTGAAATGAACACACATAGAATTTTTGATATGGGTGCATGGAGTAAGTTATATCATAGAAGTCTGTTCGATAATCTTCGTTTTCCAACAGGAAAGCTAAGTGAGGATTATTATATTATGTTCAAAATACTTGATAGAGCACAAAATATTAGTTATCTGGATGTGCCATGCTATAACTATTTACAGAGGAAAAATAGCATAACTCGGAATGTTAGAATAAATCATGATCATGAGTATGCAGCACGCGAGCAGATGTTGTATCTTGATAAAAAGTATCCAGAAATGAAAGTAGTAAGTCATACATCATACGCATCAGCGGCTTTGACGGTGTTTGATTTTTATATAAAGAATAATGTTCCTTGTCCAAAAGAGAATCTCCAGCATTTTCGTGAAGTTGTTAATCAAAATAAAAAGTACATAGAACAAGCGGATTATTTGTCTAAGAGTAAAAGAATTCAATTTTCACTTTTTCTGATTAGTCCGACATTGTATAAAATAATATTTAAAACATATCGCAAAATCAAGAGGATATAAGATGAATCAATTGGTATCAGTAATTATTCCTGTTTACAACGCAAAGAAAACGATAGGAAAATGTGTTAACAGTATCCTTAACAGCAGTTATACAAATCTAGAAATTTTATTAATAGATGATGGATCAGACACAGAAACTGCTGACAAGTGTGATCAAATGGTTTTAATAGATGCAAGAATTAAAGTGACGCATCAAAAAAATAGCGGTGTAAGTTCGGCAAGAAACTGCGGGATTGAAAAAGCAAAAGGAAACTTTATAATGTTTGTGGATGCAGATGATTTTATAGATTCTGATTTATTGAAGTCTATGATGAATATTGTAGAGCAGAAGCAGGCAGATATTGTGGTAGCGGGTCATAGAGAATTATATAATGATGGTAGTTTTAAAGAATGTTTCTGTAGTGGGAAAATTGATGTAAAATTTGGAAAAGAAATATTAAAAGAATTCTTTGTGACAAATAATATAAGTTGGACAGTGTGGGCTAAATTATACAAAAAATCAGTAATTCAGAATGTCCGATTTAAGGTTGGAAAACGTATCGCAGAGGATATGTACTTTAATTATGAAGTTCTAAAAAATGCGAAGACAATAGTAGAATATGGTTTTCCAGGATATAATTACATAAAATTAGAAGAATCCGCTATGGCAAGTTCGGATTGCATCAAATTTTTTGATTCATTCTATTTGACAAAAGCTGTGTTTGACGATATAGAGACCGATGAATTCTTTAAGCATCAAAAGGAACAATTTTATGTAAAGAATGAGTTGTTTTTTTTCCGGTTGATCTATGCTAAAGATAAAAAACGACAGGTAACTGATGAAATAAAAGAGGTAAGGAAAAAATTTATTGATAGCACTCAAGATATTTATATTGATTCCCTCCGTATGAGAATGGAGTTGCTATTGCTCAAATATTTTGAACCACTATATAGATTACAAGCAAAGTTTTATTGGGGAGGAAAAAGAAAAAAATGTAACATATGATACAAGTCAATTCAATAGTTGTATAATTTAAAAAGAAAATGATTTTTTTACATATTTAGCATATCTCCTTCATCAATGGAAAAATCAGTCTTACTACTATAGAACTAATCCAAATTTTCATTGGTGATGATATAAAAATTGATGAAATTTCATATTATAATGTTTAATTCGTAAAGAAATGTATACACTTATGAGGTTTTATTGCAAGTCGGAAAGGAAAAATTATGCGAATACTTTTACTTATAAATTGGAAAATACAATATTGCAATAATATACCTAAAAATCTTCAGCCATCGGATTATTGTTGCCCTCAAGAGCCTTTTTGGTTTTTTAAGTACTTTGATAATATCCCAACAATTGATGTGGTAGATATAAGTTCTCCTAAATGGATCGAAAAAATAGAAAATAAAGTAAGATTTCATTTTTATCAAACACTTAAGATCCTATTTAAGGTCAATCGATATGATTTAGTGTTCGTTCATGGTTCGAATAGTGCAATGTTATTATGTGCTTTAAGGCGTATATTCCATATAAATATGCCTCCCATACTTGATGTTGATATTTCTTCTTTCCATCAGGCAAGTCGTCATGGAATAATGCATCGATTATCGCAGTATTCTAGCAAAGCATTTGACTATATGGTATATCATACAAGCTCACAGCTGGATTATTACAAAGATCAATTTCCATGGCTTGTTAATAAATCAAGATTTATCTTACTTGGCGTTGATTATGAATATTGGAAGAATAAGACATATCCGCAAAGAGAGGATAGAAATTCATATATTGTTTGCGTTGGATATAGAAAACGAGATTGGAATACACTTTTAAAAGCATACGCTATGTCAGGAATAAAGGAAAAATTATATTTAATAGGAAATCCTAATATTTGCTGTAACAATCCAAATGTGAAGGTTCTTCCGTTTATTCCTATAGACAAGTTAATGACATATATAGTAAATTCAAAATTTTCTGTGATTCCACTAGATGATTTTAATTATTCTTTTGCACAATTGACATTATTGCAACAGATGGCGCTAGGAGTAGCAATTCTGGCCGCAGATGTTCCTTCAATTAGAGATTATGCAAACTTAAGTAATGGAATTATACTCTATAAGCCCTACAATATTGAAGATTTAAAAGAAAAATTAGTGCAGTTATCTAATTATTCAGTAGAGGACTCTCTTATGATGAAAAAAAGTAATATTGAAGCCATAAAAACATCGTTAAGCGAAATGAAAATGGCACACGAGTTCGAAGAAATTTGTAACAAGTTAGTTAATCAGGAGACGTGATTAGTTAAAAGGAGATTCAAATTGAAATTACGAGTACTTTTTCCTATATTTTATTTTTTCTTACTATGGAGTCGAATATATGTAATTTCAGGAGCCTACAATCTTCCGATAGATTCTTCAATGATACAAATTGTGTATGTTGGATTAATTGTTTTGACTGAACTGATTTATGAACGAAAATTGTCAATATCTAAAAATTTTAGTGCTATGGGAAGTGCAATAATACTCCTTATTGGATATTGGATAATTTTTGCATTTGTTTTTGTTAATCAAGCAATTGCATCATATACACAAGCGATAGCACAAAGGCAGGGCTTGTTTTTGACTGTTGTTATTGTGACGGCATTATTTGTGAGAAAGCATAAACTGTTCAGTGAATTAATCCAAACAAGCTTCTGGACGGTTGCTTTTGTGCTGGCAGTTCAATTTATCAGTAACATTACAGATGTAATGGCTATAAATATTGGATCAATATTTGATGTCTCAACGCGTTCAAGAGTGAGCTTTGGGCTAGGCCATTATAATAATCTTGGCATGTTATGCGCATGCGAAATTGTGATTGGTATTTGGTTGATTATAATACAAAAGAAAAAATTTAAAAATGCGATTTATTGTGTATTGTTTCTATCAGCAATAATGTTACTTGGAAGTGCCTCTCGAAACGCTATATTTGGATTGCTTGTGTTCATTTTAGTTGAAATGTATCTGAAATTGGATAAATATCCATTAAAAAACTTTTATAAATTTCTTGTTAAAGTGTTAATTGTTAGTATTGTTGCAGTTTTGATATTATTTGGTGATGATAATATTTCAATTAACAATATTTTGCTTGATTCGAATAGAATGACATTGTTTACTGTTGCAATTCCTACATTTATGGCAAGTAATAGAACATGGATTGGCTTAGGATTGGCATCGGGCGAAATATATGGTCAGAATTTAACTCCATATACTACATATTGGTTAGATAATGGATATATTTATACATTAATTACTACGGGATATATCGGTGCAATTATATATTTTGCATTGATTGTTTTGTTCATTTGGAAATTTGTCCAATTAAGGAGAAAAAATAGAATCATTGGCAGTCTATATCTCGGCACATTCTATATGTATTTATTTGGCGCACTATTTGAAACTACATTGTTTAATGGTGGGGTTTTACAGAATTATCTATTGATTCCTATTTTCTTAATTGGGACGAGTAAATATTTTGATTGTAAGGAAGAAACAAAGTTGAAGGAGTATAGTCTATGAAGAAAATCGCTTTAATTACTTTTCATGCTTCGCACAATAATGGATCAATGTTACAAGCGTTAGCTTTACAAAGAGCATTAATGGCACGAAATTGTATGGTAAAAATTATTGATTTTTCAAACGATGGACAAAGAAACTTGTATGCACCACTTCCGATAGCACATAATTGGAAGCAACAAATAAAAAAAATTATATGGATGACGAATCTAAAGGAACTAAAAAAACAATTCAATGCCTATTCTGAATTTTCACAAAAATATTTTATTCTTACAGAAAAGAAATACTCTAACACTTCAGATTTAATCGAACTGGAAGAAGAATATGATGCATTTATTACAGGAAGTGATCAGGTCTGGAATATTAAGTGTATTGATGCAGATGATGCGTATTTTCTAAGCTTTGTTAAGAATAAACCGCGCTATGCTTATGCAGTTAGTATGGGAGCAAATAATGCTTTTGCTATCAAAGAAAATAACAAATATGTACAATATATTAGCAGATTCAATAGAATTTCAGTTAGAGAAAACAATGCTCAAAAATGGATAAAGGAAGCAACAGGAAAACTTGTGCCAATTTGTTTGGATCCAACGATGCTTTTTAATGCAAACGAATGGGAAAGTATTATTGCAATAAATAAAGGCCCAATTATTAAGGATAAATATATTTTCTATTACTGCTTTGGTATCAGCGAGGAAATACAATGCTTTTTGCAAAGAATCTCTAAGAAAACAGGATTGCCAGTTTATTTTATTGAAGCGAAAGAATGGACATTAAAAGCATGTTGGAGACATGGTATAAAACTGGTAAGAGAATATGGACCGGATGTATATTTGAATATTGTTAAATATGCAAATTTGTTTATTACCAGCTCATTTCATGGGACAGCTTTTGGTACAATCTATAAGAAGAACTTTTGGTATATTCGAAGCAAGGATAGTGAAAGTTCAATGGATGATAGGGCAACAACGTTTTTATCACAACTTGGCCTAATGTCGCGATATAAAACGATAGAAGAACTTGAAGGACTTGATCTGTATAAAAAGATCAACTATACGGATGTTGAAAATAATTTGAATGTATTACGTGGAACATCAAATGAATTCTTGGATTTGATAGTAAAGGAAATCTGATAATGGGAAAGCATGCTTATTTGGTTATGGCGCATAATCAACTAGATTTGTTAAAAGTGCTAATCCAATGTCTGGATTATGAAGAAAATGATATTTACATTCACTTGGATAAAAAATGGAAAAATATTGATTATAATGAAATATATTCTGCAGCAAATAAATCAAAAATTGTGGTTATTAAGGAGAGAGTCAATGTGAAGTGGGGGACATATTCACAAATAGCATGTGAAATGTGTCTTCTAGAGAATGCTGTTTCAGAACATTATCAGTATTATCATTTAATGTCGGGAATGGACTTGCCGTTAAAATCACAGAAAGAAATTCATGATTTTTTTGATAAAAAAAATGGAACAGAATTTGTTCACTTTGATTCGCCTAAAATTGATAAGGAAACATATAA
>OESB01000122.1_pt1 | contig 27564 bp, 20 predicted proteins | sample 1540131 | NCBI WGS metagenome assembly OESB01 (sample SAMEA3891888, study PRJEB23780) | metagenome | biome: terrestrial biome; feature: animal house; material: Caecal content | place: Italy | collected 2015-05-05 | reverse complement strand
CAGATGATTCGATTCCTCGCTCTTGCAAGCGGCGAGAAAGCTCCAAAAAATATTTTTCTCTCACATTGAACACCTCCAATCAAAAATAGCCAGGCTCCCATTAGAGTCCTGGCATAAATACAAGTTTATACGAATTTTTCACAAAAGAGATGCGAACCGTTTTGTACACATTGCTTGGATGTGAATGTCGCGTTTCTGTGGTTAAGTTCTGCTTCTTGCCGACCAAAAAGGGCGAGGGAGGATACCATCAAAGCAAAAAATGAAGAGGGATGCGAACGAACTGGGGGACATTTTGGGAAAACAGCTTAGAAACGCCTGAGCTACAGGCCCACAACTCCCTCAAAAAAGTTGCAAAAAAGCCGTGAAACTCAACATTTCACGGCTTTTTGTGGTGGACTCGAAGGGATTCGAACCCTCGACCTCTCGGATGCGAACCGAACGCTCTCCCAACTGAGCTACAGGCCCATATGTAAAGCAGGCCGGTCTATCTTGTCTATGACAAACGTCCTGCGACTTACATACTATACCGCTTTTTGACGGAATTGTCAAGCAGATTTTTCGGATTTTTCCGTGCAGGCCGATCTGTCTTTTTCGTGGGCGGCCGGGGCGGCACACAACAAAGCCGCCGCACCAGCAGGCACTGGCACGGCGGCTCTGTTTTATGGATGCATATCGGAGAATATCAGGGGGAATCGCTTCTCACAGGAAGCGTGGGAGCTGCTCCCTGCCGGAAACGGCGGAGCGAGAGCAGCATGGGTCACTGCATTTCAATGGAAGCGCGAGGTCACTGCTCCACCATGCGGATCAGGGCCGTGCCGCCGTCCATATAGACGTCGATGTAGGCCCAGTCGGTGCCGTAGGGTTCGATCTTGGTCTCGGTGCCGTCGGCGTTGACCAGGTACAGGTCATAGCCTTCGATGGCGTCCCAGGGCATCATGACATTGGCGGTCACATCGGTCATAGTGGTCACGCCGCTGGACAGGCAGGCCACGGTCATGATCCGCTCGCCGTTGTCCAGCTTGCCCTGGTAGACGCACAACTCGCTGAGGTTGGCGGTAGCATCTTCCACTTCGCTCAGGCAGCTTTCGCCGTTGACGTCACCGCACTCGCCGCAGATGACGTAGTCCTGGACGTCGCCGTAGGGGCTGCTGAACCGGGCCACGATCTCCCCTTTTGCGGTGCCCTCGCAGTCGTTGGTCTGGTGGCCCAGGATGGAGACCGTGTAGTGGGTCGAAGCGCCCGTGGCGGCAAAGCTGGATACAGCGCCACCCACCAGCATGCAGGCGGACAGGGTCAGCATCGCGATTTGTTTCATCATGGTTTTCATAATAATCTGCCTTTCTCCCCGTTTGGGGCCTTTCTATCAGGATTGTCAGTAATGCAGTCGAAAGCGTTCACGTCCCGCTTTCCATCACCGCCTTTCAGCTTTTTGTTTATTCCATCATAGCACGCCCAGCTTGAAGCAGCCTTGAGCCTGCTATGATTTTGCCTTGAGATTGGGCCTCAGTCTTTTTTGACCGCTACCAGCACCCGGATCTTGTTGCCGGCGGCGCAGCCCATGTTGTCCCGCCAGCCGATCAGGTAATACTCTTCGGGGTTCACCTGGGACAGGGTGGTGGCGAAGTACTGGCCCTTATACCACAGATACACCTGCATGTCGTCGGCCGTCTCGTAGCGGGTGCCGCCGCTGGTGGCCGAAGCGGCGCCCAGGCCGTCGATCAGCACGGGCATCAGCTGCTGCATGGAGGTCACCTCGTCGGAAGCGTTCTTGCCGACGGCTATGCCTCCGGCCACCACCGGATACTTGACCGATGTGTTCAGGGCGGTGTTCTCCCCGTCGATGTAGCAGACGTAGCTTGCGCCGTCGCCCAGCCAGCCCAGCACCGAGCTCAGGGGGCCGGTGGTGCTGTCGGAGGCCGCGCTCAGCAGCCAGCTGGCAATGCTGCTGGGGCTGGACGTCAGGCTCTCCCAAAAGGTGCTGAGGATGCTGCCATCGATGATCCCATACAGGATCTCGCTGGTGGAGGGCAGGATGCTGTCCGCCAGGGTGGAAAGGCTGCTGCCGGAACTGCCGGTGTCGCTGCCGGAGGTGCCGTCGATGGCGGCAGCCGTCGCGTCGGTCAGGTTGCGCACGTCATCCAGGACGCCGTAGGTCCACAGGTCGCCGGTGACGTTGTCCAGGATCAGGCGGTCGATCTCCCCCGCCTCGTTGGTGGTGTAATAGCGCACGTCACCGCTGGCCAGTGTCACCCCCGATAGGCGGCTGGGACGAATCGTCCCAGCCATGCCCTCCCCGGTCGTGTCCAAGATCTCGACATCTTCTGCCAGGGCCGTGCCGCCCAGAGCAGTGCTGCCGGAGTTGAAGGCGCCGCTGGTGTGTTTTTCGTCGATGGAGCGGATGCTTTCGCCGTTCTCATCCACGGTGATCTCCACCAGCCACCCGGCGGGGTAGTTCAGGCTTTTGTCCACCTGCACCGTGCGGGTGACGCCGTCGGTGCAGGCCACGGTGACGTTTTGCAGCACGTCCGCCCCGTTGTCCTCGATCAGGCTGCGGGAAGAATCCTGCACCACCCCGTAGAACACCTGGTCGGCCTCGCTGCCGGTCAGCACCCGGACCACCTCGTCGTCCATCCCCAGCAGCAGGGTGACCACCTGGCCCACCCCGCCGCCGTTGAGGCTGGACAGGGCCGACGCCGCCTGGGAGGAGCCGATGGTGTACTCCGTACCGGCCACCGTTACGCTGGTGGGGGCGGAGGCCGACGGCGAGACCGCCGTGATCCGTCCTGCCGCCTTGGTGGTGTAGATCCAGAGGGTGCGGGCGTTGACGTTGTAATAGTAGACGTCGTAGGTGTGGAGCGAAGCGGAATTCGTCACTTCGTCGTTGCGGTAGACCGCTTCGGGCTCAAAGGGCAGCTGGGTGCTGCCGTCCGCCACAAAGGGGCCCTCCACATCTTCCAGCAGGACCGAGGAGACGTCCACCTGCCCGTCGGTGACGGTCAGGCCCAGGGTGCTGCCGTAGGTCTCCCCTTCCGCCGTCTGGGCCGTCAGGGCATTGTAGAGCAGCAGCGCCCCGTCGGCGATGGTCAGGGTGTCGCCCTGGCCGGCGGCCAGATCGCTGCGCAGGCCCAGCTCCCGGGCCTTGTTCAGCTGGGCGGTGGGGAAGGTGTCGTTCAGGGTGGTGACATCGTAGCCCAGCAGGTTGAGGACGGCGGCGCAGGCCTCCTCCAGGGTGACGGTGTTGGACGGCCGGAACGAGCCGTCCGAATAGCCGCTCATCCACCCCTGCTGGACGGCGATGCGGATGGGGGCGGCCAGCGGGTCGCTGCCGGCCACGTCGGTGAAGAGGGCGCCGCTGGTGTTGCCGGCGGCAGCGCTCTCCCGATAGCCGGAGAAGGCTGCCAGCAGCTTGGCCAGCTGGCCCCGGGTCAGGGCCGCGCCGGCGTCCTGCCCGCTGTCCAGGCCGCCCAGCATCACCGCCGCCTGGACCGCCGTATTGGAGCCGCCCGCCGAGGCCGGCATCACCAGCATGGTGCAGGCGATGCACACGGCCAGCAGCAGGGCGAAAAATCGTTTCTTCATGGGTCGTATTCCTCACTTTTCATCCCGGCCAGCTGCCGGGCATTGTCCAGGTAAAATCTGCCCAGGGGCAGATGCGGGCTGTCCCGGCGGCGTCAATCGTAGCGCAGCGCGTCGATGGGGTTGAGCCGCGCCGCCCGCTTGGCGGGCAGGTAGCCGAACAGGATGCCGATGCCCACCGAGATGCCGAAGGCCACTGCCACCGAGCTGAGGGATGGGCTGATGGTCAGCTCCATATCCGTCAGGACAAAGGGCAGCACCTGGTTGGCCGCCGCCGAGATCAGATACCCCAGCACAATGCCGGTGACGCCTCCCAGAGCAGAGGTCATGGCCGCCTCGATGACGAACAGGGCCAGGATGTACCGCTCTTTGGAGCCAAGGGCCTTTCGGATGCCGATCTCCCGGGTGCGCTCGGTCACCGACACCATCATGATGTTCATGATGCCGATGCCGCCCACCAGCAGCGAGATGCCGGCAATGACCGTCAGGACCATGATGACCATGTTGACCATCGAGGTCATGGTGTCCAGCATTTCGCTCATGCTCACGACCATAAAGCCGTCGCTGGAGTGGAACAGGTCGGTCAGGGTCTGCTCGATCAGCTCCTTGCCCTCGGCGGCCATGCTCTCGTCCACCAGGGTAAAGGTGTAGGAGCTGGCCGTCCGGCTCATGGCCGCCCGCAGGGCGGTGGTGTAGGGCACAAAGATCACGTCGTCGCTACCCTCCTGGGAGGACAGGTCGCTGACCTGGGCTTCCAGCACGCCCACGATGGTGTACTGGTCGGCCCCCACCTTGATGGTCTGGCCCAGGGCGTTGCCCCCGTAGCCAACCCGGTCGATGTAGGCGCCCACCACGCAGACTTTTTTGTTGTCGTCGATGTCCACATACTGGATGCCGCGGCCTTCTTCCACGGTGTAGCCGGCCATGTCAAGGTAGGCCTCGCTGACGCCGGTGGCGCTGGTCTCGTCCAGGGTGGAGGTGCCCACCTTGACGCTGCCCGACAGGGTCACCACCGGCGACATCGCCTCGAACAGGTCGGGGTTCTCGTCGGCGAGGGCGTACATTTCTTCCACGTCCACCGTCCGGGAGCCGAAGCCGGGGACCGAAACGGTGAGGGTGTTGGTGCCCATGGAGGAAAAACTGTCCCGCATACTCTGGGTCATCCCGTTGCCCAGCCCCACGATGACGATCACGGCCATGATGCCGATGATGATGCCCAGCATGGTGAGCAGGGTGCGGAATTTGTTGCTGGCGATGTTTTTCAGCGCCTGGCGGAAGGTCTCGCTGAGCATGGCGGGGGTCATGCGCATCCCTCCCCTCCTGCGGCCCGGACGCCGGGCTGGACCACGGCTTCGGGGGCGTGGGCGTCGCCGTCGTAGACGATGTGCCCATCCTCCAGCCGGATGATCCGCTCGGCCTGCACCGCGATGGAGTTGTCGTGGGTGATCAGGACCACCGTGTTGCCTTCCCGGTGCAGCTTTTGCAGCATGCCCAGCACTTCCCGGCTGGTGTGGCTGTCCAGGGCGCCGGTGGGCTCGTCGGCCAGGATGACCGCGGGGTCCCCCGCCAGGGCCCGGGCGATGGACACCCGCTGCTGCTGCCCGCCCGAGAGCTGGCTGGGCTTGTTGTGCAGCTTTTTGCCAAGGCCCACCCGCTCCAGGGCGTGGGCTGCCCGCTCATGGCGCTCCCCTGCGGACAGCCCCGCGTAGACGAGGGGGACTTCCACATTCTCCAGCACGTCCAGCTTGGGCAGCAGGTTGTATTGCTGAAAGATGAATCCCAGCATCTCGTTGCGGATCTCGGCCAGCTCGTCTTTGTCCATGCCGCCCACGTCCCGGCCGTTGAGCCGGTAAGTGCCGGACGTGGGCACATCCAGGCAGCCGATGATGTTCATGCAGGTGGACTTGCCCGAGCCGGACTGGCCCACGATGGCCACGAACTCGCCCTTGTTGATCTGCATCGAGATATGGTCGGCGGCCTTGACGGTGGTGTCCCCCATCTGGTAGTACTTGCAGACGGAGTCAAACTCGATCAATGCGCTCATCGCGGACCACCACCTCCCGGACCGCCGCCTCCGCCGGGCATCCCGCCGCCACCGCCGCCCGGCATGCCGCCGGGCATCATCATACCGGTGTCGCCGCTCTCTGTCAGGGCGGCGGCGTCCGCGTCGTAGGCTATGGTGTCCTCTTCGGTCAGGCCGCTGCGGATCTCAATGTAGTTGTCATCGCTGACGCCGGTCTCCACCTGGACGTAAACGTAGCCATCCGAGGCGGTCATCTCGGCGGCGTTGGCGGCGCTGGGGCTGTCCTCGGTGACCAGGACGTACCCGCCCCGCACCACCGCCCCGTTGGGGATGGACAAGGCGTCCTCGGCGCTTTCCACCACGATGGAGACACTGGCGTTCATCCCCGGCATCAGCTCGCCGTAGTCGTCGATGCGGATGGTGACGGGGTAAGTGGTGGTACCGCCGCTGGTGGTGCCGTTGGAAGAAACATTGGTCACCACGCCGGTAAAGGTCTCATCCTCCAGGGCGTCGGCCACGATGGTGGCCTGCTGGCCTTCCTGGATGGACAAAATATCCAGCTCATCCACGTCGATCTCCATCTCCAGGTAGCTCAGGTCGTGGATGATGCACAGCACCTCGCTGGTGGAAGAATCGGTGCCGATGGTCTCGCCGGCCTGCACCCCTTTCAGGATGACGGTGCCGCTGATGGGCGCGGTGATGGTGTAGTCATCCAGGGTGTTTTCGGCGTCCTCCAGCGAAAGCTCGGCGCTGCGCAGGCTGTCGGCGGCCTGTTCTTCCTGACGGGTCAGGCTGTTGCTGCTGATCTGGAGGATGGCGCTGCCCGCGCTGACGGTGCTGCCCTCCTGGACGCAGAGGGCGGCGACGGTGCCGGCCGACGCGGCGGTCAGGGTCTGGGCATTCTGATAAGTCAGCCGGGCCGAGCCCAGGGCGCTGACCCCGTTCACCGAGGCGGTAGCCGCCTGGGCGGAGGTCAGGCCCCCGCTGTTGGGCACCGCGATGGTGACGGAACGCACCTGGATGCTGCCGCTGCTCTGGGTGTCGGTGCCCGAGACCGAGCGCACGGTGCCGGCGACCTTTTCATAGGTGCCGTCCAGGGTGACTTCAGCCGCCTGCCCGGCGGTGAAGCCTGCGGCGTCCGCCGCCGGGAAATCCAGGGTCAGCAGCATGGCCGTATCGTTCCGGATGGTGGCCACCTCCTGCCCGGCGGTGACGGCGTCGCCCGGCGCCACCGAGATGGAGAGCACCGTGCCGCCGATGTCGGTGCGGATGTACTGGGCATCCACAGCGTCCTCGTAGTCCCGCTGGGCCTGGTCGAGGGTGAGCTGGGCCCGCTCCACGCTGTTGATCGCGTCGGCGCTGTCGATGGTGTAGAGGATGTCGCCCTCCTGGACCATATCGCCCTCGGCAAAGTCGGCGGTGAGGACGTCGCCCCGCACCAGACTTTTGACCTCATAGGATTCGGCCGCCTCGATGGTGCCGTCCTCGCTGTAGATGTTGGTGATGCTGCGGCGGGCCGGTGTCACCTCGATGTAGGTGCTCTGGGCCGGTGTGTCGCTGGCGCGCATCTGCACCACCCACACCCCGATGCCCACCACGGCGGCGCATACGATCACGAGGACCGGCCATCTGCGCCGGAGGAAGTTCTTTTTCCCACCCGGCGAAGCGCCCTGCGGGCTGTCCCTGTCCTCCTGTGGCTTTGTCTTGAACATTTCTGCCCCTCCTTGTCGATTGTTCCAGGAACGCCTGCCGGCCTTCCTGATGTTTCCAGTATAGCGGGTATTTCTTAGCATTCGCCCCGGAAAAACCTTAAGACTGCTTTATATGCCGTGAATTTTTTATGAATGGCCTGCGCAGCGGCGCGAAAAAGCGCGGCAGACAGGAGCCGAAGCTCTCATCCGCCGCGCTTGCGTGTGGCTTATTCTGTTTTGGCCGGCTTTACGGGGAACAGCAAGGTGATGCAGAACCGACGCGCCGTCTGGCTGACCCGGACCTCGGCCTGCATCTTTTCCATCATGGTCCGGACGCTGACAAGGCCCACCTTGGTGCTTTCGGCGCCGCCGGACTCGGGCGGCAGAGGGACGTTGGCAAAGGCCAGGCCGGCCTGCTCCCCCTCCCGCACAAAGCAGACCTGGACCGGGTGGGCCGGGTCGGCATATTTGAGGATGTTGGAGGCGATGTTGTCGAAGATGCGCCGGATATAGGGCCGGTAGACCTGCAGGACGACGTCCTCCTCCCCCAGATCCAGCAGGCAGCCATACCCGCGCTGGCCCAGCTGCTCGGCAAATTCGGCCAGGGGCTCCTCAAAGATCTGGGAGAAGGACGCGGGCCGGTCCAGGGTGACCACCGTATCCCGGGTGACCAGGGCGTATTCAAAGAGGTTGTCCGACAGCTGCTTGATCTGGCGGGCTTTGGTGTCGATCTTGGTCAGGTATTCCGCCAGCTGGGCCTGGCTGTGGTATTTGCCCCCCGCCACGATCTCGGTATACAGCAGCAGGGTGGTCAGGGGGGTGCGCAGGTCATGGGACATCTGGGTGATCAGCTCCTTGACCCGGGCGGAAGTCTCCGCCTCCTGCCGGCGCTGCTGGCCCAGGGTCAGCCGCATGGAGTCCAGGCAGGAGGCCAGGGCCGTCAGCTCGTCGCTGCCCCGCACCGTGACCGGGCGGCTCAGATCGCCGCTTTCCATCACCTGCACCTCCTGGCTGAGCAGGCAGATGTACTGCACGATCCGCCGGCACCCCAGCAGGAACACTGCCAGGAACAGGCCAACGCAGAGGACGATCAGCCCCGCCGTGCCCCAGCGCACCCAGGCCAGCACGGGGTCGTAGTAGAGCAGGACCTGCAGTTCGCCGTCGGCAAAAAAGACGCTGGCCTGTGGCATCCAATCGTAAAAGGGCGTGGGCTTGCCCTCGTGGCCGATGTCGTTGCGGTCGGGCACGAAGGAACTATAGACCATCACCTGGTCCCGGTACAGTTCCATCAGGGTAAAGTCCTGCTGCCTGACCCAGGCGGAGATCTCTTCCACATCGGTGCTGGACAGTTCTTCCTCCCGCACGAAGGCCTGGAATTCGCCTATGCGGCGGGCCGTCTCGCGCTGGCGGAAATCGCTGTTCTGGGCATAGAAGTCCACCCCAAACCTCAGCGCCGTCTGCAGGACCAGGAACAGCAGGACGCATCCCAGCCCGGCCCCCACCAGCAGCCGGATGAACTGGGCGGTGAGGCTGTTGCGCCGCATCACCGGCTCGCTCTCCGCCCCGGGCAGGCTGTTACGCTTCATGGCCGCCGCCTCCATCCCGGGCAAAGTGATAACCCTTGCCCCACACGGTGCAGACCCTGCGGGGGTTCTGGGGGTCGTCCTCGATCTTGAGGCGGAGATTGCGGATATGCACCATCACGGTGCCGTTGGAAGTGTAATAATAGGGCTCGTTCCACACCGCTTCGTACACCGCCTGGGCCGGATAGATCCGCTCCGGGTCCTGCATCAGCAGCCGCAGGATGCCATATTCCGTCTCGGTGAGGTTGACCTCCTGCCCGTCCACCCAGACCCGGTTGCAGTCCAGGCTCAGCTTTACCCCGTGGGCGCAGAGCATCCGCCGCTCCGGCGGGGCGGCGGCCTCCCCTTTGCCCCGGTAGACGGTGTACCGGCGCAGCAGCGCCCGCACCCGGGCGCTGAGTTCGGCAAAAGAAAAAGGCTTGGCCAGATAGTCGTCCCCGCCGGCGGTCAGCCCCACCAGCTTGTCCGACTCCTGGGCCTTGGCGGTCAGGAACAGGATGGGCACGGTGGAGCGCTTGCGCAGCTCTTCGCAGACGCGCAGGCCGCTCATCCCCGGCATCATCACGTCTAGGATCACCAGGTCCACCTCGGGGCTGAAGGTCTGCAGCGCCTTGGCGCCGTTTTCGGCCTCCAGGATGCGGTAACCCTCCCCTGCCAGCAAAATGCGCACGCCGTCCCGAATATCCGGGTCGTCCTCCACGATGAGGATGGTCTGTTCCGTCATATGCTCGCCCTCCCTTTTCCAAGTACAGCTCCAGTATAGCAGGAAATGCGGGGGCATTCCATGAAATTTTTCAAAAGAAATCTTAAGGTTTGGCCTCCGGACCTGCCTGCCGTTCAACTGTTGCTGCCCGGCGCTTAACCGCGCCTCGCTTGCGGCGGCGGGCCGGTGATGCTACAATAAAGCCAAAGCGGCGCCGCGGCCCGGAACACAAGAAAGGCAGGAACATCCTATGGCATCAACATACATGAACATCGGCGGACACATCGCTGCCCTGCGCAAAGCCAGGGGCCTCACCCAGGAACAGCTGGCCGCCCAGCTGGGGGTCTCGGCCCCGGCCGTCAGCAAGTGGGAGACCAACAGCTCCTGCCCTGACATCACCCTGCTCTGCCCGCTGGCGCGGGCTCTGGGCACCAACGTGGACACCCTGCTCCAGTTTGAAGAAAGCCTGTCCGACCAGGAGGTCGCCGCCCGGACCAACGAGGTGGCGGAGGCAGCCATGGCGGGTGACACCGGCGCGGAAGAACGTCTGGAGGACCTGTTTTCCCCCGGCCTTGCCTATACCAGTCCGGACGTACAGCAGGCCATGCCCCAGCCCATGCGCCGGATGCTGCTGCAAAGCATCACCGGGGAAGAAAAATACCGCCCCCTGCTGGCAGACCCCGTGGCGGCCGCCGCGCTGGACAAACTGAAGGCCAGCGTGTGACCCGCCCTTCCAGACAGAACCACACAAAACGAGGCTGGCAGCCTTTCCCGGGCTGCCAGCCTTGTGTGCTGTTTATGCGGCGCTTATCCGATGCGGCGCTTTTTGTCCAGACGCATTTTGTCGGCGATCATGGCGATGAACTCGCTGTTGGTGGGCTTGCCGCGCATGTTGTGGATGGTGTAGCCGAAATAGCGGTTCAGGGTGTCCACGTCGCCCCGGTCCCAGGCCACCTCGATGGCGTGGCGGATGGCGCGCTCCACCCGGCTGGGGGTGGCGTTGTCCTTTTGGGCGATGTCCGGATACAGGCGCTTGGTGACGGCGTTGATATACTCCGGGTCCTCCATGGCCATCAGGATGGCCTCCCGCAGGTACTGGTAGCCCTTGATGTGGGCGGGCACCCCGATCTGATGCAGGATCTCGGTGACGGTGACCTCGTCGCTGTCGGCGGTGGTGAAGGCGTTCTGCCGCGCCGGGCGGGCCGCCGCTTTCAGCACCCGGTTGACCAGCACGCTCTCCTCGAAGGGCTTCACGAAATAATAGGAGAAACCAGCGTCCAGCAGCTCCTGGACCATGGCCTCGCTCTGGAAGGCGCCGGTCACAAAAAAGGCGGTGTGCAGTTCGCCGGCGGCGTTGTAGCGCTGCTTGATGGTCAGCGCGTCCAGCCCTGGCATAAAGGCGTCCAGCAAGACCACGTTGGGCCGGACGGCCAGCATCTTCTGCAGCACCTTGGAGCCGTCCTTTTCCACCACCGTGACCTCCACGCCCTGCTGTTCCAGAGCCTCACGGCAGCGCGGCGTAATATCTGCCCCGGTGTCCGACATCAGAAATCGAATTTTATCCATCTTCGTGCCTCCCATGTATCGTGTGTTGCTGGCTGTGGGTGTACCCCTCGTGAGAACCGCGCCGCTTTTGAGCGAATGCGCCGGCGTTTCTGGCTTATCCGATGCACCCTGTCCTGACACGATAGATTTTACCATATTTTACCAGTTGGCGCAACGGTAAAAATTGCCAGTTTTTGGAAATTATGGTCATTCGCCCCTCTTTTTGCCCGGGATCAGGCTTCGGCAGGCTTTTCTTCCAGCATGGCAAGGAACTCCGCTTCACTCAGCACCGGCACCCCCAGCTCCTGCGCTTTGGTCAGTTTGCTGCCGGCCGCCTCCCCGGCCACCACATAGGCTGTTTTTTTGGAGACGGAACCGGCGGCCTTGCCGCCGTTTTTGACGATCAAGGCTTCGGCCTCTTTGCGGGAGAGGGTGGGCAGGGTGCCGGTGACCACCAGGGTCAGCCCGGCCAGGCGGTCGGTCCGGGGCTCGCCCTGCCAGCGCATATTGAGCCCCAGCTCCCGCAGGCGGCGCACCAGGTCGGTGGTGCCCTCTTTGGCAAAGAATTCCACCACGCTCTGGGCCATCAGTTCCCCGAACCCGTTGATGGTGCAGATCTCCTCGACGCTGGCCCCCTGCAGCGCCTCCATGGCGCCGAAGTGCTCCGCCAGCTGGGCGGCAGCCTTGTCCCCAATGTTGTGGATGCCCAGGGCAAACACCAGCCGGTCCAGGTTGTTCTGTTTGGAGCGGGCAATGGCCTCCAGCAGGTTGCCCGCTTTTTTCTCCTTGAATTTTTCCAGGGTGAGCAGCTGCTCCCGGGTCAGGGTGTAGAGATCCGCCGCGGTGCGGACCAGCCCCTTGTCCACCAGCTGGGTGCAGACCGCCACCCCCAGGCCGTCGATGTCCATCGCATCCCGGGAGGCAAAGTGGATCAGGTTGCGCAGGGCCTGGGCCGGGCATTCGGGATTGATGCAGCGGAGGGCCACTTCGTCATCCAGGTGGACCACCGGCGCGCCGCAGGAGGGGCAGACGGTGGGCATCCGGTAGGGTTCGGCCCCTTCGGCGTGGCGGACCACGCCGGTCACCTCGGGGATGATCTCCCCTGCCTTGCGCACCTGGATGGTGTCCCCGATGCACAGCCCCAGCTGCTGGATGATCTCGCCGTTGTGCAGCGTCGCGCGGGAAACGGTGGTCCCCGCCAGCGTCACCGGCTCAAAAGAGGCGGTGGGGGTCAGCACGCCGGTGCGGCCCACGTTGATCTCGATGTCCAGCAGGCGGGTCTCCTTGACCTCGGGGGGATATTTGAACGCGATGGCCCACCGGGGGAACTTGGCCGTCGAGCCCAGCTGCCGCCGCTGGGCAAAGCTGTCCACCTTAATGACGGCGCCGTCCATATCGAAGCCCAGGGCGGCCCGCTCCTGGCCGATCTGCTCGATCTCGGTGATGGCAGCGTCGATGTCCCGGACCAGGTGGTACCGGGGGGACACCGGCAGCCCCAGCGCCCGGAGGTAGTCCAGACTCTGGGCGTGGCTGGTCAGCTCGACGCCCCGCACCTGCTGCACATTAAAAAGAAAGATCCGCAGCCCGCGGCTTCCGGTGACCTTGGGGTCCTTCTGCCGCAGGGAGCCTGCCGCCGCGTTGCGCGGGTTTTTGAAGGGCGCCGCCCCCTGCAGCTCCTGCTCCTCGCACAGCTTCTGGAACACATCGTGGGGCATATAGACTTCCCCCCGCACCTCCAGGTAGGCGGGCGGGTTGTCCCCCTTCAGGGTCTTGGGGATGCTGCGGATGGCCCGGACATTTTCGGTCACGTCCTCGCCCACCACGCCGTCCCCGCGGGTGGAAGCCCGCACCAGCTGGCCGTTTTCATACTCCAAGCTGCAGGACAGGCCGTCGATCTTGATCTCCACCACATACTCCGGCTCCACTCCCGCGTCCCGGACCCGGCGGTCAAAGTCCCGCAGCTCCTCGTAGCTGAAGGCATCCAGCAGGCTCTCCATCTTGACGGTGTGAGTCACCTTGGCAAAGCGGCTGCTGGGGGCGCCTCCCACCCGCTGGGTGGGGGAATCGGGGGTGACCAGCTCCGGATAGGCGGCCTCCAGCTCCCGCAGCTCCCGGGTCAGGGCATCGTACTGGAAGTCCTCCAGTTCCGGGGCGTCCTGGTCGTAATAAAGGTGGTTGTTGTAGTCGATCAGCCCGCGCAGCTCCTGCACGCGCTTTTTGGCCTGTTCCAGTTCCAGCATGGTTTGTTTCCCTCTCTTACTTGGAATCTCTGTAATCAATTTATAATACCACAAAATGCGCCCGGCGGCAAACGCCTCTTTCCCGGCGGGGTGCGCCGGCAGCAAAAAACGAAAAATAACAGGAATACGCTGCAAATCAACTCTGTGCAATGAATAGCACAATGTTGCCATGAGCACTTTTTGACGATGTTTCGCAGGTGATTCAAATTCTACTGCACCTATACACATCGTATTATTGTCATATTTTCGCTCGCATCATCGTTCTTTTTTTGCATCGCTCCTTCCCGGGGCGTGCTGCGCAAAAAAAGACAGCGCACAGGGGGCGGTTTGACACGCCAGCTGTGCGCTGTCCGGTTTCAGATTTGCAGATGTAGGGGCCGGTGGCTCAGATCGAAATGGTGTTGCAGACGTCCAGCAGGACCGGGTCCAGAGACTTGGTCATCTCCAGGGCCTCGTCTACCGGGTAATCCACCAGCGTTTCGCCGCGCATACCCACGATGCGGTTGAACTTGCCCTCCTCGATCAGGCATACGGCGCGGTAACCCATGGCGGAAGCGTTGACGCGGTCCCGCAGGGTGGGCGAACCGCCGCGCTGGACGTGGCCCAAGATGGTGGCGCGGGAGTCGATGCCGGTGCGGGCCTGGATCTCGTTGGCGATCTCCTGGGCATGGCCGACGCCCTCCGCCACAATGATGATGAAGTGGTTTTTGCCGGTCTTTTTGGTCATCTCGATGCGGTCCAGCACGTCGCGCTGCATATCGAACTGATGCTCCGGCAGCAGGACGGCCATGGCGCCCGAGGCGATGGCCACGTTCAGGGCGATGTAGCCGGCGTTGCGGCCCATGACTTCGACGACGCTGCAGCGGTCGTGGCTCTGGGTGGTGTCGCGCAGCTTGTCGATCATCTCCATGGCGGTGTTCATGGCGGTATCGTAGCCGACGGTGTAGTCGGTGCAGGCGATGTCGTTGTCGATGGTGCCGGGCAGGCCGATCATCGGGATGCCCCGGTGGGCCAGCTCACGGGCGCCGCGGTACGAGCCGTCGCCGCCGATGACCACCAGAGCGTCGATGCCCAGCTCGCGGCACTTGGCCGCGCCCTTGTCCTGGCCTTCCTTGGTCTTGAACTCCAGGCAGCGGGCGGTGTACAGGATGGTGCCGCCGTCCTGGATGATGTTGGAGACGCTGCGCAGGTTCATCTCGTAGCACTCGCCGTTCAGCAGGCCGTTGTAGCCGCGCTGGATGCCGATCATCCGGTATCCCTTGTGGATGCCGGTGCGGACGACTGCGCGCACCGCCGCGTTCATGCCGGGTGCGTCGCCGCCGCTGGTCAAAACGCCAATGGATTTGATCTGTCTCTCCATAGTGGAAATCCTCCCATTCACATATGCCTTTTCCCTTTTATAAGCCTATTTCCTTCTTATTTCAGCCGGCCGCCCTCTTCCCTGCCCGTGCAGGGCAAAGGGGGCGCCGCGGCCGGGGCCCTGCCGCCCCCGCCGTATTACTGACATTATAGCACATTTTGTTTCTTTTGAAAACAGGGCACCCGTTTTGATTCACTCACATACATGTCATTTTGTTGCAACATTGTCCGCGCCCAGCAGCCGCTGCAGCTCCTGGTAGAACAGTGGGTGGCCCGAGGTATACAGCCGGCGGGGCACGGCCAGCTTTTTCTTTTCGTCGCGCAGGCAGAGGATGACCGGGATGTCCCCGTCGAAAATGCCCAGCAGGTTGATGACCTTGTCGTACTCCCGGCAGCTGCGGGAGGGCAGGCGGATATAGACCCGTTTGGGCGCCTCCCGCACCGGGTCGGGCCGGTAGTCCTGGGGGGCGGCGGGGTTGTAGCGGTCGACCGGGATGATCGACTCCGCCATCAGCTTGGCCGGCTCGTCCTCCCGCACCGACAGCCGCCCGTCGATGACCACGACGGCGTTTTCCTGCAAAGCGTCCCGGAAAAGCTCCAGTACCCGGGGGAACACGATCACCTCCAGGGTGCCGGTCAGGTCCTCCACGCTGGTAAAGGCCATCAGGGTGTTGTTCTTGGTGGTCATCATCCGGCTCTTGACCACGGTGCAGACGATCCGCACGTGGGTGTTATCCAGCTTGTGGGCGTCCTCCCCGGTCAGCATCTTGATGGTGTGGGAGGCGTACCGGGCCGACTGCTCCCGGTAGGCGTCCAGCGGGTGGCCGGACAGATACAGCCCGCTGACCTCCTTTTCCATCCGGAGCAGCTCGGTGTGGGGGTACTCGGGCAGAGCCTTGAGCTGGTAGCCGCCGTCTGCGGCCGCCTCCTCTCCCCCGCCGCTCAGCACGGCAAAGAGGTCCAGCTGGCCGTCCAGGTTCCGGCGGGCGTCGTTTTCCACGCTTTTCAGGATGCCCTCCACCGCTTCCACCTGGCTGCGGCGGGTGGCCCCCATGCAGTCGAACGCCCCAGCTTTGATCAGGCACTCCACCGCCCGGCGGTTGAGTTCGTTGCCGTGCATCCGTTTGCAGAAATCGTACAGGCTGCTGTAGGGGCGGCCCGCACGCTCCCGCACCACGCACTCGATCAGGTTGCGGCCCACGTTTTTGACGGCGTTGAGGCCGAAACGGATCTGGCCCTGCTGGTCGGTGGTGAAGCCGCCCCCCGAAATGTTGATGTCGGGCGGCAGCACCTTGATCCCCAGCCGAGTGCACTCGGCGGTGTACTCGATCACCTTGTCGGTGTTGTCCAGCACGCTGGTCAACAGGGCGGCCATGAACTGCGCCGGGTAATGGCACTTGAGGTAGGCGGTCTGGTATGCGACATAGGCATAGCAGGCCGCATGGCTCTTGTTGAAGGCGTAGGAGGCAAAGCTGGACATCTCGTCGTAGATCTCGTTTGCCACCTGCTCCGGGATGCCGTTGGCCACACAGCCGGGGCATTCGTGCCCCGGTTCGGTGCAGCCGTGGATGAAGTGTTCCCGCTCCGCCTCCATGACGGCGTGCTTTTTCTTGCTCATGGCCCGGCGGACGTTGTCCGCCTGCCCGAAGGAGAACCCGGCCAGCTCCCGGAAGATCTGCATGACCTGCTCCTGGTAGACGATGCACCCGTTGGTCACGTCCAGGATATGGGCCAGCTGGGGGGTCTTGTAGCTGATCTTGTCCGGCTCGTGGCGGTTGCGCAGATAGGTGGGGATGGACTCCATAGGCCCCGGCCGGTACAGGCTGATCAGGGCGATGACGTCCTCCAGATTTTCCGGCTGCAGGCCCATCAGGACCTGGCGCATCCCCGAAGATTCCAGCTGGAACACGCCCTCGGTCTCGCCCCGGCCCAGCATCTCATACGTGGCTTTGTCGTCGTAATCCAGCTTTGCCATGGAGAAAGCCGGGTCGTTTTTCTGGACGGCGGTCTCGGCGTCCCGGATGACGGTCAGGGTCCGCAGGCCCAGAAAATCCATCTTGAGCAGGCCCAGCTCTTCGATCTCGGTCATGTTGAACTGGGTCACCGGCAGGCCGTCGTTGGTGGCCAGGGGCAGATAGCAGTCCACCGGCTCGGGGGTGATGACCACGCCGGCGGCGTGGGTGGAAGCATGCCGGGGCATCCCCTCCACCTTGGCGGCGGTGTCGATCAGCTCTTTGACCTGGGGGTCGGCGTCGTACAGCTTTTTCAGCTCGGTGGAAACTTCCAGCGCCCGCTTGAGGGTCATCTTCAGCTCCATGGGCACCAGCTTGGCCACCGTGTCCACGCTCTGGTAGGGCAGGCCCATCACCCGGCCCACGTCCCGGATGGCGTTGCGGGCGGCCATGGTCCCAAAGGTGACGATCTGGGCCACGTGGTCCGAGCCGTATTTCCGGTTGACGTAGTCGATGACCTCCTGGCGGCGCTCGTAGCAGAAATCCACGTCGAAGTCGGGCATGCTGACCCGCTCCGGGTTCAAAAAGCGCTCGAAGATCAGGTTGTAGCGGATGGGGTCGATGTCGGTGATGCCCACGCAGTAGGCCGCGATGCTGCCTGCGCCCGAACCGCGCCCCGGCCCCACCGGGATGTTCTGGCTCTTGGCAAAGTTGATGTAGTCAAAGACGATCAGGTAGTAGTTGGTATATCCCATCGACCGGATGACGCCGATCTCGTACTGGAGCCGCTCCCGGTTGGCCTCGGGCACGTCGGGGCCGTAGCGGCGCTCCAGCCCTTCCCAGCAGAGTTTTTCAAAATAGGCCTGGTTGTCCATCCCGTCGGGGGCTTTGTAGTAGGGGATCTTTGTGTGGCCGAAGTCGAAGTCGAAGCTGCACTGCTCGGCGATCCGGGCGGTGTTGGCGCAGGCCTCCGGCACCATCGAGAACAGGCTGTACATCTCCTCGGTGGTCTTGAGGTAGAACTCGTCGGTCTGGAACTCCATCTTGTCGGCGTCCTGGATGGTCTTGCCGGTCTGGATGCACAGCAGGATCTCCTGGACCCGGGCGTCCTCCCGGCGCAGGTAGTGGGCGTCGTTGGTGGCCGCCATGGGGATGCCGGTGTCCCGCGCCAGCTGGATCAGCCGGGGCAGGACGGTCTCGTCCTCGGCCAGGCCGTGGTCCTGCAGCTCGATGTAGTAGTTGCCTGGCCCGAACAGGTCGTTGTACCACAGGGCGGCGGCTTTGGCCCGCTCGTAATCCCCTGCCAGCAGCGCCTGGGGGATCTCCCCCGCCAGGCAGGCCGACAGGCAGATCAGCCCCTCGTGGTATTGTTCCAGCAGCTGCTTGTCGATCCGGGGCTTGGAATAGAAGCCCTCGGTGAAGGCGGCCGACACCATCTTGATGAGGTTTTTATAGCCTGTCTCGTTCTTGCACAGCAGGATCAGGTGGTGGTTGCCGTCGATCTTGTTCACCTTGTCGAACCGGGTGCGGGTGGCCACATAGACCTCGCACCCGATGATGGGCTTGACGCCGGCCTTTTTGGCCGCCTTGTAAAACTGCACGCAGCCGTACATCACCCCGTGGTCGGTGCAGGCGACGACGGTCTGGCCGCACTCTTTGACCCGTTCCATCAGCTGGTCGATGCGGCAGGCGCCGTCCAGCAGGCTGTACTCGGTGTGGACGTGCAGATGGACAAAATCCCGCTGTGCCGCGGTAGCTTCGCTCACGATCTTCCCCCCTCCTTCCGGGTCCGCAGGTCGGCGGACATGGCCTCCAGCCGCTTGAGGCGGTGGGCCAGCCCCGACTTGCTGGGCCGGGGCTCAATTTTTTCACACAAAGCGGCCAGAGACAGCTCGGGATACTCCAGCCGTTTGACCGCCGTCTCGCGCAGCGGCTCGGGCAGGGCGTCCAGCGCGTCCTGTTCCTGCAGATAGCGCAGGGCCCGGATGGCCGACGCATTGGCCCGCACCGTCTTGCCCAGGTTGGCGGTCTCGCAGTTGGTGTACCGGTTGACCCGGTTACGGACCGATTTGACGGCCCGCTCGCTGTTCATCTGGCCGGCGGCCTGCCCGGCCCCCATAAAGACCAGCAGGGCCTGGATGTTGGCGCAGGCTTTCAGATAGATGACGTTGACCCCCTTGCGGCGGCTGCGCCGGGGGGCAAACTCATGTTCGGCCAGCAGGGCCTCAAAATCCCGGGCCAGGTTGGTCCGGGGGGTGGTAAATTCCAGGTGATAGCCCTTCTGCGGGTCGGTGACCGTCCCGCAGCAGAGGAACGCCGCCCCCACATAGGCGCTGACGCTGTCCCGGCTGCGGATCAGGCCGGGGTCGATCTGCAGGCTGGTCTCCCGTCCGGTGGTGCCGAACAGCGCGTGCATCCGGGCCACGCAGGCGGCGTCCTCGATCTTGAACTCGTAGACAGGCCCGCTGGCGTGTTCCCTGCGGCAGACCCCGCCCTGGACGCCGCATCGGGCAAAGCACTGCATGGCATAGCCGGCGGTCTCGGCCTGTTCGGTCTGGATCACCAGCCCTCTGGCGTCAAAATGTTTTGCAAAACAGGCCAGCCCATAGCAGGCCGCCCGGACGGCGGCCTCGGACGCCAGCGCCCGCCCGGCGATCTCGCTCCTGGCCTCGGAGGCAAAGCTCATGCTTCGTCCCTTCCTTATTTATAGTATCGTGTTCACCGGGACGCATCCCGGTGCTGGAGGCTGACGGCGTAGCCCTGCTGCTCGCAGTAAGCCGCGATCTTGCGGGCAAAGGTGATGGACCGGTGTTTGCCGCCGGTGCATCCCACCCCGATGGTCAGCTCGCTCTTGCCCTCTTTGACGTACAGGGGCAGGGCGTACTCCAGCAGGTATTCGATCCGTTTCAGCAGCTCCCGGGAAGCGTCGAAGCTCATCACATAGTCCACCACTTCCTGGTCCATGCCGGTCTTGTGCTTGAGCTGGGGCACATAGAAGGGGTTGGGCAGGCACCGGACGTCCAGCACCAGGTCCGCCTCCCCCGGCAGCCCGAACTTGAACCCGAAGGAGACGACGTTCAGCCGCATGGCGGCCTTGGCCCCGCCCCCCGGGATGAACAAATCGCAGATGCGCTCCTTGTTCTGGGCCGTCGAGAACAGGCTGGTGTCCATCACATAGTCCGCCCGGTCCAGCAGGGGCTGCAGGATCTCCCGCTCTTTGGTGATGGCCTGGATGGTGGGGATGTTCTCCGTCAGGCTGATGGGGTGGCGGCGGCGGGTCTCTTTGTAGCGGCGGCAGAGCACCTCGTCCGACGCATCCAGAAACAGCACCTTATAGGGCACCTGCTGCAGGTCCAGCAGGTCCAGGGCCTCCTGCACTTCCTGCCGGGTGTGGCAGCCCCGCACGTCCATCGAGATGGCCACCCGGTCCAGCTGGTTGTCGCCGGCCCGGGCAAAGGCCGCGATCTGGGACAAAAGTTTTGCCGGGATGTTGTCCATGCAGAAATAGCCAATATCTTCCAGTGCGTTCATCGAGACCGATTTGCCCGAACCCGAAAGCCCGCTTACGATCAACAGCTCCATAGCCGCTCTCCACTTCCTTGGTGATATGTTACAGCTCTACGACGCGGATCTCCTTTTCCAGGACAAAGCCGGTCTGTTCTTTGACGATCTGCTGCACTTCGCTGCACAGGGCCAGCACGTCGGCGCAGGTGGCGCCGCCCAGGTTGACCACAAAGCCGCAGTGCTTTTCGCTGATGGCCGCGCCCCCGTGGCGGTGGCCCCGCAGGCCGCACTGTTCGATCAGCGCGCCGGCAAAAGCGCCCGCCGGGCGCTTGAAGGTGCTGCCCGCGCTGGGTTTATCCAGGGGCTGTTTGTCCCGGCGGCGGCCCATCAGGTCGTTCATCCGGGCGGCGATGGCCTCGGGGTCTCCGGGGGCCAGCCCGACGGAGGCCGACAGGATGCAGCCGCCGTTCGATTCAAAAACGCTGTGGCGGTAGCCCAGATCCAGGGCGGCGGCGGGCGCCTCCTCGATCTGCCCTTCAGCGGTCAGGTACCGCACCGAGAGCAGGACGTCTTTCATCTCGCCGCCGTAGGCGCCGGCGTTCATATAAACCGCGCCCCCCACCGTGCCGGGGATGCCATAGGCAAACTCCAGCCCGGTCAACCCGGCGTGCAGGGCCGCCATGCACAGAGCGTTCAGCGGCATCCCGGCCGGCGCGGTGAGGGTGTCCCCTTCCCGGCGGACCTCCCCTTTCATCCCCGTCAGGCTGATGACCGCCCCGGCGTAGCCTTTGTCCCCGAACAGGATGTTGCTGCCGTTGCCCAGCAGGTAGCAGGGCACGGCCAGCTCCCGGCACAGGGCGGCGGCCTGGCACAGCTGCGCCTCGCCGGCGGGCTGGACAAAGACTGCCGCCGGCCCCCCGATCTTAAAGGTGGTATGGGCGGCCAGGGGCTCCTGTTCTTTGTACGCGATGCCGGCCGCCCGCAGGCGGGCCTTTAAGGTCTCGTGGTTTTCCAAACTGTGCTCCTCTCAGTCGATGGTGGCGTCCAGACCCAGACGGATCAGCAGCTCCTTGGCCGCGTTGTAGCCCATCTTCTTCTGGCGGTTGTTGATGGCGGCGGTCTCCAGCACCACGGCCAGGTTGCGGCCGGGAGAGACCGGGATCTCGGTGCTGGGGATCCTGACGCCCAGAATATCGTAGTATTCGGTCTCAAGGCCGGTGCGCTGGTAGTTCTTCTTGGGGTCCCAGGGCTCCAACTGGACCACCAGGTCCACCGTCTCGGTCACCTTGACCGCGCCCGCGCCGTACACCCGGGACACGTTGATGATGCCCACGCCCCGCAGCTCGATGAAGTGGCGGATGTTCTCGGGGGCGGTGCCCATGATCTGCCGGTTGGAGACCTTGCGCAGCTCGACGGCGTCGTCGGCCACCAGCCGGTGGCCCCGCTTGACCAGCTCGATGGCCAGCTCGCTCTTGCCGATGCCGCTGTCCCCTACGATCAGGATGCCCTCGCCGTACACCTCCACCAAAACGCCGTGGCGGGTGATGCGGGGGGCCAGCTCCATGTTCAGGACGCTGAGCAGGCTGCCCATCAAAACGCAGGTGGCCTCGTTGGAGCGCAGCAGGGCTACCTTATATTTCTGGGCCAGCTCCACCATCTCGGGGAACGGGGTCAGCTCGTCGCTGCGGGAGACGATCACCGCCGGGGGCATCTGCCCAAACAGATGGTCCAGCGCCTCGTAGCGGCGCTCGGGCGTCTGGACCGAGAGGAAGTTCATCTCGGCCAGGCCCATGATCTGCAGGCGCAGATTGTCGAAATACTCGTAGTAGCCGGCCAGGAACAGGCCCGGGCGGTTGACCTCGGCGATCTCGACGTTGATCCTGCTCAGCTCGCATGGGGTGTAGACCACCTCCATGTTGACCCGCTCAGACAGTTTGGCGAGCGATATTGTAAAGTTTTCCATCCTTGTATCCTCCTGTGACAGACGGGACGCGCTGTCCGTTTCGGCCGGGACTTGCAGGTCGGTGCGCAAAATTCCCATTTTTTATATTATAATCAAAACCGGACGGGATTACAATTCCCCCGGGGCATTTTTCCGCATTGCGCGCGGCCCTTCCGTCCGCTATAATAAAAAGGAAAGGCGGGGTTTATGTAAACCATCCTTTACACAGATTTTACATTGCTCCGGTTTCACATTTTACATCCCTGCACTATACTCAAAGCGAATGCGCGTAAAGTATCTGTAAACCATCCACTCCCAACCTGCAGAAACGAGGATAGACCATGAGCATCACGCACGTTTTTTCCCTGCTTGGCGGCCTTGCACTGTTCCTTTATGGCATGGACCTGATGGGCAAGTCCCTGGAGCGGCAGGCCGGCAGCCGGCTGCAGAAGATCCTTGCCCGCCTGACCGAAAACCCCTTCAAAGGGTTTCTGCTGGGGCTTGCCGTCACCGCCGTGATCCAAAGCTCCAGCGCCACCACGGTGATGGTGGTGGGCTTTGTCAACAGCGGCATCATGGAGCTGCACCAGGCCATCGGCATCATCATGGGCAGCAACGTGGGCACCACCGTCACCAGCTGGATCCTGAGCCTGACCGGCCTGGAGGGCGACAGCCTCCTGATCCAGCTGCTCAAGCCCTCCACCTTCAGCCCGCTGCTGGCCTTTGTCGGCATTCTGCTGTTCATGTTCGGCGGCGAAAAGAAAAAGGGCGCCGGAGGCATCCTGATCGGCTTTGCCATCCTGATGACCGGCATGACCGCCATGTCCGACGCCGTCTCCCCCCTGGAGGACGAGCCCTGGTTCACCGAGCTGTTCGTCCGCTTCTCCAACCCCATCCTGGGCGTACTGGTGGGGGCCCTGGTCACGGCGGTGATCCAGAGCTCCAGCGCCAGCGTGGGCATCCTGCAGGCCCTGAGCTCCACCGGCGCCATCACCTACGGCAGCGCCATCCCCATCATCATGGGCCAGAACATCGGCACCTGCGCCACCGCCCTGATCTCCTCGGTGGGGGCCAACAAAAACGCGCGGCGGGCCGCCATGGTCCACCTCTACTTCAACATCATCGGCGTAGCGGTGTTCCTAGTCCTTTTCTACGGCCTGAACGCGGTGTTCCACTTCACCTTTGTCAACAATGTGATCGCCCCCTGGGGCATCGCGGTGGTCCACTCGGTGTTCAACCTGGGCACCACCGCCCTGCTGCTGCCCTTCACCAGCCTGCTGGAACGTCTGGCCTGCATGACCATCCCCGACGACGAGAAAAAAGAGAGCTTTACCCTGCTGGACGAGCGCCTGCTGAACACCCCTTCGGTGGCTGTGGAGCAGGCCCGCGCCGTCACCTCCAACATGGCCGAGACCGCCCGCACCGGCGTCATTCAGGCCATGAGCCTGACCCACCGCTGGGACGAGGAGCTGGCCAAAAAAGTGCGGGAGCAGGAAAAGCAGGTGGACCGCAGCGAGGATGCCCTGGGCACCTACCTGGTCAAGCTGTCCGGCTACGCCCTGAACCACGAGGACGGCCAGCAGGTCAACACCCTGCTGCATACCATCAGCGACTTTGAGCGGATCAGCGATTATTCCGTCAACCTGCTGCTTTCGGCCCAGGAGATCCACGACAAGAAGATCGCCTTTTCGGCCGACGCCCAGGAGGAGCTGGGGGTGCTGGAAGATGTGGTCCAGGATCTTCTGAACCGCGCCACCGAGGCCTTCCGCCAGAACGACCTGCACCTTGCCAGCAAGGTGGAGCCCATGGAGTCGGTGGTCAACGAGCTGGTCCGGGCCATCAAGGCGCGGCACGTCGCCCGGCTGCAGGCCGGCAGCTGCTCCATCACCTATGGCTTTGTGCTGGACGACCTGCTGACCAGCTACTCCCGCATCTGCGCCCACTGCAGCAACGTGGCGGTAGCCCAGATCGAGGTGGCCCAGGACAGCTTTGATACCCATGCTTATCTGTCCGACCTGCGGCACAACCGGGCCGCCGAGGAGAGCAAGGCGTTCCAGCGCCGGGTGGACCGCTACCGGGCGCGCTACACCTTTCCCAACGAAAACGGGACCGCAAAGCCCGTAAAGAAGGAGGAACCCTGAGATGATCTATATCGTAGAGGACGACGCATCCATCCGGGAGCTGGAGCAGTATGCGCTCCAGTCCAGCGGGTACGACGTCAAGTCGTTTGAGGAGCCCGAGGCTTTCTGGCAGGCCATGCGGATCACCGAGCCCGAGCTGGTGATCCTGGACGTGATGCTGCCCGGCGAGGACGGTTTTTCGATCCTGAAAAAGCTGCGGGGCACCCCCGCCCTGCGCCAGCTGCCCATCATCATGGTCACCGCCAAATCCAGCGAGCTGGACACCGTCCGTGGCCTGGACTGCGGCGCCGACGATTATATCACCAAGCCCTTTGGGATCATGGAGTTCCTCAGCCGGGTGCGGGCCGCCCTGCGGCGCTCGGCCCCGCCGGCCAAACCCAACGTCTACTCCTTCCACGAGCTGTTGCTGGACAACGCGCGCCACAGCGTGACGGTGAACGGCGTGCCGGTGGACCTGACCTATAAGGAATACAGCCTGCTGCGGCTGCTGCTGGAAAACACCAACCTGGTGGTGACCCGGGAGACCATCCTGCAGGTGGTGTGGGGCACCGACATCTCGGTGGAAAGCCGCACGGTGGATATGCACATCCGCACCCTGCGCAAAAAGCTGGGCAGCGCGGGCAGCTACATCCTCACCGTCCGCAAGGTGGGCTACAAGCTGGCCGACAGCGAGGAGGGCGCCGAAGAATGAGGACCCGCAGCATGGAGGAGACCATCGGCCGCCGGCTGTACCTGATGGGATTCCTCAGCCTGGTGGTGGCGGTGGCGGTCTGCATCTTCGTCTTTCACCAGGCTTTTACCAAACAGGCCTGGCGTGCGCTGGAAAACGAATCCTCCCTCATCACCGCCCAATACCGCTACGACCCGGACAGCCTCCAGGCCCTGGACTCGGACCGCATCCGGGTGACCCTGATCTCCCCCAGCGGGGAGGTCCTCTATGAGTCCACCGATGCCGACGAGCAGGCCGAAATGGAAAACCATCTCTCCCGCCCCGAGGTCCAGGAGGCGTTTGCAGCCGGCCAGGGCGAGGACATCCGGGACTCGGCCACCACCGGCTACGAGACCTATTATTACGCCGTATTGCTGGAGGACGGCAACGTCCTGCGCACCAGTCAGGATGCCGAAACGGTCTGGGCCCTTTACGACCAGGCCCTGCCCGCCATCCTCATCAGCTGCTTTGTCATCATGGGCAGCGCAGCTTTCCTGGCCGGGGTGCTGACCCGGCATCTGGTCCGGCCCATGCTGAAGATGACCGACGACCTGGACCACATCCAGGAGAACGTTCCCTACCAGGAACTGGTCCCCTTTGCCGACGCCATCTACTCCGACCGGGCCATGCGGGAGAGCAACGAAAAAATGCGCCAGGAGTTCACCGCCAACGTGAGCCACGAGCTCAAGACGCCCCTGACCAGCATTTCGGGCTACGCCGAGATGATCGAGACCGGGCTGGCCCGGCCCGAGGACGTGGCCTCCTTCGGGCAGAAGATCCACAGCGAGGCCAGCCGGATGCTGCGGCTGGTGAACGACATCATCCAGCTGTCCCATCTGGACGCCTCGGGCAGCACCCACGACGCCCCCGTGATGGAGCCGGTGGACCTGTCGGTCATCGCGCGGGAGTGCGCCGAGCGCCTGAAGGTGAACGCCCGGCGGGCCTACGTCACCCTGAACTTCCGGGGCGAGAGCGCCCAAGTCAAGGGCTCCCCCAGCCTGCTGGAAGAGCTCTGTCAGAACCTGTGCGACAACGCCATCCGCTACAACCGGCCCGGGGGCCGGGTCCTGCTGGAGACCGGCCGCACCCGGGAGGGCCACCCCTATCTCTCGGTGCAGGACAACGGCATCGGCATCCCCAAAGAGGCTCAGGGCAGCGTCTTTGAGCGCTTCTACCGGGTGGACAAAAGCCGCAGCAAGGCCACCGGCGGCACCGGGCTGGGGCTTGCCATCGTCAAGCAGATCGCCCGCATCCACAACGCCCGCATCCGCCTGAACAGCGAGGTGGGGGTGGGCACCACCGTGACCATCACCTTCGAGGGGCTGGACGCCTGATTCCCCGCTTCCTCTCAATAGATCGCAACGTCTGTCCGCAGCGGCGGGCAGGCGTTTTTTGTCGGGTCCAGCGCTGCACCGGTCTGCAGGGCCTGATAGGCCCCCAGGCCCAACAGGTCCTGCCCGGCGGCCCACCGCTCGGCCAGCAGGCCGGTGCACAGCTGCCCCAGCCGGGCCAGCTGATCCGGCGCGGGCTCGATGCTGCCGGCGGCCGTCTGGCAGTCCAGCCGGAGGGCGAACCCCTCCGCCCCTGCCTCTACGCTGAGCAGCGGCCGGCGGAGGATCAGGGGCCGCTCCCCCAGCCAAAAGACGAACTCCTCTCCTTTGCCCGTCAGCAGGCGGTACACCGCCGTCTTTTCGGCATCCCAGGGGGACTGTTCCGTCTCGGACAGAAATACGCCTTCTTCCAGGGCGGCGGGGCCGTTTTCTTCCAGGGCCAGCACCGGCAGCAGGACGCCGCCGTCCACCCGGGCCTCGTACAGCCGGGGCAGGATCCGCCGGGCCTGTTTGAGGGCCTGGAGCAGCTGGGTCAAGGGCTCGCCGCCCTCCTCCGTGGCCTCGGACAGCTCCCCGCAGGAAAAGCGGCACGCCGCCAGCCGGGCGCTGGTCCGCCCGCACTGCCGGGCCAGCACCAGAGCCTCGTATTCTTCCAGCGCCGTCCAGCCGCCGCCCGGCATCAGCAGCAGATAATCGCACAGGCGGAAATTTGCCGTCAGGGGCAGGGCCGCTTCGGCGCTGGCCAAAGCCCGCTCCAGATCCGGGCCCTGAGCCGCGGCAAAGCGGATGCCGTCCGACACTTCGGAGGAATCCGCCGACGCTTCGGGCGCCTGGTAGAGCAGGCCCACCGTCCAGTGTCCTTCCCCCGGCTCCAGCAGCACCGCCCGGACCATGCTCTTTTCGGTGGTGTCGGTGCGGGCAAAGGCCAGGCAGAACGCCGCCAGCAGCCCGGCGGCCCAGCATCGCAGCAAACGGTTTTTGGGCATCCTCTTCCCCCTTCGGTTTTGCTGCTGTCAGTATGCGCAGGGCCGGGGGCGAATATCCCGATTGACCGGCCCGCCGCCCTGTGCTACACTGGTACCAAACCACTCACACACAGCAAAGGAGAACCCTCTATGCACTACGATTTCACTTCCATCCTGGACCGCCGCGGCAAGGATTCCATCGCCGTGGACGGCCTGGGCCGCAACCCCGGTTTTGCCCCCGACGCCCCCCGGGACGGCTTCGACCCCATCCCCATGTGGGTGGCGGACATGAATTTCCCC
>OESB01000114.1_pt1 | contig 29733 bp, 30 predicted proteins | sample 1540131 | NCBI WGS metagenome assembly OESB01 (sample SAMEA3891888, study PRJEB23780) | metagenome | biome: terrestrial biome; feature: animal house; material: Caecal content | place: Italy | collected 2015-05-05 | reverse complement strand
CGGGGCCTTCCTTTGTGATTTTGACCGTAGGCGAGGGGATGCTGGGCAGCGCCGGGGCCGGAGTGCGTCTGTTCGCCGCCCAGGTCCTGGCGGGCCTGGTCGCGGCCGCCCTTCTGCGGCGGGTCCGCCGTCCGGCCAGGCCGGAGCAGCTTTTGCCTGCCGCCGGCACTGACCCGCTGCCGCCTCTGCGGCTGGACGGGGTCATCGCGGACGCCGCCCTGACCTACGTCAAACTGTGCGGCTTCATCCTGTATTTCCGGCTGCTGGCGGGAGGGCTGAGCGCCGCGGCGCCGGCGCTGGGCCTGCCCGCCGCCCTCCTGCTGGAGGTCTGCTCGGGGTGCGACCTGGCTTCCCGGACGGGGCGGTGGGCCGGGTGGCTCTGCTGTGCCGCGATCAGCCTGCAGGGGCTGTCGGTGTTGCTGCAGGTGCGGACCATCTGCCCGGCGCAGGTGTCGTTCCGGCCGCTGCTGGCCGCCCGGCTGCTCCATCTGCCCCTGTCCCTGGCCTTTTTCCGGCTACTGCTGTGGCTGCCGGGTGGAGCGGCTCCCGCGGCCGCGGCGCTGCATCCGTCGCCGGTCCTTCTGCGGCGGGTCCCGCCCGACTGCGCCCTGCTGGCGTTTCTGGGCTGCTGCCTGGCGGTGTGCCAGCTGAGCCGCGCCCTGCCCGGGCCCGGAGCAAAAAGAAAAGCCCCGAAGCCGTAAAAACGGCCTCGGAGCCTTTGCTGGAGCTACTGATCCGATTCGAACGGACGACCTGCTCATTACGAGTGAGCTGCTCTACCGGCTGAGCCACAGTAGCATGCTGCCTGGCTGCAACACAAATTATTTTAGCATAAAAGTGCGGCTGTGTCAAGCGATTCCGCCGCGGCGGGGCCATGGCCGCTATTACAGGAAAAAGCGCTTCAATGTGAGCGAATAATTTTGTGTAACCTTCACAGTTTCCACTATAAAGTTTTGGTGATATAATAAAGAGTAAGAATCATTTTCATGTCGAAAAGCAAACCGTTTCGGGAGGGATCACATGGCTGAAAAAAGCATCGAACTGGACAGCGTGGAAGTGGCTGCCGCCGTGTTCGGCAACTGCGACTGCAACATCCGTCTGTTGGAAAAGGAGTTTTCCGTCACGGCGACCTGCCGGGGCACCATGCTGCGCCTTGCAGGCGAGGCGGACAACGTGGCTGCTGCGGCCCGCGCGGTGGAGGGGATGCTTCTGCTGAACGAGAACCACACCCCTCTTGAGGACCAGACCGTCCGCTACTGCATGAGCCTGGCCCACGACGGGGAGGAAAAGCGGGTGCGGGAGCTGACCGAGGACTTTGTGGCGGTGACCGCCAAGGGGCGGCCCATCCGCCCCAAGACCCTGGGCCAGAAGGAATACCTGAACGCCATCCGCACCCACCCCATCACCTTTGGGGTGGGGCCGGCCGGCACCGGCAAGACTTATCTGGCGGTGGCAATGGCGGTCAAAGCCTTCAAGGCCAAGGATGTGTCCCGGATCGTGCTGACCCGGCCGGCGGTGGAAGCAGGGGAAAAACTGGGTTTTCTGCCCGGCGACCTGCAGCAGAAGGTGGACCCCTACCTGCGGCCCCTCTACGACGGACTGTTCGATATGCTGGGGGCCGAGACCTTCGAGCGGCTGACCGAAAAGCAGATGATCGAGGTGGCCCCCCTGGCCTATATGCGCGGGCGGACGCTGGACGACTCCTTCATCATTTTGGACGAGGCCCAGAACACCACCGGCGAGCAGATGAAAATGTTCCTGACCCGGATGGGCACCGGCTCGAAAGTGGTGGTGACCGGCGACGTCACCCAGATCGACCTGCCCGACCGCACCCGCAGCGGCCTGGTGGACGCTTTGCAGGTGCTGAAAAACATTTCGGGGATCGCCCAGTGTTATTTTAACGAAAAAGACGTGGTGCGCCACCGGCTGGTGCAGGAGATCATCAAGGCATACGAGGCCGCCGCGCACCCGGCCAAACGCTGACCCTGCCGCGCGAGACGCAGGGATTTACGATAAGAAGAGCGCCGCAAAAAGAAAGGAGCGGACCCATATGTCCAACAAAGTACTCATAGCCAACGAACAGAAGGCGGTCAAAGTGCCGTCCGGCCTGCGCATCCTGATCCGCCGGGCCTGCAACGCCGTGCTGGAATACGAGCATTTCGAGGGTGCCGCGGAGATCAGCGTCACCTTTGTGGACAACGCCGCCATCGCCGAGCTGAACAACCAGTACCGCAGCAAGCCCATGCCCACCGACGTGCTCAGCTTCCCGCTGGGGGTGGACGGCAAATACGACATCGACGAAAACAACGGCTGCAAGATGCTGGGGGACATCGTCATCAGCATGGAGCGCGCCCTGGAGCAGGCCAACCTTTACGGCCACTCCCTGCAGCGAGAGGTGGCGTTCCTGACCGTCCACTCGATGCTGCACCTGCTGGGCTACGACCACGAGAACGGCGGCCTGGAGGCCGTCCGTATGCGGGAGCGGGAAGAAGCCGTCCTGCAGCAGCTGGGCCTGCCCCGCACCGTCAGCTACACCGAGTAAGGATCAAACAGAAAGAGAGCAGACTTTTGAATCACAACGACAATTTTGCCGGCGGTACCGCGTCGGTGTTCGTGGCGGTCATCGGCCGGCCCAACGTGGGCAAATCCAGCCTGACCAACCTCCTGGTGGGGGAAAAGGTAGCCATCGTCACCTCCAAGCCCCAGACCACCCGCACCCGGATCACCGGCGTGGTCACCCGCGGGCCGCTGCAGTATGTGCTGCTGGACACCCCCGGCGTCCACAAGGCCAAAAACAAGCTGGGCAAGCGGATGGACAAGACCGCCAGCGACTCGCTGGGGGACGTGGATGTGTCCATGATGCTGTTCGAGCCCCACCCCGGCCTCAACGAGTCGGAGCAGGCGCTGATCGACGCGCTGCGCCGCAGCGGCCCGGCCATCGCCGTCATCAACAAGACCGACCTGGTCCGGGACCCGGCGGAGCTGGACGCCCGCCGGGCTGAGCTGGAGGCCCTGGGCGTGTTCGACCAGGTGTGCGCCGTCAGTGTCCGGGACCGCAAAAACTGCGAAGAACTGTTCGACGTGCTGGGCCGCTATGCCGTGGAGGGCCCCCACTACTTTGACGACGACGCCTACACCGATATGCCCGAAAAAGAGCTGGTGGCCGAACTGATCCGGGAAAAGGCCCTGCTGTTCATGCGGGACGAGATCCCCCACGGGCTGGCGGTGGTGGTGGAGCGCTTCAAAGAGCGCCCCGGCACCGACCTGGTGGACATCGACGTGAACATCTACTGCGAGCGGGAGAGCCACAAGGGCATGGTCATCGGCAAAGGCGGCGCCATGCTGAAAAAGATCGCTAGCGCCGCCCGGGCCGACTGCGAGGAGTTCCTGGGCTGCCGGGTCAACCTGCAGTGCTGGGTCAAAGTCAAGCCCGACTGGCGGGACAACGAGTTCCTTTTGAACAGCTTCGGCTTCCGCCAGGACAACGGCCGCAGGTGACCGCCTGCCAGAACAGGACAGATTTCCCGGGGATACCGCGCTAAGATGGGGTTAATCTAAACGGCAGGGACACGGCAGGGACCTGACCCCCAGAAAGGCGAGGTGCAGACAGATGGATGCGGAGAGCTGCTGGAAGGCGTTTGCCTCCACCGGGAAGATCGGCCATTATCTTGACTACAGACGGGCGGCGGCCGGTGGCCCCGCCCCCGGGCAGGGGACGTGCAATGGACGAATTTGTGATCATGGGCCTGGTGCTGCAGGAGATCGAGTACGGCGAAGCGGACCGGATCCTCAAGATACTGACGGCTGAAAAAGGGCTTATCAGCGCATTCGCCAAAAACAGCATGCGGCTGACAAGCCATCTTTTTGCGGCCTGCGGCCAGCTTTGCTATTCAGAGTTCGTCCTCCGGCCCGGCCGCAACACCGAGGAACGGATGTACACCGTGGTGGAAGCGGGCTACGAGACCGACTTCCGCAACATCGGCTACAGCTTCGAAGCCCAGGGCGTCGCCATGTACATGGTGGAGTTCACCCTGGCGCTTTCGCTGGCCGAACAGCCGGCGGAAAAGGAGCTCAAGCTCCTGATGAACTGCCTGTACAAGATCTGCCAGCAGAGGACCGACCCCAAACTGGTCAAGGCGGTGTTCGAGCTGCGGATGACCTGCGAGTGCGGTTTCCAGCCCCAGCTGCTCTGCTGCCAGGGCTGTGGCGCCTACGATGGCGACCGCTTCTGCCTGGACCCGGAGGACGGCCGGCTGCTCTGCGCCGACTGTGCGGCGAAAGAGGGCAGGGACTGCAACCTGGACAAGGGCGCGCTGTTCGCCGTGCGCTACATCTGCCTTGTGGAGGACAAAAAACTGTTCGGCTTCCGTATCTCGGCCGCCAGCGCCCGGCTGTTGTACGCCGCGGCGGAGCAGTATGCGCTGGCCCATATGGACAAGCCGCTGAATTCGTTAAAATTCCTGCGGTCCCTCTCTGCGTGGGACCCGGACCAACGACCCAAAAAGGATTGAATCAATGGAGACAAGTTACTTAAAAACCCTTGAACTGAACAAGATCATCGAACGGGCCGCCGCCGGATGCGTCTGCGGGGAGGCCAAGGCCAAAATGCTGGCCCTGGCTCCCCAGTGCGACCCGGACGAGGTCCGCTTTGCGCTGGAGCAGACCGACGCCATCAACACCCTGCTCATCAAAAACGGCTCGCCCCGGTTCGGCGGGGTGGAGGGGGTCAGCGCCCTGGCCACCCGGGCCGTCAAAGGCGGCGTCCTCTCCATGGGCGAGCTGCTGTTGGTGGCGGGGGCGCTGCGCAACTTCCAGAATCTGAGCGCCTGGTACGGTTCCACCGACCACGACGCCCTGCCCACCGACGATCTGTTCTATGCCCTGGCCCCCCAGCCCGGGCTTGAACAGCAGATCACCAGCGCTATCCTGGCCCCCGACACCATGGCGGACACCGCTTCCCACACCCTGGCGGACCTGCGCAAAAAGATCCGTGTCACCGAGAACTCCATCCGCGACCGGCTGGAAGGCCTGGTCCACAACATGGAGTCCTCCAAATACCTGCAGGAAGCGGTGGTCTCGATCCGCAACGGGCGGTACGTGGTGCCGGTCAAAAGCGAGTACCGCGGCGAGATCAGCGGCATCATCCACGACGTGTCCTCCACCGGCGCCACCGTCTTTGTGGAGCCGCAGGCCGTGGTGGAGGCCAACGCCCGCATCCTGCAGTACCGTGCCCAGGAGGCCCAGGAGATTGAGCGGATCCTGACGGCTTTCACCAGCCAGGTGGCCGCCATTGAACCCCAGTTCCAGTACAGCTACAAGGCCATGCTGGAGATCGACATCCTGCTGGCCAAGGCCCGGATGTCCCTTGAAATGAAGGCCTTCAAGCCCTCGGTCAGCTACGACGGTTCCTTCTCGCTGGTGCGGGCCCGGCACCCCCTGATCGACCCGGCCAAATGCGTCCCGGTGGACATCGCCCTGGGGAAGGATTACGACTCCCTCATCATCACCGGCCCCAACACCGGCGGCAAGACCGTCACCCTCAAAACCGCCGGCCTGCTGTGCGCCATGGCCCAGTGCGGCTTTTTGATCCCGGCGGACGAGCGCAGCGAAGTCTGCGTCTTTCAGGAATATCTGGTGGACATCGGCGACGAGCAGAGCATCGAGCAGAGCCTGTCCACCTTCTCGGGCCACATGACCAAAATCACCGGCATCCTTCAGCTGGCCGCTCCCGGCACCCTGGTCCTGCTGGACGAGCTGGGCGCCGGCACCGACCCCGCCGAGGGCGCGGCCCTGGCGGTGGCCATCATCGAGGATCTGCGCCGCCGCGGCGTCCTGCTGATGGCCACCACCCACTATGCCGAGCTGAAAGTCTTTGCCCTCGAGACCCCCGGGGTGGTCAACGCCAGCTGCGAATTCGACCTGGACACCCTGCGGCCCACCTACAAGCTGAGCGTCGGCGTTCCGGGCAAGTCCAACGCCTTCCTCATCAGCGAAAAGCTGGGCATCCCCGAGCCGATCATCGAGGCGGCCCGGCAGCACCTCTCAGCCGACGACAAGCGGCTGGACGCGGTGCTGGGCCAGCTGGACGATTTGAAACTCCAGCTCAAGGCCAGCCAGGATGAGGTGGAGCGCCTCCGCCACGAGGCCGCCCACCAGCTGGAAGCCGCCCAGCAGAAGAAGGAAGAACTGATCCGCCAGGGCGAAAACGAGCTGGAAGCCGCCCGCGCCAAGGCCCGCGCCCTGGCCCAGCAGGTGGAAAACGAAGCCTACCGCCTGACCGACGAGCTGCGCCAGATCCAGAAGGACGAAAAGACCAGCGCCCAGCAGCGGGCCCAGCGCGCCCGGGAGATCGCCAAAAAGGAGTCGGCCAAGCTGTTCGCGCACTCCGATGTGGTGCACAATCCGGTGCGGGATTTTGTCCCCCTGAAAGAGGTGCGGGTGGGGCAGGAGGTCTGCATTGCCGAACTGGGCCAGCTGGCCACCGTCCTGGCCCTGCCCGACCGCAACGGCGACGTCCTGGTCCGGGCCGGCATCGTCAAGACCAAAGTGCCCCTCAAGGGCCTGAAGCAGCCGGACAAGATGGAAAAAGCCCCTGCGGCCCCCAAGACCAAAGCCCAGATGCGCTATACCCGCCAGACCGGCGACAGCACCCGCGGAGACGGCGGGCACTTCGAGCGGGTGCGGCGGGAGGCCAAGATGGAGTGCAACCTGCTGGGCCTGACCGTGGACGAAGCGATCCAGGAGGCGGATTCCTTCATCGACCACGCCGTCCTGAACGGACAGTCCACCGTCTACCTGATCCACGGCAACGGCACCGGCGCTTTGCGCGCCGCCATCCAAAAGCATCTGCGGGGCCACCGGAACGTCAAGAGCTTCCGTCTGGGCCGCTACGGCGAAGGGGAGAGCGGCGTCACCGTCGTGGAGCTGAAGTGACCTGCGCCTTTCTCCGCGATCGGATCTGCCGGGCGTTCCCCCGGCGGGGCCGCCCGGGTGCAATCTTCGGGCGGCCTGTTTCGTTGTAATAGACAGGAACACACAGGGAAGGGCAGCGGATGAGAAAACAGCGCAGACGTACAAGATCAAAACACGGAAAAGACCGCCGGGTCAACTGGCAGCTGATCGCCCTGGCCCTCGCGGCGGCGGTGGGGCTGGCACGGCTGGGGGAGACATTCGTCCAGTGGCAGGCCCGTCAGGAGACCTTTCAGGAACAAAGCGCCCTGCAGGAGCCGGACGAGCTGTTTCGCCCCGAGGTGGGGGACCCTCCTTACACCATCGCGGTGGACGCCGGCCACGGTGGGGATGACCCCGGCGCCACCGGCGTGGTGGTGGAGCGGGACATGACCGCCGCCACCGCCGAGGCGCTGCTGCGCTGGCTGAACGCCGACCCCCACTACATACCGGTGACCACCCGGGACGGGTACGACGTCACCGCCAACCCCACCCAGAGGGCGCAGCGGGCCAACAGCCAGAACCCTGACCTGCTGCTGTCCATCCATGGGAATTCGGCGTCCACCGAGGCCGCCGGGTTTGAGTGTTACCCCGTCACCCCGGGGCGGACCTGGCACCGGGAGAGCGTCTATTTTGCCCGCCTGCTGGCCGACGGGATGGAGGCCGCCGGCAGCACCCTGCGGGGACAGCGCGGGGTGCGGTACATCTACTACGAAAACGGCCAGAAAGTCCTGGCCGAGGCAAACGACCTCCGGGTCCGGGAAGAAGAGACCTTTACCTTGCTGGAGCAGTCCAGCTGCCCGGCGGTGCTGGCCGAGCAGTGCTTTGTGACCAGCGCCGCCGATGTGGAGCGCTTTGGCGACGCCGACGGCTGCGAGCTGGCGGCCCGGGTCTACTATCAGGCTATCTGCGCTTACTTCGGCACCACCCCGCTGGAGAGCCTTCCATAACGAGCAAGAACGAACAGGGCCGCTGCAAACGAGCAGCGGCCCTGTTGTTTACAGGAGCTTCTTCTTGATCGGCTCGCAGGGGAGCTTCCGGAACACCATCAGCCACTCGATTGCCTCGGGCGTCTCAAAATAGAGGGAGGACACATCGCGGTGCATGTGAGACTTTGCTGCATTCTGCGGCGAAGCTATAAAAACGGCGATCGGCCCGTCGGCAGAGCCAATGATGCCGGTCCGGGCTGCCTCCGGAATGTCCGGCTCTGTGCTGCAGGCGCAGACCGCCGCGGACAGGGCGCGCTCCGGTTCATAGGGATCCGCTTTCTTCACGCGGCGGGGCCGGTCGCCCTCGGAGCAGTCCATCAAATGGAAGGAGCTGCGGGGCAAAGGCGGCTCTATGGTATAGTCAAGGGTGACGCAGTGGTCGGGATAGAGAAAAGTCTCATCCTGAAACGTGCCGCGCGGGAGGGTCTCATGTGCGTATGTGTGGACGGTGAGGGTGTGCGCCGTCCCGTCCAGGCCGGTGAAGGGGAAGCTGTCGCCCTCCCTCTGCACCTTGATGCGCGGGCCGGGCAGGCAAACGCGGTCTGCTTTCATACAAACGGCCAGGCTTCGGATGGGCGGCTTGCGTTCTGTTTTCCAGGGGAAGTTGTACCGCCAGAAATACCAGCCGTCGGCGGGGTCCAGCCCATAATGTTCCAGCAGCGGCAGACAGTCCGGGTCATGGCAGCCGGGCAGCGGGACCCAGCCGACGCCGCGTCCGTGCGACCGGTACAGCGAGCGTCCGTTGAGCAGGAGGGTAGGGGAAAAATCGAAAGTGAGGGGATTTTCGCTGTCGATCCGCATCTGCTCTTCCCGGGTGAAATCGTCCCTGTCGCTGTCAGGGCGCAGTTTCCACCGGTCCATAAAGCCCTGAATACGCCCGGCGGGAACCCGCCGTACAAAATCGACCACAAGGCCCTGCGCACAGACATAGACCGCGGGGATACGCCACTCCGCACCGCCCCAGGAGAATGCCAGACGGATGGGAAGCTCTCTGCCGGGACGCTGTTTGCGGGGTCCGCCTTTGCGCGGGGCGTTCAGGTCAAAATAGACCTGCCACTTTTTCTGCTTTTGTCTTGCCATGGGATCTCGGTCCCTCCTTCCAGAAAATGCCTTTGGATCAAATACGGATGGGCCGGAGGCAGGATTGCAGCCGGTTCGAAATTTTCCGTCAGGTTCCGGTAAAAAGTGAAACGATTTGCATTGCAATGCTTGACAAGTGAAAAAAACATGGTACAATAAACTCAAAGTGTGCACAAGCCATGTGCACGCAAATAGATTAGGCCGGGCGCCCCATGGCGCCTAAAGCTCATCGGACAGGGCTGGCCGCTGCCGCGTGTGGCGTAAAGCGTCACAACAATTATTGAACGGGTAAGGTTGCCCGGAAATTTTATAAGTTGGTCTCTTTTGATTGCCCTGTGCGGATGCACACCACTTGTGAAACGTCAATAAGAGCAGCAGCAGCCCTCATGATCTATTTGCTGAAGTACTCTTCCAAAGGCCAGGCATGGCAGGATGCCCAAGCCCCGCCCTGTGCGCAGCTTTGCAGGCGCAGGCGGCAGGCCGCCCAGAACGGTTTTTCACAGGCAGTGTGCCCAGAAAGGGTGCGCTGCCTTTTTGCGTGCAGAAAAAAGAGGCCATGCAGGGAAAGAGGGATCTTATTGAACAGGGAACGTCAAAAACGGGCGCCCATTTACGAGGCGCTGGAAAAGTTCCGCCGGCAGCGCGTGGTGCCGTTTGATGTGCCGGGCCACAAGCGCGGCCGCGGCAACCCCGAGCTGGTGGAGCTGCTGGGGGAGCGCTGCGTGGGCATCGACGTCAACTCCATGAAACCGCTGGACAATTTGTGCCACCCGGTTTCGGTCATCAAGGAGGCGGAAGAACTGGCTGCCGACGCTTTTGGGGCGGCCCACGCCTTTTTGATGGTGGGGGGCACCACCAGCAGCGTCCAGAGCATGGTGCTGACCGCCTGCAAGCCGGGGGATAAGATCATCCTGCCCCGCAACGTCCACAAGAGCGCCATCAACGCCCTGGTGCTGTGCGGCGCGGTGCCGGTCTACATTGACCCCAAGGTGGACACCGATCTGGGCATCCCCCTGGGGATGGAGGCGGCCGACGTCCGCGCCGCCATCGAGGCCAACCCCGACGCCGTGGCCATCTTCATCAACAACCCCACCTACTACGGCATCTGCTCCGACCTGCGCAGCCTGGTGGAGCTGGCCCACGAGCACCATATGCTGGCCCTGGTGGACGAAGCCCATGGCACCCACCTGTACTTTGGGCCCGGCCTGCCCCTCAGCGGCATGGCGGCCGGGGCCGACATGGCAGCCGTCTCAATGCACAAGTCGGGCGGCAGCCTGACCCAGAGCTCCCTGCTGCTGTGCGGGCCGGGGGTCAACGCGGGCTATGTGGGCAACATCATCAACCTGACCCAGACCACCAGCGCCTCCTACCTTTTGATGTCCAGCCTGGACATCAGCCGCCGGAACCTGGCCATGCGGGGCCGGGAGAGCTTTGCCAAGGTGGTGGACATGGCCGAGTACGCCCGGCGGGAGATCAACGCCATCGGCGACTACTACGCCTTCGGTTCCGAGCTCATCAACGGGGGCAGCATCTTTGATTTTGACGTCACCAAGCTGGCGGTGAACACCCGCGGCATCGGCCTGACCGGTATCGAGGTCTACGACCTGCTGCGGGACGAATACGACATCCAGATCGAATTCGGCGACCTGTCCAACATCCTGGCTTATATCTCCATCGGGGACCGCATCCAGGACATCGAGCGGCTGGTTGGCGCGCTGGTGGACATCCGCCGCCTTTACGCCAAGCCCCGCAGCGACCTGTTCACCGCGGAATACATCACTCCTCAGATCAAGGCCACCCCGCAGCAGGCGTTCTATTCTCCCAAAGAGAGCCTGCCCCTGCGCGAGACCGCCGGGCGGATCTGCACCGAGTTCGTGATGTGCTATCCGCCGGGGATCCCCATCCTGGCGCCGGGGGAGGTCATCACCCCCGAGATCATCGACTACATCGAATTTGCCAAGGCCAAGGGCTGCTCGATGCAGGGCCCGGCCAGCGAAGACATCTCGGAACTGAACGTACTGCTTTGATCGGAAGGAGGATGCCCCTTGCAGGAAATGGACTATTGGTTTGGCGAGCTTCACACCGCCAACGTTAAGACCTGTATCCGGGTAGAGCGGCAGCTCTACAGCGGGACCAGCGATTTCCAGCGGATCGACGTCTTTGATTCGCCGGAGTTCGGCCGGTTCCTGACCTCGGACGGCAGCGTCATCTTCTCGGAAAAAGACGAGTTCACCTACGACGAAATGATCGTCCATGTGCACATGGCGGTCCACCCCGACGTCAAGCGGGTGCTGGTCATCGGCGGCGGGGACGGCGGCGTCGCCCGGGAGCTATCCCACTACCAGGAGATCGAGGTCATCGACGTGGTGGAACCGGACAAGATGTTTGTGGACGTCTGCCGCAAATATTTCCCGGACAATGCCTGCGGCCTGGACGACATCCGGGTGCGGGTCTACTACGAGGACGGCCTGCGCTTTCTGCGCGGCAAAGAGGACGAATACGACCTCATCATCAACGACTGCACCGACCCGCTGGGCCATGCGGCCGGGCTGTTCACCAAGGAATTCTACGGCAGCTGCTACAAAGCCCTCCACGAGGACGGCATCATGGTCTACCAGCACGGCAGCCCCTTCTTTGACGAGGACGAGGAGACCTGCCGCGCCATGCACAAAAAGGCGTACCGTTCGTTCCCCATCAGCCGGGTATACCAGGCGCACATCCCCACCTGCCCGGCGGGGTACTGGCTGTTCGGCTTTGCCAGCAAAAAATACCATCCCATCAAGGATTTTGACCCCAAGCGCTGGAACAAGCGGGGGATCAAGACCTGGTACTACACCACCCATCTGCACCGCGGCGCTTTCATGCTGCCGCGCTATGTGGAGGACCTCCTCAAAGAAGAGGAGGATTGACCCAAGCGGGCGGTGAAAGCATCCGGCTGGATGCCGCCCTTTGTCTGAAAACGAACATTTGTCTGGAAACCGAAAGGAGTATACATCATGAGCAAACTGCTTGTCATTGGCTGCGGCGGCGTCGCCTCGGTCGCTATCCAGAAGTGCTGCCAGAATTTCAAGACTTTTCCCGAGCTGTGCATCGCCAGCCGCACCGTCGCCAAGTGCGACGCCCTGAAGGCCAAGCTGGAAGCCGCCGGCACCCCGGTGAAGATCACCACCATGACCGTCAACGCCGACGATGTGGAGGACCTGAAGCGGGTCATCCGGGCTTACCAGCCCGACCTGGTCCTGAATGTGGCCCTGCCGTACCAGGATCTTGCCATCATGGACGCCTGCCTGGCCTGCGGCGTCCACTACATCGACACCGCCAACTATGAGCCCGAGAACACCGACGACCCTGCCTGGCGCGCCGTCTACGAAAAGCGCTGCAAGGAGGAGGGCTTCACCGCCTACTTTGACTACAGCTGGCAGTGGGCCTACGCCAAGAAGTTTGAGGACGCCGGCCTGACCGCCATCCTGGGCTCCGGCTTCGATCCGGGTGTCACCAGCGTGTTCACCGCCTACGCCCTGAAGCACTACTTTGACGAGATCCACACCATCGACATCCTGGACTGCAACGGCGGCGATCATGGTTACCCCTTCGCCACCAACTTCAACCCCGAGATCAACCTTCGGGAAGTCTCGGCCAACGGCAGCTACTGGGAGGACGGCCACTGGGTGGAGACCAAGCCCATGGAGATCAAGCGGGAATACGACTTCCCCCAGGTGGGCAAAAAGGATATGTACCTGCTCCACCACGAGGAAATCGAGAGCCTGGCCAAGCATGTGCCCGGCGTCAAGCGGATCCGCTTCTTCATGACCTTTGGCCAGAGCTACCTGACCCACATGAAGTGTCTGGAAAACGTGGGGATGCTGTCCACCAGCCCCGTCATGTTTGAGGGCCGGGAGATCGTCCCCATCCAGTTCCTCAAGGCGCTGCTGCCCGATCCCGCATCCCTGGGCCCCCGCACGGTGGGCAAGACCAACATCGGCTGCATCTACACCGGCGTCAAGGACGGCAAGGAGCGGACCATCTACATCTACAACGTCTGCGACCACCAGGAGTGCTATAAGGAGCTGGGCAGCCAGGCCATCAGCTACACCACCGGCGTGCCCGCCATGATCGGCGCCGCTCTGGTGGCCAACGGCCAGTGGCGCAAGCCCGGCGTCTACAACCTGGAGGAGATGGACCCCGATCCCTTCATGGAGATGCTGAACCAGTACGGCCTGCCCTGGGTGGTGGACGAGCACCCCGCCACCGTCGAGTGAGCCGGGATGGAAGCACTGTACAGCACCGAGCCGGGGCTGCGCACCCCGGTCTATGTCGTGGATGAGGCAGCGCTGGTCCGCAATCTGGAGATCCTGCAGGGGGTCCAGCAGCGGACAGGCTGCCATATCCTGCTGGCCCAAAAAGCCTTTTCCATGTTCCGGGTCTACCCGCTGATCGGGCAATACCTGGCCGGGACCACGGCCAGCGGCCTTTTTGAGGCCCGGCTGGCCCACGAAGAGATGCCCGGCAGAGAAAACCATGTTTTCAGCCCGGCCTACACCCCGGAGGAAATGCAGGAGCTGGTCCGGATCTGCGACCATATCAGCTTCAATTCGCTGGCCCAGCTGGAGGCCCACCGCCCGGTCTGGCAGGCCGCCGGCGTCAGCGTGGGGCTGCGGGTCAATCCCGAGCACTCCACCCAGGAGGGTCATGCCATCTATGACCCCTGCGCGCCGGGCAGCCGGCTGGGCATCCGCCGCTGCGGCCTGCCCGACACTCTGCCCAGCGGGGTGGAGGGGCTCCACTTCCACACCCTCTGCGAGCAGGACGCCGCCCCGCTGGTGGAGACCTTTGCAGCCTTTGAGCAGGTTTTCGGCTCGTATCTGCCCGGCATCAAATGGCTGAACCTGGGCGGCGGCCATCACATCACCCGCCCGGGATACGACCTCGAAGCACTGGAGCGCCTGATTTTGTACATCCGGCAAACCTACGGCGTCGAGGTCTATCTGGAGCCGGGGGAGGCCATTGCCCTCAACGCCGGCACCCTCATTACAACGGTGCTGGACGTGGTGCAGGCCTCCGATATGCCGGTCCTGATCCTGGACACTTCGGCCGCCTGCCATATGCCCGACGTCCTGGAGATGCCTTATCGGCCTCCGCTGCACGGCGCGGGCCTGCCGGGCGAAAAAGCCTGCACCTGCCGCCTGGCCTCCCGCACCTGCCTGGCGGGGGACGTCATTGGCGAATACAGCTTCGACGCCTGCCCGCAGGTGGGGGACCGCCTTGTCTTTGGCGATATGGCGATCTATTCCATGGTCAAGAACAACACCTTCAACGGGATGCCGCTGCCGGACATCGCTCTGCGCCATGCCGGCGGCAGCTGCGAAGTGGTCCGCCGGTTCGGCTATCAGGACTTCAAGACGCGGCTCTCCTGAAAGGATACGAAAGGGTTTGCCTATGTACAAAATGCCCGCTGAATACCAGCCGCACCGCGCCACCCTGATGATCTGGCCCGTCCGTCCCGGCAGCTGGGGCAAAGACCCCCGCCCGGCACAGGCCGCCTTTGTGCGGGTGTTCGAGGCCATCACGCAGGGAGAGGACCTCTACCTGCTGGCCGGCCCCGGTCACCTGGAGGAGGCCCGCGCCGCCACGGCCCATCTGGACCCGGCGCGGGTGCACCTGCTCTGCATCGACTCGGACGACGCATGGGCCCGCGATGTGGGGCCCACCTTCGTCCAGGATGAGGCGGGCCGGCTGAAAGGGATCAGCTGGCGGTTCAACGCCTGGGGCGGGGAAGTGGACGGCCTCTACGCCGACTGGCAGAAGGACGACGCCGTGGCTTCGGCCTTTTGCGACGCTGCGGGATACCCCTGGGAGGACGCCGCACCCTTTGTTTTGGAGGGGGGCAGCATCCACACCGACGGGGAGGGGACGGCGCTGGTCACCGAGAGCTGCCTGCTCTCGGCCGGTCGCAACCCGTCCCTGTCCCGGCAGGAGATCGAGGCGGAGCTCTGCCGCCGTCTGGGCGTCCGCAAAGTGCTGTGGCTGCCGCGCGGCATCTACAACGACGAGACCAACGAACACGTGGACAACGTCTGCGCCTTTGTGGGGCCTGCCGAAGTGGTGCTGGCCTGGACCGACGACCCATCCGACCCGCAGTACCCGCTTTCGGCGGCGGACCTTGCCTACCTGCAAAGCGTCACCGACGCCCAGGGCCGGCGGCTGAAGATCCACAAGCTGCCCATCCCGGACCATCCCATCCTGTGCAGCGAGGCCGACTGCGACGCCTACGAGTTTGCCCCGGGCGAGGACATCCGGGAGCCGGGGGAGCGGCTGGCTGCCAGCTACGTCAATTTCTATTTTGTCAACGGCGCCGTCCTGGTGCCTCAGTTTGGCGGCGAGAATGCTGCCAGCGACGCCCGCGCCTGCGCCATCCTGCAGGCGCTGTGCCCGGACCGCCGTGTGATCGGCCTGCCTGCGCGGGATATTTTGCAGGGCGGGGGAAACATCCACTGCATCACACAGCAGATCCCGCTGTAAGAGAAGGAGGGGAACGCTATGCCTCAAACGACCGTTGCGGCCATCCAGATGACCTGTGTGGCCGACCCAGCCCAGAACCTGGCCCACGCCGAAGAGCTGGTCCGGCAGGCTGCGGCCAAGGGCGCGCAGATCGTCCTGCTGCCCGAGCTGTTCGAACGCCCGTATTTCTGCCAGGAACGCCGGTACGAATACTACGATTACGCGCTGCCGCTGGAAGAAAATCCCGCAGTGCGCCGCTTTGCCGAGGTCTGCCGCGAGCTGGAGCTGGTCATGCCGGTCAGCTTTTATGAAAAAGACGGCACCCGTCTGTTCAACAGCGCTGCCATGCTGGACGCTGACGGTAGCATCCTCGGAGTCTACCGCAAGACCCACATCCCGGACGACCATTATTATCAGGAAAAGTTCTATTTCACCCCCGGCAACACCGGTTTCAAAGTGTTTGATACCCAGTACGGCCGGGTCGGGGTGGGCATCTGCTGGGACCAGTGGTTCCCGGAGACGGCCCGCTGCCTGGCACTGGCCGGGGCGGACCTGATCTTGTATCCAACTGCCATCGGCAGCGAGCCCATCCTGGATGTGGACAGCGCCGGCCACTGGCAGCGGACCATGCAGGGCCATGCGGCCGCCAATGTGCTCCCTGTAGTTGCGGCTAACCGCTACGGCACCGAAGTGGTCACGCCGTGCAGGGAAAACGGGGGCCAGCAGAGCGCGCTGCGGTTTTACGGCACCAGCTTTCTGACCGACGAGACCGGGGCAGTCCTGGTCCAGGCCGGCCGGGACGAGGACGCCGTCCTGACCGCAAGCTATGACTTTGCAGCCATCCGTCAGGCTCGTATGGAATGGGGCTTGTTCCGCGACCGCCGGCCCAAGTGCTATGGCGCGATCTGCGACCTGAACAGATAAACTTCTGCCGCACAATCGTCCTGTATTTAATATTATGAAAAACGCATCCTGCATCTGTGCACGGCACAGGGAAGGGTGCGCTTTTTTGATGCCGGACGTGCGGCGTGGAGCCGGCCGGCGCACTTGATTTTGCAGCCAGGACCAGAAGAGAGGAGGGCTGTTTTTGCATAATATAAATTTCGTATAATGTAGGTTATACGAAAAACAGGGAAGTGAAAAAGCTCTTTTGAAGCGCTTTTGGGTCTCTCGGCCGGTCTGAGCTGATTTTGGCTCCATCCGGGCCTTCCAGACAGCTTATATCGTATCATTCCGATTTGTGCGTTTTTCATGGTGTGTTACACGATTTCAATCCATCAAAAGCTTTTGTGCAACCATTCCGGCGGTCAACAAAACCCTCCGGAAAATCCCGGAGGGTTTCAATCTGTAGCTTACTTTAGCTTATAGGAGCTTTTGTGCTTGCAGCGCTGCCCGCAAATCCGCCGCAAACTGTGCCTGCTGGCGTTTCAGGTACCATTTGACGAAAGGCCGAATCCAGAACTTCTTTGCGGCGACGTACTCGGTAAAATCCACCACGGTGGCGGCGCCTCTCTGCCGGAATGCGCCCACCCAGCGGCCGGTCATGTTGTCGTTGTCCATGGTGAACTCCCAGCGGCGGCAAGGTTCCTCCCCTATGATTGTGAAATTTGTAACGTATCCGCCCTTGGTGTACTCCCGGAACGTCCAGGCATCGGGCGTCTCGACCCGTTCCACATCGCTGCGCCAGTCCGGATACCGCTGGACGTCCCTGACGATGGCCCAGACGGTTTGGACCGGGCCAGGCAGCACGGTTTTCAGATGGGATGTCGTCATATTTCCTCCCGCTGCATTCAGCCGAATTTTTCTTTCAGACGTTCCAGGTCGGCAGCGTCGATCCATTCTTCCGAATAACCACAGCCGCAGCAGACATACCGGTGGACCAGCACGGCGGAAAAATAAGTAAAGCCCATCTGGATGTTGTTGCCCGCGCCGTAGGCGCCGGACTTGCCCGGCACCCGCAGGATGTCGCGGCCGCCGCATTTGGGACAGATATGGGATCGTTTCATGACGGATACCTCCTTTTTGTGGGGATCGGGACCATCAGGTCTCCGGTGATTGTCTGGCCTGCTGCCGGCGCTTATAGCAGACGATCTCCGGGTCTGCGCCATTGCAGCCGTATTCGCACACCAGCAGATACTTTTCATCCGCGACAACGCCGTAGCATCGTTCCTGGCCGGGTCGCTCGATCTGGGCACCCAGGTAGACTTTGTTGTCCTCCAGCAGTTTGACCGCCTGCCCATTGGGCAGATGGTATTCCAGGTTGACGTAGAAGCCGTTCAACGGGATCAGATCGCCGATATGCAGGTCCGGGATGCTGAGAGCGTTCAATTCTTTTACAGCGGAGCGTTTCCAGGCCGAAAAGGCTTCCGGGCCGCCCTGTTCGACACACACGGCGGCCACGCATACGCCGCCAAAGGGGTGTCCGCCCGTCTCACGGCAGCCGCCGCAGGCGGTTTTCTGTGGGCAGACCGTACAGCAATCGGAACCGCATATGGATCGCATCATTTTTATCTCCTCCTGAACGTTACCTTGTATACTTCATGGGCGTGTAGCGGATGCCGTCCTCCACACGCTCTGCATCGGTATCCACAAACCCCAGCTTGTGATAGACCGGGACCGCATAGGGCGAAGAATGGACGGTAAACAGATCATTTTTGCTGTTGGCCAGCAGGTGCTCCCACAGCTTGCGGCCGATGCCCCGCCTTTGATGGGCGGCTGCTACAAAAAAGCAGCAGATGTGCTTCCGGCGCTCGCTGGTGGCCAGGACGCCCAGCAGTTCCCCTTCCTGAAACGCGCCGAAAAATTCCAGCGCGTCGATCTGCTCGGGAGCGTCGATAAAGGACCGGAAGGCACGCACCCCTTCCGGGACGTAGTCGGGGGCTTCAAAGCGCAAAAAAGTCTCCCAGATCAGGGCCAGCGCGGCCTCCCGCTCGTCGGCATGCAGGCTTCGAATCTCCATCGTGTCACCTCACAGGGGATGTTCTGCGGCATACTGAAGGAATGCCGGCGTTTTGGACCAGTATTGGACGCCCCAGTTTTCAAAGTTCCATTCGTCCATGTAGTTGTTGCATTCGTAGTCCACATAATAGAGGACGCCGTTCTGCAGGATGAAGTTGGTGGGGAAATAGTCGATGTTGGTGTGGGCCGGGTACAGCAGGCGGCACATGGCCCGGATCTGTTCCAGGCAGGTCTCGGGCAGACGGTCCTGCAGGACCATTTCATAGACCGTCTCCCCTTCGATGTACTCTTTCACGATGCGCTCGTTTTCTCGGTCCACATCCAGCATTTCCGGCATGGGGATGCCGATCTCCGACAGCCGGCGGTAGTCGGCCAGCTCGGCCGCCAGCTTGTCCCCAAACTGGTAGTAATCGCAGGGCTCGTGGTGGATCTGCTTGAGGGTGACGGTTCTGCCGTCATCTGCCTCCGCCAGCCAGGAATAACCGCCCTTGCCTTTGCCCAGCAGTTTGAGAAGGGTGTATTCTTTTCCGTTGACCATCATGGTTTCTTTCATACAAGGCACCTCCCTTGTGGATTCACTCGGCGGCGGCTTCCCGGTAGGCCCGGACAGCGTACCAGGCGACGGCCGCGGTCATCAGAGCGAACAGCGCTTCGGTCAGGAGGATGGAGTAATTGGGCATGATGACGGCGGCAAAATCCACCGCAAAGTGCCCGCCGAAGGCCGCCCAGTACCAGCTGGCTTTCCGGTCCCTGACCGCGCGCCAGACCAGCACCGACAGGGCGATGTGCAGGCAAATAGCGACGGCGCGCTCGAAACCGGCCACAAAAAAGATGTAAGCCGGGGCCGTCCACAGCTGGGACACCCCGCCCAGGACGGATTCCAGGGTGGCCTCGTCCAGGCCGGACAGGACGTCGGGCAGCGAGCCGCTGTTGATTAGGGCTGTGTTGACCAGGTTGTTGATCGAGGTCAGCCCCAGCAGGATCATGGCTTCGGCGCCGCCGTGGCCTGCGCCGTACATCAAAGCGTTTTTGCCGTCAAAGCGGTGACGCAGGACAAACCGCATGGCCAGATACCGGCCGGTCTCCTCAAAAGCGGCGGCCATCAGGGCGGCATACACTGCATACAGGAACAGGTTGCCGGTGAGGGCCGTGCCGGCCAGGCTGAACACCAGGGAATGGACCGCGGTCTCCAGCACCAGGGCAAACAGGATGAACACCAGCATACCTGTCACAAAACTGGATGTACGGGCGTATTTTTTGTGCTTTAAGTAGAGATACAGCCCAATGGGCAGCCCAAAAGCCACCAGCAGCGAAACGATCATGCCGGCTACATTGCCGGCGGGTACCGTAGGGAGCGATTGCAGTTCCATCTCAGGGGACCTCCTTTTGATCTGGACATCTGTTTAACATTTAATCTAACGGTTAACCGTTGCCTGCATTATAACAGAACCCTCCCTCTCTGTCAACCAGCAAAAGCGGCTGCCGCTTTCATTCCGGGCCCAGCTCCGGAAGGGTGGGCAGAATATCGGGCAGCGGCTCCCCTGCCCCCTCCCCTTCCGGGCCTGCCGGTTCTTCCGGGGGCAGGCCGGCGTCCGCTGGCGTTTCGGGCAGAGGCTGCGGGGCAGGCTTTTTTCTGTGGGCAGAGCCCAGAGGGTTGGCCTCCACGGCCGCCCGCACCTGCGCGTCCTTGAGGTGGGTATAGATCTGGGTGGTGCTCACGTTGCTGTGGCCCAGCACCTCCTTCAGGGTCAGGACGTCCACCGTCCCGGTCTGGTACATCAGGGTCGCGGCGGTGTGCCGGAGCTTGTGGGTGGAATACCCCTGCAGGCCCGCCGCCTTCATGGCCCCGGTGACGATCTGCTCCACCCTCCGGTTGGAGATGCGGTCTTTCCGCCGCCGGGTGATGAACACCGCCGTCTCTTTGGGCGAAAGCCCCTCCACCGTTCCCCTCTTTTGGAGGTAGCGGTCCAGCGCCTCGATGCAGGCGTCGTTCAGGTAGACCATCCGTTCCTTGTGTCCCTTGCCGAACAGGCGGATCTGCCTGGCGTTCAGGTCGATGTCCTCCAGATTCATCCCCACCAGCTCGGCCAGGCGCATCCCGCAGTTGAGGAACAGGGTCACTATGCAGTAATCCCGCTCGGGGAAGTCGCCCTGGGTCAGGGATGTTTCCAGCAGGTCTACGGCCTGCTCCGCCGTCAGATATTTGGGCAGGACCTTGTCCAGCTTGGGCGGGCTGACCGCCGCGGTGGGGTCGTTTTCCAGCCGGCTGGCATGGTTGACCATGTAGTCGTAAAAGCCGTGCAGGCTGGCCAGCCGCCGGGCGGTGGAAGATTTTTTGTTGCCGCAGCTCTGGTTCAGAAAATAGAGGTACTCATAGATGTCCTCGCGGGTGACGCTGCCCCAAAAGGCGGTGTCCAGCCCTTTGGGGTCGATGTCTTTCATCTCGGCGTCCTCGGGCACAAGGCCCCGCCGCCGCTTCATGAATTTGCTGAAATTGCGCAGGTCGCAGTAATAATTGAAGGCGGTGTTGGGGCTTTTGCCCGCAATGACCTCCAGATACCGCACATAGTCCACAATATCCTGGGATGCGTCCTGAAAGGGCTTGTGCTTGCCCGGGTTTTTCTCGTCCAGATAAATCGACATGGATGTCCTCTTATGTTGATGGATTTGTTTTTTCAGCGCAGGGCAGAAATAAGACCGCATTATTTTTGAAAGATGTCAAGGGCGTGACTTGACACGCCTGCAAGGTCCTCTCTTTCGCAGGTCGCAAAATGATAGTTCAAAAACATCTGGAACATTTCCTCGTTCATAGCGTCGATGGCTTCGCGGAGCAACAACGCGCAGCCGTCCGTTGCCACATAGTGCAGCCGCTTGACCGCAAAGGCGCTCATGAGATTGTCCACATCTTCTTTGCGGACTAGTTCGAACAGATCTTTGGGCTCAGACCTGGCGGCAAAGGTGACCGGGTCCAGCAGACCGTCGCGAACATAGCCAATCACGTTGATGTTGTTCCGGTTGAAGCCTTCGTCCAGCAGGCAGCCGTCCGAAATCACATAGGCGGCGAAAATCTTTCCGCCGGGTTTTGTCACCCGGATGGCCTCGCGCAGAGCCTGCCGCTTGTCCTCCTGGGTATAAAGATGGTAGAGCGGGCCCAAAAGCAGTGTGATGTCATACCAGTCGGAAGGGAACGCCGACAGGTCCAGTGCATTTCCCTGCAGGATGGATACATTTTCCTGCTCCAGCGTATGGCTGCGAAAGACCTCTATATTGTGCTCCACTAGTTCCACTGCCTGGACGGCATATCCCCGCCGTGCAAGGGCATGGGAATACCGGCCCGTCCCCGCACCGATCTCAATCACCCGGTCGCCGGGCTGGATGTATCTTTCGATGTAGCGCATGGTCGTGAGGAACTCTACAGACCCGTGCCGCGGCGCAAGGCGGCTGTCCTCGTCGTAGCTCTGATAGAATGCGTTCAGATATGGGTTGGTGTTCATGTCAAACCTCCTGGATGAAATGCAGGGCAACCGGCTTTCAGCGCTTTTGCAGCTGGGCCAGCGCGGCGTAGTGCAAATGCGGCGCGCCCCCAGTCGAAGGGCTTGCCTCCGTCGATCTTCGGGTCGGTCATCACCATGGGAAACCCTCCTTTCAGCGGTTCAGGATGGCCAGGGCGTCCGACACATAGGCCGCGCCGATGAGCTGGAGGCCAGGGTAATCCGCCGGGTCCAGATGGCGCAGGCTGGGGCGCGGGATGACCGCCTGTTCAAAGCCGATGCGCTCGGCCTCCCGCAGACGCTGTTCCAGGTTGGGGACGCTGCGTACTTCTCCGCCCAGGCCCACCTCCCCGATGGCGATGAGCTTGTCGCTGACCGGCTTGTCCAGCAGCGAGGAGATCATACTCATGCAGACGGCCAGGTCGCAGGAAGTGTCCCGCAGGGCGATGCCGCCCACGATGTTGACGTAAACGTCCAGGTTCCCGAAGAAATACCCGGCCCGCCGCTCCAAAACAGCCAGCAGAAGGTTGACCCGGTTGGAATCGTAGCCCGAGCAGGCCCGCCGGGGCGACGGGAAGGTGGTCTTGGCGGCCAGGGCCTGGATCTCGCTGAGGATGGGGCGGGTGCCCTCCATGGTGCAGGCCACACAGTTTCCCGAGACGCCCAGGGGCCGGCCCTCCAGCAGCATCTGGGAGGGATTGGCGATCTCGGTCAGGCCGCGTCCGGTCATATCGAACATCCCCAGCTCATTGGTGGAGCCATAGCGGTTCTTGGCCGCACGGAGGATGCGGTAGGGCAGCATCTTGTCCCCCTCGAAATACAGGACGGTGTCCACGATGTGTTCCATGACCTTGGGCCCGGCAATGGCGCCGTCCTTGTTGACGTGGCCCACCAGGAACATGGGGATCTCCTGCTTCTTGGCCACCGCCAGCAGGCGGGCCGTACTCTCCTTGACCTGGCTGACGGTGCCGGAAGAGGACGAAATATCGGCGCAGCGCATGGTCTGGATCGAGTCGATGACCACAAGGTCCGGCTTCTCTTTCTCGATCAGGCCGCAGATCTCGTCCACGTCGTTCTCGGCGGCAAGGTAGATGTTGTCCTGGGGCAGGTCAAGGCGGGCAGCCCGCAGTTTGACCTGCCGCACCGACTCTTCGCCGGTGATGTAGAGGACGGTGTAGCGGTCCGAGATGGCGCCGCACAGCTGCAACAGCATGGTGGACTTGCCCACGCCCGGCTCGCCGCTGAGAAGGACGACGCCGCCCAGCACAATGCCGCCCCCCAGCACCCGGTCCAGCTCGGCGATGCCGGTGACGATCCGGCTCTTTTCCTCGGTGGTGCTGATGTCGGCCAGCCGCCGGGCGCTCAGGCTGGTGACCCCCTCCTGCCGGGGGGCGGAGCGGGCCGCCGGGCTGCCGGGCTTGGGGGCTTCGGCCACCACATCCTCGTGCATGGTGTTCCAGCTGCCGCAGCTGGGGCAGCGCCCCATCCAGCGGGGGCTGGTCTCGCCGCACTGCGAGCATACATAGATCGTTTTCAGTTTTGGTTCTTTCATACTAGGCATAGCGGGTCCCCTTGTTGTTTTGCATGGATTTGTTTTTATGATACCACGGTGCGGCCCGGGGCGCAAGGCGGGGCTTTTCTTCCGGGGACCGGTGCGGTATACTGGGAGCAAAAAGGAGGTATATCCCATGTCCCACCTGAACATCGCATTGCTGCAGATCGCTCCCGGCCCCACGCTGGAAGCAAACCTGCAAAAGGGCCTGTCCGCCTGCCGGCAGGCCCGCCAAAAAGGGGCGGACATCGCCCTTTTCCCCGAGATGTGGAGCAATGGCTACCGCATATACGGCCGCCCCGTCGAGGAGTGGACCGCCGAGGCCATCCCGGCGGACGGCCCCTTTGTGGAAGCCTTCGGCCAGCTGGCGCGGGAGCTGGGCATGGCCATCGGGATCACTCTGCTGGAGCGCTTTCCCGGCGGGCCCCGCAACACCCTGGTCCTGTTCGACCGTTTCGGCCGCAGGGCACTGACCTATGCCAAGGTACACACCTGCGACTTTGACGCCGAGCGGGCCCTGACCCCCGGCGAAGGGTTCCGGGTCGCCGATCTGGACACACCGGCCGGCGTGGTCAAGGTGGGGGCCATGATCTGCTTCGACCGGGAATTTCCAGAGAGCGCCCGCATCCTGATGCTGAAAGGCGCCGAATTGATCCTGACCCCCAACGCCTGCCCCATGGAGATCAACCGGCTTACCCAGCTGCGGGGCCGGGCCTACGAAAATATGCTGGCCATCGCCACCTGCAATTATCCCGCCGGTGTCCCCGACTGCAACGGCGGGTCCACCGTCTTTGACGGGGTGGCCTATCTGCCGGAGCTGGAAGGTTCCCGGGACACCTGCATTTTGCAGGCGGGCGAAGAAGAAGGCATCTGCCTTGCGTCGCTGGATCTGGATCAGCTGCGGCAGTACCGGGCCAGTGAGGCGCATGGCAATGCCTACCGCCGCCCCGAACTCTACACGGCCCTGACCGAACGGACGGTCCGGCCGCCCTTCCTCCGGCCGGACCGGCGGGGGTAATCCCTACAGCAGCTGCCCGGCCAGGCAGGCCAGCGCCGTGGACACCCCACAGACGGGCAGGAATAAGACGTTCAGCACCAGGTACTGCGCCAGCAGCCCCCGGGCCCCGGCCAGGGACGGGAGTTCCTGCCGGCCAAACGCGGCCCGCTGCAGCCGGCCGCTGACCTGAAGGGCCGACGCCCCAAACAGGCAAAGCCCGGCCACCGCCGCCGCAGTGGGTGCCCCGGACAGGACCAGCCCCAGCAGGGCATGACGCCAGCCCGACGTCAAAAACAGCTGCAGGCTGACCACCCCGACCCCCATGCCGAACAGCATTGCAAAGAGGTGGATCATCACGGGGCCGAAAGCCGACAGCCCCAGCAGGAGCAGAAGGGTGGCGCTGCCGGCGGCAGTCAGATATTCCGCGCCGAACAGAGTCCAGACAGCGCCCGGCTCGTCCAGAGTGAAAAGGCGGGACCAGTTGTCCAGATAAGCGGACAGGAACGCCTGCTCGTCCCCGGAGCCCAGGGCCAGCGCAACGCCCGAGAGCAGAGCCCCGAACAGATACGAAGCCGCCAGGACGGCGCATTCCCTGGCAAGGTCCTGTCTGCGCCCACGGGCCCGGCGCAAAACAGCCCTGCGGGCAGGCGCCGGCGGGGCAGAAACAGAAGAAGCCCCGGCCTTTTCTTTGACAAAAGGGACAAAAGGCGCGGGGTCCGGCCGGGCTGCGTCTGCCGGAGCGGGCGCAGCCTGCGGCATGGCAAGGGTTTTGGATGAGACGGGCTCCTGATAGACCCACATAACTTGTCCTCCTGATGGGGTCGCATCCGAAAAGGCTCTGCTGGAGCTTTTCGGATGCGGCCTGGGGGCCGGCGCATCGCACGGCCCCGGTTCCGTTCGGGCGTCGTCCGGTCAGCGGCGGCGCTTTTCGGTGCGGCGGGCCCCGGCGGAGCCGCCTGCAGCGCCGGACAGGACCACCAGAGCCAGCCGCGCCAGCTGCGCGCCGTCCGGGACGCCGCCCCCCGCCAGCTGGAACCCCAGCAGGGCCAGCGCATAGGCAAGGCCTAGCCCGCCGCCCCAGAGCAGCCCCCGGCTTTTTTGCAGCAGGGCCAGCACCCAGCCCCCCAGCAGGCTGCCCACGCAGACCGACGCGGTGGCAAAGGGCCAGGCCGTCCCGGGGCTCATGCCGCGGGACGCCATCAGGGCCGCCAAAGCCGCCCCACAACCGGCCGCGGCCGCCGCCCCCAGTGCGAAGGCGGCCAGAACAGATACGGGTGCAGATCGCCAAATGGTATTTGCAGACATAAAAACGCGCCTCCCTGCACTATCTCTATGCGGGGAGGCGCGCTGTGTATGCCGGATGGATTTACTTTTTGCTGTTGGAAGCCTTGGAGGAAGCTGCGGGCGCATTGTCCATGTTCAGCTTTTCCACCGAGCCGATGGCGGTCTTGGTGAAGCGGATCTTGACGCGGTCACTGCCGGTCTCCAGGACGAAGGTGTCGTCCTTGATGGCGACCACGCGGCCGATGACGCCGCCGATGGTGGTCACCTGATCCCCGATCTCCAGGCTGTTGCGCATTGCTGCGTCCTTTTTCTCCTGCTTTTTCTGGGGACGGTAGATCATGAAGTACAGCAGGACCACCATCAGGGCAAGGGTAAAAAACAAGCTGACCATGCTTTCAGTGCCAGTCATTTTCAAATTCTCCTCTCAAAATTGTTTATCGTTATTATACCGGTTTATACGTCCGGATGCAAGGCCAAAAGCGCAAATCGTCCGAAAAAAGCGGACTTTTTAGATCCGGGTGTCCAGCGTCTTGACGTACCGGTCGTGGAACTGGGTGAAGGTGCCCGCGTCCAGCTCGTCCCGGATGCGCTCCATCAGGTGGTTGTAGAACCAGAGGTTGTGCATCACGGCCAGGCGCATCCCCAGCAGCTCTTCCGCCTTGAACAGGTGGCGGATGTAGGCCCGGGTGTAGTTCCGGCAGGCGGGGCAGCCGCAGGCCGGGTCGATGGGGCGCTCGTCCCGCTCGTACTTGGCGTTTTTGATGTTGATGATGCCGCCCCAGGTGTTCAGGTGGCCGTGGCGGGCGTTGCGGCTGGGCATGACGCAGTCAAACAGATCCACGCCCCGGGCCACCGCCTCGATGATATTGCCCGGGGTGCCCACCCCCATCAGATAGCGCACCTTGTCCCGGGGCATATGGGGCTCTACCTGGCTGATGATGTCGTACATCACTTCGGCGGGCTCCCCCACCGCCAGGCCGCCGATGGCGTAGCCGTCCAGCTCCATCTCGGCGATCTGCTTCATGTGCTCCACCCGCAGGTCGGGGAAGGTACATCCCTGGTTGATGCCGAACAGCAGCTGGTGGGGATTGACCGCCTTGCCCTCCGCCTTGAGCCGGGCCATTTCGGCCTGGCAGCGGGCCAGCCAGCGGACCGTCCGCTGGCAGCTGGCCTTGGAATAGTCGTGCTGGGCGGGGTTCTCGACGCATTCGTCAAAGGCCATGGCGATGGTGGAGCCCAGATTGGCTTGGATCTGGATGCTCTCCTCCGGGCCCATAAAGATGCGGCGTCCGTCCAGATGGGAGGCAAAGGTGACCCCCTCCTCGGTGATCTTGCGCAGCTTGGCCAGGCTGAACACCTGGAAGCCGCCGCTGTCGGTCAGGATCGGCCCGTCCCAGCGGGTGAACTTGTGCAGCCCGCCCATCTCGGCCACCAGCTTGTCTCCCGGGCGGAGATGCAGGTGGTAGGTGTTGCAGAGCATGACCTGGGTGCCGATCTGCTTGAGGTCCTGGGCGGACAGCCCGCCCTTGATGGCGCCGGCGGTCGCCACGTTCTGGAACGCGGGGGTCTGCACCGTGCCGTGGACGGTGCGAAATTCACCCCGGCGGGCGGCGTGCTCCTGTTTCAGGAGCCGGAATGTGGTCAGTGAAGCCATGTGATCTTTTATCCTTTCCTGGGGCGGCCTGGCCAGGCAGGCCCCATGCGCGGAGAACAGCCGCGCTCTCTTCTGCAGGCAGTGCCTTCTGCGTACATACTGCTCTATTATACCTGCTGCCGCGGGGATTTGCAAGCCTCCGGCAAAGGCGCATCTTCCTGCAGGCGGGCCCGGTACTCGGTGGGGGTGCAGCCATAGCATTTGCGAAAGATCCCGGCAAAATAGCTGGCGCTGGAAAACCCGGCTGCAAAGCTGATCTCCGCCACGGTCTGGTCGGTGCCTTCCAGCAGTTCCAGGGCTTTTTTCAGCCGGTAGCCGGTCAGGTAAGAGATGGGCGACTCCCCGGTATACCGCTGGAAGATGGCGCAGCAGGTGGTCTTGCCGGTATGGCCGGCCCGGCTGATCTGCTCCAGGGTCAGCTTTTCGGCGTAATGCCCGTAAATGAAGCGGAGCATCTCCTTCAGGGCCGTCAGGTGCTGGGTGGCCGGCTGGGGCGGCGCGGCGCTGGGCTGCTGGCCCGACAACAGGAACACCTGCTCCCAGATGCGGAGGATCAGGCGCTCTGCTTCCAGCGGGAACAGCGGGCTGTCCTGGCGCCGGGACAGTTCCACCAGCCCGTCCAGCACCTCGCGCTGCCGCTGGTCCTCCGGCCGGAGGACCAGAAAAGGCAGAGCCTGATTTTCCAGCACGGGCAGCACAAACTTCTGCTCCACCCAGGGGGAGGAACAGAGCAGGGTGGGATGGAACAGCAAACAGAGGAAGGTGCAGTCCGAGCCGTCCGCGCTGCAGGTGGAATGGAGCTGCCGCCCATTGACAAAGATGCGCTCCCCTGCTTTGAGCCGGACCCTTTGGTCGTTGATGTTATAGAACAGCTGCCCCGATGCCATGTATAAAAATTCCAGGTCGTCGTGCCAGTGGCTGAGGATGCGGTAGCAGGTGTGGGGGGCAAATTCTCCCCAGCACAGGTAAACGGGGAAGTCCGGGATGTTGTAGGTTACATCCTCCATCTTGCTGCCGGAACGTTTGTACCTCATAAGGATAAGGCGCCTCCGCGACAGTGAAATATTTTGCTGAAAATACGGATGATTGCGGTAGATTCAAGCATTTATCTGAAATATAATCATAGCAGAGAAGCAAACACCTGTCAACCAAAGAACGGAGGAAACCATGAAAGAGAAGATGCTCCAGTGGATGATGACCAATCTCTGCGCATGGGCCTGCATCGAGCAGAACGCCCTCTTCCGGCGGGCCTATCTGGATCTGTTCGACGATCTGAGCAGACAGGCCCAGCATTGACCCCCGGACGCCGGCCTCAGAAGCCGGCGTTTTAGCGTGTCGCAAAAGCGCCACGCTCCAGGGGGAACCCATTTCTGCCCGCAGTCGCGGGACAGAAATTCTTTCCCCCTGGTATCCCCCTGGGGACAAAATTTGGCGCTGAACCGCGCACTCGCCGCAAGGCGACTCGTACACTCTCAGTGCCAAATTTCCCTGTATGTGTCCCGACCGTACGCACATGTCGTCCGGTCGGGACTCTTTTGACAATCTGGTACACCGGCCTCAAAAGCCGGCGTTTTTCTCTGCGGTCCAAAACCCTCTGGAAAAAACGGCTGTTCTACCTTATAATAGAACCATCACCGCCCGGCGGCCGCGCCGGCATTTCAGGAGGATAGGACCATGACCGAAAAAGAAAAGATGCACAGCGGGGACCTGTATCTCCCGGACGATCCAGACATCGTCCGGGAACAGACCGCCTGCCTGGAAAAACTCTACGACTTCAACCAGACCCGCCCCAGCGAGCTTGCCCGGCGTGCCGCCTTGCTGCGGGAAATGTTTGCCGACATCGGCGAGGGCTGCTACATCGAGCCGCCCCTGCACGCCAACTTTGGGGGCCGTCACGTCCACTTCGGCAGCCACGTCTACGCCAACTTCAACCTGACCCTGGTGGACGACACCCACATCTATGTGGGGGATTGCACGATGTTCGGCCCCAATGTGACGTTGGCTACGGCGGGACATCCCATCCTGCTCCATCAGCTGTTCTGGCGTGCCTTCTTCCACCACATGGCCATCTGCCAATACCACCACATGATCGGCTCCCATCACTGTCCGCATTCGGTGCGCGATAACCAAAACTGTCTTATCCTTGAGCAGCGCGGAGAGCGCAGTCTGGAGGCTGGTTTCGTTCTCTACATCCAGAGAGGCGGTCGCCTCGTCCAACAGAACAATGGGGGCGTTTTTCAACAGGGCGCGGGCAATAGAAATACGCTGGCGTTCACCCCCGG
>OESB01000089.1_pt1 | contig 34238 bp, 36 predicted proteins | sample 1540131 | NCBI WGS metagenome assembly OESB01 (sample SAMEA3891888, study PRJEB23780) | metagenome | biome: terrestrial biome; feature: animal house; material: Caecal content | place: Italy | collected 2015-05-05 | reverse complement strand
TTTTTATTCGGCTTTTTCATCCTGTTTTGTGTCCGTTTTTGGGGGAAGGGCTCAAACCAACAATAGAAACGGCTTGTAGACTGCTATGGTCTCTTTGCAAAGTTAAGAATAGGGCCGGTCCTTATAGCAACAAAACGAGCCGCCCGGTTTTCCGAGGCGGCTCGTTTTGTGCACCAGTGTAAAAGAAAAAGAAAAGAGAAGAAAAGAATCATCGATTTGTCTGGACCTGCCGGATCTTTACCTCGAGGTCGAGGGTGTGTTCCAGAGGTGGGTAGACGAGCATCAAAGCAATCAGGCTGGGGAGCCACAGTCCGGTCAGCAGGCTGAAAAAGCCAAGGCGCGGCAGTATAGCAAGGTACAGCAGCTGCACCGCGACGGCGGCCAACGTCCGGGGCAGGAAGCCCACCGCCATCCGCAGGCAGTTTTCGAGCTTTCGGGCGGTAGAACTCTCAAAAAGGGCCGATTGCAGCCAGAAATAAAGGCTGCACGCCGTCAAGCAGACGGCGCTGAGCAGCAGCGGGCCCGCGAGGGCGGCGGCCAGCCGTGCGTAGAGCAGGCAGGACCACAGGGCGGTAAAAGCGGCGCCAGGCAGCAGGCTGGACCGGAAGCTGCGTTTCCAGACCTGGCGGTAGGTGTGCCACCAGTAGCCCGGCTCATCCCGCAGGGCGCGCAGAATGGTGTCATACAGGCCGGTCAACCATCCGGCAGCAGCGGCGGCCAGCAGGACCAGTGGCAGGCTCTCGGCCAGCAGGGCGAGACAGATCAGCAGGTCGGCGGGCAGGCGGCCAACGCCAGCAGGCCGGCTTTGCATATGCTGCCCAGGTCCCGCCCAAGCACTTCCGCCAGGCGGGGCAGACCCTTTTTGCGGGGGGTGTCCGGCCGGATATCCGGCTTACCCGGCTGGGCCGGCAAAGAGTTGAACCACATATCGTGCGGCCTCCTTTCATTTCCGTACATTGATTATAGCACGGGAAGCCGGGCGGGAGGTTGCAGAAAAGCGGCCTTTTCCATGGAGAAAACCGGCATTTTCTGCGCAGCGCTTGCAAAACGCCGGGGGATGGATTATCCTTTTCATGAAATGGGAAAGGGGAATCGCAAAAATGTATACGCTGTTGATTGTGGACGATGAGGAGATCGAGCGGGACGGCATGGCCCGGCTGATCCCCTGGGAGAAGTACGGCTACCGGCTGGCGGGTACAGCCGGCAACGGCGCGGAAGGGCTGGACCAGATCGAGCGGCTCCGCCCGGACATCGCCATAGTGGACATCAAGATGCCGGTGATGAACGGCGTCGAGATGATCCGCCGCGCGCGGGAAGCGTATCCCGATACCCTCTGTGTGGTGCTGTCGGGATACGGCGACTATGAGTACACCAGCCAGGCCATGGAACTGGGGGTGCGGCACTATATCTTAAAGCCCTGCGACGACGCCAAGATCATCCCGGTGCTGGACAAGGCGGCCCGGGAACTGGAAGAGCAACGGCAGAGCCGGGCCCGCTCCCAGAAGATGGAGAGGGAGGCAAGGCTGTTCAAACCCATTGCGCGGGAGCAGCTGTTCCGGGATGCCCTGCTGGGCCGGGCCCAGCCTGCCGGAAAACGGCAGCTGCTGGCGGAGTTGGGCGAGGGCGGCCGGCAGGTGATCTTGCTGGACTTCCGGCTTACGGGCGGCTTTGACGCGCTGGAACGGTATGTGATCGGCATATGCTGGGAGACCTGCTGCCCGACGGCGCGCTGCTGATGACGGCCGGCGTAGACCGGGACGTCCTGGTCCTGGCGGACGCCATGGCGGACCGCGGGGCGGAGACGGCGGTCCAGTGCCTGAAAAAGGAATTCAAGCGGTTCGAGCAGGCGCCCATGCTCTCGGCGGCCAGCCGGGTGGGGACGCTGGAAGAGCTGCCTTTGCTGTTCCGGCAGGTGCAGGAGCTGTTGGAGCTGAATATGGACGCGGGCACGGAGGGGTTGCTCCGTCCCGGGCGCACTGCTTTCCTGCCCGAGACGGTGGGGGAAGTGTTCGATTTCGACGCCCTGCGGCAGGCTGCGGGGTATGAGGCGCTGGTGCAAGAACTGGCGCTGGCCTTTTTGAAGATGGAAGCAAAGGGCCTCGGCCTTCGCCAGCAGCAACAGCTCTGCGCCCTGGCCTGGAAGCTGCTCTTTGCCGACAAGCCCGCGCCGTCCGCCACCCTGGCCGAGTGGGCCGGGGCGCTGACGGCGGCCTGGGGCCTGCCCTGCCCCGACGAGCGCAGCCGGGAAATATTCCTCGCCATCTATGAAAACCTGGGCGACCCGGACTTCAGTCTGCAGCGGATCGCGCAGGAGCGGCTGTATGTCAGCGAGGACCATTCGCGGCGGGTCTTTTCCCAGCTGACGGGCAGGCGCTTTTCCGTCTATCTCGAACAGTGCCGCATCCGGCTGGCCTGCCGTCTGCTGGAATACCAGCCCGACATGAAGATCAGCCGCCTGGCCGAGCTGGTGGGCTACCCGCTGGACGGGCAGTATTTCAGCAAGGTGTTCCGCAAAGTCTGCGGCGTGACCCCCACCGATTACCGGAACAAACTCAAATAGCACGCAGGACGAATGCCGGTTTTTTCCAAAAGAAAGACCGGCATTTTCCATTCTGTTTTTGAAAAAACGCGGTAGAATAGAGCCAACAGAAGGGGCCGCGGACAAGCGGCCCGGCAGGAAAGAACATACAGGAGGAATCACCACCATGAAAAAGATCTCTCGCAGAACGTTTCTCAACGTGATGGGCGCGGCCGGTGCGGCCGGGGCCCTGGCCGCCTGCGGCGGCTCTTCGTCGGGCAGCAGCGCTGCCGGCGCGTCCAGCGCAGCGGCAGGCGGTTCGTCCGCGGCGGCCGGCGGGGATGTGACCATCCGCATCACCTGGTGGGGCGGGCAGTCCCGCCACGAGTACACCCAGCAGCTGCTGGACAAGTACACCGAGCTGAACCCCAGCGTCCATTTCCAGGCCACCCCCTCCGGCTGGGACGGCTACTTTGAAAAGCTGGCCACCGACACCGCCACCGGCGGCATGGCCGACATCGTCCAGATGGACTACATGTACATTTCCACCTACGCCAAAAACGGCTCCCTGGCCGATCTGAGCAGCTTTTCTTCGGACGGCACTCTGGACACCTCCACCATCGACGAGGCGCTGCTGGGCTCGGGCACCATCGACGGCAAACTGGTGGGCATCCCCCTGGCAAGCACCCTGCTGGCTTTCATCTATAACCCCTCCGTCCTGGAGGAAGCCGGCGTCGAGCCGCCCCAGAACGGCTGGACCTGGGACGATTTCAAGTCCATCTGCCTGACCGTCAAGGAAACGACCGGCAAGTACGGTTTCGGCGGGTCGGCCTTCATCGACACCAACCTGCTCAATTACTGGGTCCGCCAGTACGGCGTGCCTCTCTTTGCGGCGGACAACAAGAGCCTTGGCTTTGACGACCAGCAGATCCTGACCGACTACTTCCAGCTGTGGAAGGACCTGATCGACGCCGGCGCGGCCCCCAATCCCGACGAGTACGAGCAGATCGCCACCCTGGGCAACGAGGCCAGCCCCGTCATCACCGGCGACGCCGCCTTCCACCAGTCCTGGGACAACTTCGCCAACATCGGCGCCAACGCCGGCAACGACACCCTTGAACTGCTGGTGCCCCCGGTCAAAGAGGCCGGCCAGGCTGCCCTGTGGTACAAGCCCAGTATGTTCTTCTCGGTGGCCGAGACCAGCGAAGTCAAGGAGGAGTGCGCCAAATTCATCGACTGGTTCGTCAACAGCGACGAGGCCAACGACATCATCATGGGCGAGCGCGGCACCCCCGCCTCCAGCTCGGCCCGCGACTATCTGGTCGGTTCGGGCAAGCTGAGCGGCAAGCAGGCGGAGATGTTCAACTTTGCCACCGAGGCCGCCGATTACTGCGGCGAAACCCCCGCCCCCGATCCCACCGGCATCTCCGAGATCAACACCTATTTCAAGGACATCGCCTACAGCGTTTTCTATGGGCAGGCCACCCCGGCCGAGGCTGCCGCCACCTTCTTCAAGCAGGCAAACAGCGTCCTGGCCGCCAACAACTGATCTTTCACGCGGGGAGGGAGAGGCCCTCCCCCTTTTCATCCAAACTGTAAGGAGGTTTGCATCATGTCCACGGCAAAAGCGGCCGCCGCGCCCCGGCACAAACGGCGGGGCGGCAGCGACCTGCGCACCGGCTATCTGCTTCTGGCGCCCTGGCTGTTCGGGTTTGTCTTTATGTACCTTGTCCCGGCGGTCATGTCCATCTACTATTCCTTCACCAACTACAACCTGCTCTCCGCACCCGACTGGGTGGGGCTGGACAACTACATCCAGATCTTCACTCAGGACCAGAACTTCCGTCAGGCTATGTCCGTCACCTTCCGCTATGTCTTTATCATGGTGCCGCTGCGGCTGGCCTTCGCCCTCTTTGTGGCCACCCTGCTGAACAAAAAGCACATGGGCATGGCCTTCTACCGGGTGCTCTACTATATCCCCTCCATCGTGGGCGGCTCCATCGCCGTCTCGGTGGTCTGGAAGCAGATCTTCGGCAACAAGGGCGTCCTGATGAGCCTGCTGGAAGTCTTTGGCATCGAGCAAAAGTTCTCTCTGCTGGGCAACCCCGACACCGCCCTGTTCGTCATCATCCTGATGGGCGTGTGGCAGTTCGGCTCCTGTATGCTGGTCTTTTTGTCGGGCCTCAAGCAGATCCCCCAGTCCCTGTATGAGTCGGCCTCCATGGACGGCGCGTCCCGCTTTACCCAGTTCTGGAAGATCACCATGCCCATGCTCACCCCCACCATCTTCTTCAACCTCATCCAGCAGATCATCAACGGCTTCCGTGTCTTTACCGAGAGCTACGTCATCACCGATGGCGGCCCCATGAACAGCACCCTGACCTATGTGCTGTATCTGTACCGGTCGGCCTTCGCCAATTTCCACATGGGCTATTCCTGCGCGCTGGCCTGGATCCTGGTGGCCATCATCGGCCTGGCGACGCTGCTGCTCTTCAAGAGCCAGCGGGCCTGGGTCCACTACGAAGGGTAAGGAGGGAGCAACGCAATGGTCGGTCAAAAAAGCACAAAGGCACAGTCTGTGTTCTTCCACATCTTTTCCTGCCTGCTGGGGTTCATCATGGTCTACCCGCTGCTGTGGCTGCTGATGAGCTCTTTCAAGTCCAACGACACCATGTTCCACAATGCGTGGAGCCTCATCCCCGAAAAGTGGGCTGCCGTCACCAACTACCTGTCCGGCTTTGAGGGGGTCGCGGGCATCCCGTTCTGGCGCTTTTTCGCAAACTCCGCCATCGTGACGGTGGTGTCGGTGGTGGGCAGCATCTTCTGCTCCCTGCTGGCGGCCTACGCGCTCTCCCGGCTCAAATTCAAAGGTTCCGGCTTCTGGTTCGGCTGCGTGGTCATGACTATGATGATCCCCTCCCAGGTGATGGTGGTGCCCCAGTACATCATCCTGAAGCACCTGGGCCTGTCGGACACGCTGGTCTCGATGACGCTGCCCTGGGTGTTCGGCCACGGGTTCTTCATCTTCCTCATCGCCCAGTACATGCGGGGCATCCCCCGCGATCTGGACGAGGCCGCCATGCTGGACGGCTTCTCCAAGGCGGGCATCCTGTTCAAGATCATGATCCCCATCGTCAAGCCCGCCATCGTCACGGCCTCCATCTTTGCCTTTTACTGGATCTGGCAGGACTTCTTCCAGCCGCTGATCTTTGTATCCAGCCCGGAGAATTACCCCATCCCTCTGGCGCTCAACCTCTATCTGGACCCCAACAGCTACAACAACTACGGCGGCCTGTTCGCCATGTCGGTGGTCTCGCTGCTGCCGGTCATCGTCGTGTTCATCCTGTTCCAAAAGTACATCGTCGAGGGTATTGCCACCGACGGCATCAAGGGTTAAACTGGAAAAGGCGCTGTGCATCTGTGCGCAGCGCCTTTTTTCAAAACGAGGTGTTTGCTATGTTTCTGAACCGCAACAGTGAGATCGTCCATCCTTCAAACCTTTCGGCGCCCGTCCGGTATGCTCGGAACGCTTTGAAACGGGACATGGCCAAGGTGTTCCGGGAGAGCGCCGCCCCCGGCGGCTGCATCCGGCTGGAGCAGGCGAAGGGCCTGCCCGCCGAGTGCTACCGCCTGCAGGCGGAGGGGGAGGCCCTGACCCTTGCCGCCGGGGACGACCTGGGATTCGTCTACGGGCTGTTCGAGATCAGCCGCCGCTTTTTGGGAGTGCTGCCCTTCTGGTTCTGGAACGACCAGGCCTTTGCCCCCGTGGAACAGATCCCCGTGCCGGAGGACCTCTGCGAGGAGAGCCGCCCCGCCCGGGTCAGGTACCGCGGGTGGTTCATCAACGACGAGACCCTGCTCTCCCACTGGAAGGTGGAGCGCCGGGACGACCTGCCCTTTATCATGGCATTTGAGGCGCTGCTGCGGTGCGGGGGGGAATATGGTCATCCCCGGCACCGGCGAAAATGCCCGCCGCTACCGCCGGGCCGCGGCGGACATGGGGCTGATCCTGACCCACCACCACGCCGAGCCCCTGGGGGCTGAGATGTTCGCCAGCGTTTACCCGGAGCTGGAAGCCCGGTACAGCGAGTATCCCGACCGGTTCCGGGCGCTGTGGCAGCAGGGCATCGACGCGCAAAAGGGGATGCGGGTGGTCTGGAACATCGGTTTTCGCGGCCAGGGGGACCGGCCCTTCTGGGAGGACGACCCCCGGTACGATACCCCGGCCAAGCGGGGCGCGCTGATCTCCAGCCTCATCCGCCAGCAGTACGATCTGGTCAAACAGAGCGACCCGGACGCCGTCTGCTGCACCAACCTCTACGGCGAGGTGATGGACCTCTACCGGCAGGGCTGCCTTGACCTGCCGGCAGACGTCATCAAGATCTGGGCCGACAACGGCTACGGCAGGATGGTCAGCCGCCGCCAGGGCAACGACAGCCCCCGTGTCCCTGCTCTGCCCCCCGAAGGGGACGGCGGCGCGCACGGCGTCTATTACCACGCCTCCTTCTACGACCTGCAGGCGGCCAGCCACATCACCATGCTGCCCAACAGCGCCGGACTGGTCTGCGATGAGCTGAAGCAGGCTCTCGCACACGGCGCAGGCGACTACTGGCTGGTCAACTGCTCCAACATCAAGCCCCATCTGCCCCTGCTGGACCTGATCGCCCGGCTGTGGCAGACGGGCGAGGCCGAACCTGTGGGCCACAGCGTGACCTATGCCCAAAGCTACTACGGCACCGCCGCCGGGTGGGCGGTGGCCAAATGCCTGCGCCATTACGCCGGCGCGGCCCTGGCCTACGGCCCCCACGAGGACGACCACGCCGGGGACCAGTTCTACAACCATGTGCCCCGGATGCTCATCACCCAGTTCATAGCCGGACGGGACCGGCCGGCCGAAAGCCTGCGCTGGCTGTGCGGCCTGCCCGCTCTCAGTGCCCAGGCCAACTGGTGCGCGGACCGGTACGCCGCGGCCTGCGCCAGCTACGACGGCTACCTGCGGGAGTGCGAGGCCACCGCCGCCATTTTGACCGGCCCGGCGCGGACCCTGTTCCAGGACAGCCTGCTGCTGCAGGCCCGGCTGTATGCCTTCTGGAGCGAAGGGGCGCTGGCGGTCTGCCAGGCGCTGCAGGCCGGTTTTGTGGGGGACTGGGCCCGCTGCTTTTATCTGGCGGGGCGGGCAAAGCGGGCCTATACGGCCGCCGACGCCGCCATGCGGGCCAGGGAACACGGGAAATGGATTGACTTTTACGCCAATGAGTGCCAAACTGATGTCAAGCAGACCGCACAGCTGTGCGGCTACCTGATGAGCTTTGCCCGCACCCTGGGCGAAGGCCCGCACTTTTACGAGTGGATGCGGGCATTCGGGGACAGCGAGGCCCAGCGCCGGGTCATGCTGATCCTGAACACCGAAAACCACCCGGACGACGACGCCCTCTGGCGGCTGATGGAACAGCGCTGGGGCGAGTAAGGAGGCCCCATGCTCCGCCGCATGAAAAAACGTTTTCTCGACTGGCCCCTGGCCCAAAAGTTCGTCTTTGTCTTTTCCCTGATGACCCTGCTCAGCGGGGCGCTGATGGTAGGGGCGCTCCATCTGGGGCTGTCCGTCTTTGAGGAAAAGTTCTACGAAAAATCCCTGCAGGAGCTGGACTTTTTCCTCCAGCGAGTGGACGGGGACATCCAGGAGGTGGACACCCTGACCCGTAGCATCGCGGTGGACTCGGCCGTTCAGCAGCAGCTGGGGGAGCTGGCTGCCGCCGACCCGGAGACGGCAGCCTACTATTACCTGCTGACGGGTGTACGCCCGCTGCTGCTGGAAAAGCTCTACCAGAGCCGCCAGCTCAGCAGCATCCGGTACACCGACCTGTACGGCCACACCCTGACCATCGGCGAAGAGATGCCGGACCCCGCCCCCGAGCATGGCGCGCAGATGGAGGCTTTGCTGGAGCAAAAGGCCGGCGGCTTTGCCCTGCTGCCGCCGGTGGACGCAGATTATCCCTACCTGCTCTGCGGGCGCGCCATTCTGCAGAGCAAGAACGTCAGCCTGGCCCCGCTGGGCACCGTGATCGCCGCGTTGGACGTGGGCGCGCTGCTGGACGGCGAGATCGGCAGCCTGTCCACCCCGCCGAGCGAACTGTACCTGTACAGCGGCGGACAGCTGGTCTACAGCAGCAGCGGCAGCGGCGCGGCGTTCACCCTGCCGGAAAGTGGGCAGGGCTATCGGATCAGCACGCTGGGGGGCAAAAAATATTTCCTCTGCTGGATGACCAGCCGCCTGACCGGGATGCGGCTGTGCAGCGTCTTTGATTACAACCAGATCTACGGCCAGACCAGCGCAGCCCGCAACGCGCTGATCGCGGGCGAGTGCGCCATCCTGCTCCTGTTCGCCTGGGTGCTTTTGCGGATGGCGCGGTTTGTCACCCGGCCCATCCACACCCTGAGCGAGGCGGTGCAGGTGGTGGAAGGGGGCGACTTCGCCGCGGCCCGCGCCCTGTTGCCCGCCGACCCTGCGGGGGACGAGGTGGGCGCACTGACCCGGGAGTTTGACGCGATGCTCCGGCAGATCGACACCCTGATCCACGAAAACTACGAAAAGCAGCTGATGCTGCAGGAGACCCGCTACAAGATGCTGCAGGCCCAGATCAACCCGCACTTTTTGTACAACACCCTCAGCACCCTGAACTGGCTGGTGCGGGCGGGCGACCGGGAGGATGCCTGCAGGATGATCGTCAGCCTGGGGGACATCCTACGGGCCGCGCTCAGCCCCCGGGACAACTCGACGGCCGCCGCCGACGTCCAGCTGGCCCGCAGCTACATCGACATCCAGCAGCTGCGCTACAAAAACCGCGCCGTCTTTACCCTGACGGCCGAAGGCGACCTGGAACACTGGTACCTGCCCCACTTCACCTTGCAGCCGCTGGTGGAAAACGCCATCCACTACGGCGTCGAGCAGAGCGAGACCATCTGTCATGTGGATGTGTGCGCCGTCGCCGCCGGCGGCGTGCTGACCCTGACTGTCCACAACACCGGCGCGCCCGTGCCGCCCGAGCGCCTGGCCGCCATCCGCGCCTTTACCGTCAAACCCCAGGGCCACGGCATCGGCCTGAAAAACATTTACGAACGCCTGGCGATGCTCTACCGCGATTTCACCTTTGACTTTGACAGCACCGCCCAGGCCGGCACCACGGTACGCATCGTCCTGCGTCAGGAAGAACGCAGGGGGGGAAAGTATTTAGCAGAGACAGCAGCCCTATATAAAGAGTCGGGCGGCGGCAAAACGAAAACGCAACATCCGTTCTGAACAGAAACGGATACAACAATATAAAAAGACCCTCCAGGGAAGCTGTTCTGACTTCCCTGGAGGGTCAATTTTTGCACACTCTTTTTGAGACAGGTTATTTTCAATAGGCGCAGCTTCAGCCTGATGACGGTGGAAGCAGGAAGCGTGGGCGGGAGGTATCTTTATCTAAGTGAATCCCCGGTCTCCCACTTTGCGACAGCCTGCCGGGAAACGCCGATCCGCCCGGCCACCTCTTCCTGGGACAGTTGATGCAGCTGCCGCAGGACCATCAGATTTTGGGCGATTTTATTTTTCTGCATTTTCATACCTTTCACACCTCCTGGTTCGATTATACTCTCGATGGTCCAAAAGTTCCACCAACCGCGGCAGGCAAAATGTGTTGCGTTTGGTTGCGCAGAAAAGGAGGCAAGGTGCTGGCGCTGCGGCGCTTTTGCCGGCGGCAGGGGTGCGAAGCCCCGGTCCCCACGGCCTGACCGGGAGGTCTGTGCCGGACTGATAAGCCAAGGGTATATACTGCATAACCAATCGAGACTTCTGCCGAAGCCTCGATTTTTTTATACTAAGTTCAGAAGCGGCCGCCGCAGGGAGCAAGGTCACGATTGGAAAGGAAGCGTTTTGTATGAACAATTTTATTTTTCAGAACAGCACCAAAGTCTACTTCGGGCAGGGCTGCGTCAAGGAATACCTGGCCTGCCTGACCCGGCAGGCCGACACCATCCTGCTGGCCTACGGCGGAGGGTCCATCAAGCGCAACGGCGTCTACGACGAGATCATGGACATCTTCTATAAGGCCGGTAAGCAGGTGGTGGAGTTTTCGGGCATCATGGCCAACCCCACCTACGCCAAGGTGCAGGAGGGGGCCCGCCTGGCCCGGGAGTGCGGCGCCGACATGATCCTGGCGGTGGGCGGCGGCAGCGTCATGGACTGCTGCAAGGCGGTCAGCCTGGCCGCCCGCTACGACGGGGATGTCTGGGATGATTTCTGGGCACGGCCCGGCGTCATCGACTTTGAGCCCCTGCCCCTGGGGGTGATCGTCACGGTGGCGGGCACCGGCAGCGAGTGCAACGGCGGCGCGGTCATCACCAACGAGGCCAAGAAAATCAAGACCGGCCGGGACTACCCCGCCCTCAACGCCCGGTTCGCCCTGATGGACCCCACCTACACCTACAGCGTGCCCCAAAAGCAGATGGTGTCGGGCAGCTTCGACATCCTCAGCCACATTATGGAGACCTATTTCAGCGCCCCGGATGAGGACAACGTCTCGGACGACATCATGGAAGCCCTGATGCGCAGCGTCATCCGCAACCTGCGCGCCGCCATCCGGGATCCCCGGGACTACACCGCCCGCTCCAACCTGATGTGGGACGCCACCATGGCCGAAAACCGCCTGATCAAGATGGGCAAACAGTGCGACTTTGAGTGCCACAACATGGAGCACCAGCTGGGCGCCTACACCAACTGCAACCACGGCTGCGGCCTGGCGGTGCTGCACCCGGTCTATTACCGTCATATCCTCCAGGACGGGCTGCCCAAATTTGTCAAGTTTGCCCAGAACGTCTGGGGCATCCCGCGGGAGGGCAAAACCGATGCGGAGCTGGCCCTGGCCGGCATCGACGCCCTGGCGGCCTTTATCCGGGAGATCGGCCTGCCCACCACCCTCAAGGAGCTGGGAGCCGGCAAGGATCAGCTGCGCCCCATCGCCGACAGCTGCGGCATCTCCCAGGGCAGCTACAAAAAAATGACCCACGAGGAGATCTACAAGATCTTCTGTGAGTGCTATGAATAAGCAGAAAGGAGCTTTTGTATGAAACGACTGACAGCCCTTTTGATAAGCCAGGCCCTGGCGCTGGGCCTGGCCGGGTGCAGCGCCCCCTCCAGCCTGGAGGGCGTGGACCTGGACAACGCCCTGGTGGTCTATTTCTCGGCCACCGGCAACACCGGGGAGGCCGCCGGCTACATCGCCGGGGCCATCGGCGCCGATGTGTTCGAGATCGTCCCCGCCGACCCCTACACCAGCGAGGACCTGAACTGGAACAACCCCGAGAGCCGCGTCTCGGTGGAGCACGCGCAGAAAGAGGCGGGCACCCTGCAGCCCGTCCCTCTGGCCGACGCCACACCCGACAACTGGGACAGCTACGACACCGTGTTCATCGGCTACCCCATCTGGTGGTTCGAAGCGGCCTGGCCGGTGGAGAGCTTCGTCCGGGCCAACGATTTCACCGGCAAGATGGTGATCCCCTTCTGCACTTCGGCCAGCTCGAGCATCGGTGAGAGCGGCCGGCTGCTGGCCGAGCTGGCCGGCACCGGCGACTGGCTGGAAGGCCAGCGCTTCCCCTCCGGCGTCACCCAGCGCGACGTGGAGGCCTGGCTGGACCAGAACGGGCTGTAATGCCCCTGTCATTCGCCATTTATCTTCCATCCATATTCCGTGGGCAAGCCCCCGACCAGTCCCTTCGGGGCGGGCCGGGGGCTTGCCTCTTTGAAAGAAAGAGGGGTCGATCCTATGGAGGAACAAGAGGAAAAATATCTGTTTGAGGAGATGCCGGTGCCCAAGGCCGTGGCCACCCTGGCGGTGCCCACCATCATCAGCCAGGTGGTGACCATGATCTACAACCTGGCCGACACCTTTTTTGTGGGGCAGCTGGGGGACCCCGCCATGGTGGCGGCGGTGTCCCTGGTGTCGCCCTGGTTCAATCTGCTGACAGCGCTGGGCAACCTGTTCGGCCTGGGCGGCAGCAGCCTGATCTCCCGGATGCTGGGCATCCACGACCACAAGGACATCAAGTATGTGGCGGCCTTCAGCATCTGGGGCGGCGGAGCCTTCACCCTGCTGTTCTCGCTGGGCACCTGGCTGGCCCGGCGGCCCCTGCTGGGCTTTTTGGGGGCCAGCCCCGACACCTGGCCCTACGCCCAGAGCTACCTTTTGTGGGTGGTGGCGGTGGGCGGCGTGCCCACCATGGTCAGCCTGGCACTGGGCCATCTGCTGCGCAGCGAGGGCCACGCCCGGCAGGCCATGGGCAAGGGGGTGCAGTCGGCCATTTTGACCTTCAGCCGGCAGGGCCTGCTGAACATCCCCCTGCTGATCCTGATGGACCTGGTCTTTGGGCTGTACGGCATGATCTGGACCCAGCTGGTGGTGGAGGTAATCATGCTGCCGGTCTCCCTGGGGATGTACTTCCACACCTTCCGCAGTTTGCAAACACCCGTCCGGGACCGATAAGAAACCGGTTGTTTTGATTACAAATCGACGCGCTCAAACTGCTTGGACGCAGCTTTGTAAGTCAGGAGATTGCCGCCCACATAAATCAAAACGCCGGCCGCCAGTACAGGCAGCTGTCTGGGCACATCTGCCCTTTGCACGCTGTCAAGCCAGGCAAACGACGGCAGATGCACCGCGTATTCCATCAGCGCTATGACCGCCGTTGCCGGAAGGATCGCAATGACAAATGCTTTGCCCACCTGGTACGCAGACCGAAAAAGGACTGTCAGATACAAAAAATTAAAAATCGCGTAGACGATCAGCCCAAATCCGAAATACGTTGCATTGGCCTCGATGCCCACAGGGTTGCCCTCGGGAAGCGTCCACAGCCGGAGGATCGAAAAGGGGATGCAGATCGCCAGCTGCGCCAGCTCGATGCTCACGAACAAGAGGCATTTGCTTTTTACAACGTGACGTTTTTTGATGGGAAGGGTGGCCGTATAAAAGGCATCGGAATTTTCTCTTGCAAACTGGGAAGTGAAATACAACCCCAGGCAGCCAAAGAAAAAGATCATGCCGTAGGGATAAGCGGGGACCAGCAGCAGCGCCCCGATCAACAAAAACAAATACACCACGGAGTGGACGGCAAGTTTCCACTCTTTGTAGAGCAGTTTAGACATGGTAGTTCCCCCTTTCGCTTCGCACCATGATTTCCTCCAGATTGAGGCTGTCCTCCCCGGGCTGTTTCAGGGATTGAAACGACTGGACGAAAGCGGCTTTGTCCGCACTGGCGATCAGCTCACCGTTTCGGATATAAGTAATGTCGTCGGCGCATTTGTCCAGGTCCGATGTGATGTGGGTGGAAAACAGGATGCTTCTCTGCCCGCTTTCGACCAGCTGCTGAAAAAGCTCCAGCAGGTCCTCCCGGGCCACAGGGTCAAGTCCGCTGGTCGGCTCGTCAAAGATCAGGAGCTTGGCATTGTGGGACAGGGCCAGCGCAATCAAATATTTCACTTTCATCCCTTCGGAAAGCTGCCGGACCTGCTTTTGCTCATCAAGATCGAACCGGGACATATACCGCTGGTACGCATCGTCATCCCAGCTTTGGTAGAAGCGCCTGGTCACGCCGGTGATCGTCTGCAGCTTTTTGGTCGGATAGAACTGGATACCCCCCAATACTACGCCGAGCTCCTGTTTGCAGCGTTCCTCTTCCTGTCTGAAATCGGAGCCCAGCATCTGGATGCTGCCTCCATCCGGGCATACCATATTGAGCATAGCTTTCAGGGTGGTGCTTTTGCCCGCGCCGTTTTTCCCGATCAAACCCATGATCCTTCCCTGCTCCAGCGAAAAAGAAACGTTTTTCAGGGTAAATTTGGGGTACCTTTTTGTCAACCCCTTTACTTCAAGCAATTTCATACAAATCCTCCTTGTGAATCGGCAATGTTCCATCCAGTTTCTGGCTCCGCACCTCCTTCCGTTAGTATTACAAGTAGAACTTGTAATACGTTAAGCGCATTATAGCACAGTCGGTAGAGAAAGTCAATATAAGTTCTACAAGTTTTACTAATACAACAAAAAAGCGCCGCGCCTCATGCTGAGGCGCGGCCGCATTCGACCGGTTCACTTTTTTGCCGGAAAGAGCTTTTCAAACATTTCGTCCGTTGTATCGAACGTCTGGATGGCGATTCCCTGTTCCATATCGGCCAGCATCAAAAGCATATCGCCCGGCTGGATGTGGAACATATCCCGCACCTCTTTCGGGACGATGATCTGGCCCTTTGGCCCAACTTTGACCGAAGCGACAAATTTTCCTTCCGCCGGCTTTTCCTTCCCCATGGTCACACTTCCTTTCCTGGGTAGTATAGTTTTACTTGTAACAAAAAGTTTACCATAGAGTTTGCGCAAAGTCAATCGCCCCGCCGGCAGTAACGTTGGGGTTACTACTGGATAACCAATCGAGACTTCCGGTTTGCACCTGACAGGTTATAATAAAATCAGAAAAAAAGAAAGCGAGGCAAGCAAGATGCAGACAAGGACATTGGGCAAAGACCTGCAGGTCTCGGCGGTGGGGCTGGGGTGCATGGGCTTTTCCCACGCTTACGGCGCGCCCACCGAGTCCGGCGAGGCGGTGCGGCTGCTGCGCCGGGCCAACGCCGTCTGCCCCGTCACCGCGGTGCAGAACCGCTACTCCATGATGGCCCGGCAGTACGAGGCCCTGTTCCCCACGCTGGAAGAGCTGGGGGTGGGGCTGGTGGCCTTCAGCCCCATGGCCAACGGCTTTCTGACCGGCAGCTACGGCAAGGACAGCCGCTTCGACCCCAAGACCGACTACCGGGCGGGGATGCCCCAGTTCGCCCCCGGCGCCATCGACCAGAACCAGCCCCTGCTGGATCTGCTGCGCCGGATGGCGCAGGAAAAGCAGGCCACCCCGGCCCAGATCTCTCTGGCCTGGATGCTGTGCAAAAAGCCCTGGATCGTCCCCATCCCCGGCACCCGCAAGGAGGCCCGCATGGCCGAGAACGCCGGGGCCGCCGGCGTCGCCCTCACCCCCGCGGAGGTGGCCGATCTGGACCAGGCCCTGGACCGGGTGGAGATGTCCGGCGTCTTTGGCGTAAACAAAAACTGAATAAGGAGGTTTTGTCTTATGGAATACACGACCCTGAACAACGGCGTCCAGATGCCCATGGCGGGCATCGGCACCTTTCTCCTGAGCCCCGACGAGGCCGAAGCCTCGGTGCGCAGCGCCCTGCAGTGCGGCTACCGCCTGATCGACACGGCCAACGCTTATATGAATGAAAAGGCGGTGGGCCGGGCCATCCGCTCTTCCGGCCTGCCCCGGCAGGAGATCTTTCTGGAGACCAAGCTCTGGCCCAGCTTTTACGAGCAGCCCGACGCGGTGGACAAGACCCTGCAGCGTCTGGGCGCCGACTACATCGACCTGCTGCTGATCCACCAGCCCGCCGGCAACTATCTGGCCGGCTACCGGCAGATGGAAAAGGCCTATCAGGAGGGCAAGGTCCGCGCCATCGGCCTGTCCAACTTCAGCCAGGCCCAGATCCAGGAGATTTTGGACAACTGCAAAGTCCGCCCCGCCGTGCTGCAGACCGAGGTCCACCCCTACAACCAGGAAAAAGCCCTCAAGCAGTTCCTGGCCGAGCAGGCCATGGTCATCCAGGCATGGTACCCCCTGGGCCACGGGGACAAGGCCCTGATCGACGAGCCTCTGTTCACCCAGCTGGCCGGCAAGTACGGCAAGTCCAACGCCCAGATCATCCTGCGCTGGCAGATCCAGAGCGGCAACATCGTCATCCCCGGCTCCAAGAACCCCAGCCACATCCGGGACAACTTCGACCTGTTCGACTTCGAGCTGACCGACGGCGAGATGGCCCAGATCGCCGCCATGGACCAGGCCAAGCGCTACTACACCAGCACCCCCGAGCTGCTGCGGCGCTATGTGGAGATGATCCCCGACGTGGACGGGCAGAAGTAAACGGCGTTGTCCCGAAACCATCTTACGATTTCAACAAAGGAGCGATTTTGTATGCGGACCAATTTTGGCGCAAAACCCTGGTTTTATCCCCTGCCGGTGCTGATCGTGGGCAGCTATAACCCCGACGGCACCGCCGACGCCATGAACGCCGCCTGGGGCGGCCTGTACGATGCCGACAAGGTGGTGCTCTGCCTCAGCAGAGGCCACCGCACCACCTCCAATATCCTGGAGCGGAAGGCCTTCACCGTCAGCTTTGCCGACGCAGCCCACACCATCCCCGCCGACTATGTGGGGATGGTCTCGGGCAACAGCGAACCGGACAAGATGAAAAAGGCCGGCTTCCACACCAGCAAGGCCAGCACCGTGGACGCGCCCCTGATCGACGAGCTGCCGGTGGCCCTGGAGTGCAAGCTGCTCAAGATGAACGAGGACGGCAACATCATCGGCCAGATCGTCAACGTCAGCGTGGACGACACCGTCCTGAACGCCGAAGGCCAGATCGACCCGGACGTGTTCCAGCCCATCTCCTTCGACCCGGCCAACAACATCTACCGCGCCCTGGGCGAGAAGGTGGGCAACGCCTTCTGGGACGGCGGCAAGTTGAAATAAGCAATCTGAACTTTTCGGGGCCGGTCATCCGGCGGGCCCGTCGCCTTCCGCCTGGCGGAGGCCAAACCCCTGGACGGCGGCGCGCTCTGGCTGCGCTACGCCGCCCTGACCTGAAACGACATTCTCTTCATCTTCATCATTTCCATCTTCCTTCTTTGCGCGGGCCCGCGGCGTTTTGCCGCGGGCCTATTGGCGTCTCTGCCCCCTTTCAGTGAAAACCTCCGGCTTATCACTGCATAACCAATCGAGACTTCTGCCCGGGGCCCGGCCGCGCTACAATAAAGGCAGAAAAAGGGCGCAGGATCTGAACAACGACGTCATCGCCGACCACATCGAGAACTGGATCCAGCAGAACGTGCAGTAACACCGAAAGGAGAGGTTTCCGTATGGAATACGCAACACTGAACAACGGCGTCCGGATGCCCCGGGTGGGCTACGGCGTCTATCAGGTCAGCAGTGAGGAATGCGAGCGCTGCGTGCTGGACGCCCTGGAAGTGGGCTACCGCGCCATCGACACCGCCCAATCCTACGGCAACGAGGCCGCGGTGGGCAGCGCCCTGCAAAAGAGCGGCCTGCCCCGCCCGGAGGTGTTCCTGACCACCAAGATCTGGATCTCCAACGCCGGGTACGAAAAGGCCAGGGCCTCCATTGACAAGTCTCTGGCCAACCTGCGCACCGATTACATCGACCTGCTGCTGATCCATCAGCCCTTCGGGGACTACTACGGCGCCTACCGCGCCATGGAAGAGGCCTGCAAGGCCGGCAAGGTGCGGGCCATCGGGGTGTCCAACTTCTACCCGGACCGCCTGATCGACCTGTGCCAGTTCGCGGAGGTGACCCCCGCGGTCAATCAGGTGGAGACCCACGTCTTTCAGCAGCAGCAGACCGCCCACACCTACATGAAAAAGTACGGCGTCCAGCACGAGAGCTGGGGCCCCTTTGCCGAAGGGCGCAAAGACTTTTTCACCAACCCCGTGCTGACCGGAATCGGCGCCAAGTACGGCAAGTCCTCCGCCCAGGTGGCCCTGCGCTTTCTGCTCCAGTCCGACGTGGTGGTGATCCCCAAATCCACCCACAAGGAGCGGATGCAGCAGAATCTGGACCTGTTCGACTTCGCCCTCACCGAAGAGGACATGGCCGCCATCCGCCAGCTGGACGAGGGCCGCAGCCTCTTCTTCGACCACTACGACCCCGCCACCGTGGAAATGCTGACCACCATGGGCAAGACCCGCCAGGTGTAACGCAGCCGCATCAAATCCAAAAGGCCCACAGCCGGTTTGCCGCCGGTTGCGGGCCTTTTTTGGGATGAGCGGCTAATTTGGGCCCATCCATCCTATATCTTGAAGCTGGAATGCAGTATCCAGAACGCCATAATGGGGAGGTACATACAGAGAAGTGACAATCTCTGCCACAGTCCTTCCCAAGCGAGAGCCGTTCCTTTTGCGGCCGGTTTGTCCGCCATGATGAACAAAGCAAAAAAGACTGCCGCGAGGAAAAAGCAGATCAAAGAAAACGCGCCCCATCCCCTGCTGGAAATTTTAAAAAAGTACATTCCGATCAGCAACGGCGCAAACACCAGGCACAGAAAACCGATGGCTGCGCCCCAGCCATGGATTTTGGCTCCGAGCGTCGCAAGGCTTTTCGACTCTCCCACAGAAAAGAGACCTGAAAGGATGCAGCCGCCTACCGCATACACTCCCATCACCGCCGCAAGCAGCGTGGACAGCGGGCTTGATACTGCACTCACTATGGGATAGACCCGCACCGCCCCGGCCGCCAAAACTACGCCGAACAACACCAGCCAGGTGTTGTAAATTTTATGCAGTGGCGCGTTTTGACTGCCCAACACGCTCATCACCTGCGTCCATGCGTCATAGCCCCTGAAGCTGGGAGCCAGCAGACAGGGAATCAGCAGATCCAATGCCAGCAAAACCGGCAAAACAAGGGATGTTTGTCCTTTCATCGTCAGCATCTCCTCTCTTTCGCTGTTTTTTAAGGGGCGTTGCTCAGTTCCCCATGGTTTCCTCTTCCAGCCCATCCGTAAGGCGGCCCAGTCCTTTCAGAATTTTGACGGCCAGTTCCTGCATCACATCTGCTTTTACGACGGCAATTCCCTGCTCTTCATCTCCCAGGACCAGAAGCGTATCCCCTGCATGGATGTTGAAGATTTCTCTCGCTTCCTTGGGGATAACGATTTGCCCCCGCTCTCCGACCTTAACTGTTCCAAAAATATATTTTCCTTTTGGCATCGACATAGCGTATCTCCCCAAATTCATATTTTTCATATTGATACGAAAAGTATACCAAAATCGTGCAGCTCTGTCAATGCCTCCGCCAATACTGGCCGTGCGCTGTGCATCTCCCTTTGCTCCAGACGGGTCTTCGGCAGGCTGGCCTGACCGGCCCACAACAAAAACAGGGGGCTCCCATGCGGGAACCCCCTGTTTGCAGTTTTGTTTTGAGGCAGAAACTTACTTGATCTCGACCTTGGCGCCGACTTCTTCCAGCTTCTTCTTGATGTCCTCGGCGTCGGCCTTGGAAGCCTTCTCCTTGATGGCCTTGGGAGCGCCGTCGACGATCGCCTTGGCCTCCTTCAGGCCCAGGCCGGTGATCTCCTTGACCAGCTTGATGACCTGCATCTTGGTAGCGCCCACGTCGGTCAGGATGACGTCGAACTCGGTCTTCTCCTCCTCAACGGGAGCAGCAGCGCCGGCAGCGGCAACAGGAGCGGCAGCAACAGCAGAAACGCCGAACTCCTCGCAGTAAGCGTCGATCAGCTCCTTCAGCTCCAGGACGGACAGGCCCTTGACGGACTCGATGATGGCAGTAATCTTCTCAGAAGCCATGGTAATAACCCTCCAATTTCAGTTGATTTTTGTAGGAATGTGGTGGTTGAACGGTGTGTGTCAGGCAGCAGCCGGCGCCGCGTTACGCAGCGGGCTCCTCCTGCTTGTCCACATAAGCCTGCATGGCGACAGCCAGACCGGACAGGGTGCTGGTGAGCGCGCCGGCGAACATGGACAGCATACCTTCGCGGCCGGGCAGCTTGGCGATGGCGTTGGTCTCAGCGGCGCTGAGCACCTTGCCCTCCATAAAGCCGGCCTTGACGACGAACTTCTTGGAGCGGTCGCCGTCCTGGTACTTGCACAGGATGCGGGCAGCAGCCATCGGGTCCTCAGCGGTGGCGAACGCGACAGCCGTGTCGCCGGTAAAGCTGTCGGTCAGGCCCTCGATGGAGGTATCCTTGACAGCCAGACGGAGCATGGTGTTCTTGACGACCATATACTCAACGCCAGCCTCACGCAGCTCCTTGCGCAGCTTGGTGTCGTTCTCGACGTTGATACCGCCGTAAGCGACCACGCAACCGGAAACCGCGTTCTCAAACTTTGCCTTCAGACCAGCGACATAAGCCTGCTTTTCAGAAAGAATCTTTGCACTGGGCATTTCGGTTTCACCTCGTTTCAAAACTACATCGGAAGCCGGAGCCATAGAAAAAGCCTCTCTCCCGCGCACACAGGCCGAGAGAGAGGCATAAAACAACGTTACGCGTTTCTCGGCAGGCGGATACACTTTACACTGGACTCCAGCGCCTGCTGTCTTAAAAACAGCATAAATATTTTACCGCACGGATGCGGCTTTGTCAAGCGGTTTTCTGAAAAAATTTCAGAAATGGGTTTCCCCCGCTCTTTCAAATCCGTACCGGCCGGCGGACATGCGCCGACGGCCGGGACACATACAGGGAAATTTTCCGGCGAGAGTGTGCGAGGCCCATCGGGCCGAGTGCATGGTTCACCGGAAAATTTTGTCCCCAGGGGGATACTAGGGGGAAGGAATTTCTGCTGCGCGCATGCGCACAGAAATGGGTTCCCCCTAGAGAGCGAAGCGACTTTTAGACGCCGTACTTCAGGGTGTTCAGACGGATGCCAGGGCCCATGGTGGTGGCGATGGTCGCGCTCTTGAAGTAGGTGCCCTTGGCAGCGGCGGGCTTGGCCTTGGCGATGGCGTCCATGACGGTGTCCAGGTTGGTGAACAGCTTCTCGGCGCCGAAGGATGCCTTGCCCACGGGGACGTGGATGATGTTCTGCTTGTCCAGACGGTACTCGATCTTACCGGCCTTGGCCTCCTTGACGGCCTTGCCCAGGTCGGGGGTCACGGTGCCGGCCTTGGGGTTGGGCATCAGGCCGCGGGGTCCCAGCAGCTTGCCCAGACGGCCGACCTTGCCCATCATGTCGGGGGTGGTGACCACGACGTCAAAGTCCATGAAGCCGCCCTGGATCTTGGCGATCAGGTCGTCATCACCGACAATGTCAGCGCCGGCAGCCTCAGCGGCGGAAGCAGCGGGGCCCTTGGCGATGGCGCAGACGCGGACGGTCTTGCCGGTGCCGTTGGGCAGCACGACGGCGCCGCGGACCTGCTGGTCGGCGTGACGGCCGTCAACGCCCAGGCGGACGTGCAGCTCGACGGTCTCATCGAACTTGGCGGTGGCCAGCTTGCAGGCCAGCTCCAGCGCCTCGTTCACATCGTACAGTTTGGTGGAATCGACCTGCTTGGCAGCGTCGATATAATGCTTGCCGTGTTTCATTGTTTATCCTCCTATGTGGTTTTGCGGGCGCTGCGCCCTCCCACTGTTTATGTCTCAGCCTTCGACTGTGACGCCCATGCTGCGGCAGGTGCCGCGGATCATGCTGCACGCAGCCTCGAAGGAGGCGGCGTTCAGGTCGGGCATCTTGGTCTTTGCGATCTCTTCAACCTGAGCGGCAGTCAGGGAACCGACCTTTTCCTTGTTGGGCTTGCCGGAAGCGGTGGACAGGCCGGCGGCCTTCTTGATCAGAACGGCGGCCGGGGGGGTCTTGGTGATAAAGCTGAAGGAACGGTCAGCATACACGGTGATGACGACGGGGATGATATAGCCCATCTGGTTCTTGGTACGCTCGTTGAACTCCTTGGTGAACGCCATGATGTTGACGCCCTTCTGGCCCAGGGCCGGGCCGACAGGAGGAGCCGGGGTTGCCTTGCCGGCCTCGATTTGCAGCTTGATGTAGCCAGTTACTTTCTGTGCCATGATAAATGCACCTCCAAAAATCTGTGGTGAGTTGCGGCCCGCTGTCTGCAAGCCTCCCACGAGCAGGCCTTGCCCGGCCCGCTCTATAAGAACCGCATGCGGTCTTATCCAGGAAAAACGTGTCTTGCCTTGCGCTTGTTAAAGCGGCTCGACCTGGGCGATGTCCACCTCTGCGGGGGTCTCCCGGCCGAACATGTTCACCTTGAGCTTCACCTTGAAGGTCTCGGTGTTGATCTCCTCTACAACGCCCATAAAGCCTTCCAGAGGACCGGACGTGATCTGGACGCTGTCCCCGGCGGCAAAATCCACCGTCAGCGGGGCCTTGGCCTCCACGCCCATCTTTTCCACTTCCTCGGCGGTCAGGGGGACCGGCTTGGAAGCAGGCCCGACGAAACCGGTGCAGCCGCGGGTATTGCGCACCACATACCAGGTGTCGTCGTTCATAACCATCTTGACCAGCACATAGCCGGGGAAGAGCTTGCGCTCCACCATCCGCTCTTTGCCGTCCTTGATCTCAGGCACCATCTCGGTGGGCACCTTGATCTCGCAGATCAGATCCTGCAGGCGGCGGTTCTCCACCATCTTTGCAAGATCGGTCGCGACTTTGTTCTCGTAGCCGGAATAGGTATGCACTACATACCACAAAGCTTCATTCGACTGGTCTTCCATCTGTGGTCAGCCTCCGTTTCCATACAAGATTTGGGTCAGCCGCCGATGATAAGGCCCAGGATGCCGCCAAAGATGGCGTCCAGGACGAACAGCACCGCGGCGGCGATGAGGACCACCACCAGCACGACCGTCGTGTTCTTCCTGGTATCTTCCTTGCTGGGCCAGACGACCTTCTTCAGTTCGCTTCTGGTATCGCGGAAAAACTTTGCCACGTTTGCGGCAAAATTCTTCACGGCGTTCTTTGCTCTGGCCACAAAGCCCGGCTTCTTATCGGTTTTGTCTGCCATTGTGCTCCGCCTTTCTTACTTGGTCTCGCGATGGACCGTGTGCTTCTTGCAGAAGCGGCAGTACTTCTTCATCTCCAGGCGGTCAGGGTTGTTTTTCTTGTTCTTCGTGGTGTTGTAGTTGCGCTGCTTGCACTCGGTGCAGGCCAGAGTGATTTTCACTGTCATTTGTTGACACCTCCATACTTAACGGTTATCGAACCTCCCTCGTTCGCCGGGCCGGCCCCCGAAAAAGGGGCGCACTGAATAATCCCGCAAAAGAGGTGCTATCATTCTATCACGCTTTGCCCCCGGCGTCAAGCATTATTTTGCCCATCTGGCCAAATTTTTTGCCTCCGTCTTGGGCAGTTTGCCCCGGGCCGGCCTGCCGGCGGCCCCGCCGGCTTTGGGCCGCTTTTGCCGCGGCGGAACGATTTTAGCCCCCTGAATTTGCTGCAGGTATGGAAACCGGCGCATTTTTGTGGTATCATGGACGTACTTATGGTTGAACGCCTCCGCGTTCGGGGGCATCTTAATAAGTAACGGAACAAATAGAGGAGAGAGTGGAACAATGATCCCTAGCGCAAATCCCGCCGCCCGCCCGCTGTGCGCGGCGCTTTTGTTCGGCGGTCTGTCCAGCGAGCACGAGGTCAGCCGGGTGTCGGCCGTCACCTTTGCCGAGCATATGGACCCGGAGCGGTACGAGCTGATCAAGATCGGCATCACCAAGGAGGGCCGCTGGCTTTATACCGAGGCCACCTCCGCCCAGATGGCGGACGGCAGCTGGGAGCAGCTGCCCGGCAACATGCCCTGCGTTTTGAGCCCCGACCGGGCCGACCACGGGGCCATCCTGTTCACCCCGTCCGGCCATGTGGAAAAGCTGCACATCGACGTGGTACTGCCGGTGCTGCACGGCCTGTGGGGCGAGGACGGCACCATCCAGGGCCTGCTGGAGCTGGCCGGCATCCCCTATGTGGGCTGCGGCGTCCTGGCCAGCGCGGTCTGCATGGACAAAGCGGTGGCCAACGCCCTGTTCGCCTGCCACGGCATCCCCCACTGCGCCTGGGCCGCCTACACCCGGGCCCAGCTGGAGGCCGACCCTGCGGGCATCGCCGCCCACCTGGCCGAAACGCTGGGCTGGCCCATCTTCGTCAAGCCCGCCAACGCCGGCTCCAGCGTGGGGGTGACCAAGGCGGGCAGCCCCGATGAGCTGGCCCGGGCCATCCAAGTCGCCCTGGAAAACGACCGCAAGGTGGTCTTTGAGTCCTTTGTGGACGGCCAGGAGGTGGAATGCGCGGTGATCGGCTCGGAGCCGGCCGCCGCCACCCGCCCCGGGGAGATCCTGGCCGGCGCCGAGTTCTACACCTACGACGACAAGTACAAGAACGGCGTCAGCCAGACCGTCATCCCCGCCCGCCTGCCCGAAGAAAAGCTGGACGAGGTCAAGGAGCTGGCCGCCCGGGCTTACACCGCCCTGGGCTGCGAGGGGCTGGCCCGCTGCGACTTCTTCGTGGAGCGGGGCACCGGCCGGGTCCTCATCAACGAGATCAACACCATGCCCGGCTTCACCTCCATCAGCATGTACCCCAAGCTGATGGAGCACGAAGGCACCCCCCTGCCCCAGCTCATCGACCGCCTGATCGCCCTGGCGATGGAAAGGCCGGTGGCCCGCCATGGATAACCGCCCCATCGGCGTGTTCGACAGCGGGCTGGGCGGGCTGACCAGCGTCCGGGAACTGCGGCGGCTGCTGCCCGGCGAGGACATCGTCTATTTCGGGGACACCGGCCGGGTGCCGTACGGCAGCCGCAGCCGGGAGATCATTTTGCAGTACGCCCGGCAGGACATCGCTTTCCTGCTGTCCCAGAACGTCAAGTGCATCGTGGCGGCCTGCGGCACGGTGTCCAGCACCTACCCCTCCGAGGAGGCCGCCAAACTGCCCGTACCTTATATGGGTGTGGTCTCCTCCGCGGCGCGGCGGGCCGCCCGGGCCACCCGCAACCGCAGGATCGGGGTGATCGGCACCTCCGCCACCATCCGCTCCCACAGCTACGAGCAGATCCTCCGGCGTTTGGTGCCCGGGGCCGAGATCACCGCCCGGGCCTGCCCCCTGTTCGTCTCCCTGGTGGAGAACGGCTATGTGGACGGCTCCGCTCCCGACTGCCAGCAGGTGACCCGGCTGGTCATCGCCCAGTACCTGCAGGAGGTGCGGGAGGCCGGCGTGGACACCCTGATCCTGGGCTGCACCCACTACCCCCTGCTGGCCGGGATGATCGGCGAATACATGGGCCCTGCGGTGACCTTGATCGACCCCGGCCGCGCCGCCGCCGACGACCTGGACCAGCTGCTGGCGGGCAAGGGGCTGCGGGCCAGCCGGGAGCGGGGCGGCACCCGTTTTTACGTCAGCGACGTGCCCGACAGCTTCATCCATACCGCCGACCTGTTCCTGGGGGAATACCGGGGCGGCACCGCCGAGCAGATCTGCATCGACCAATACTGAACCGCCCTCCGGGCGTGCCGGGCCGCGGCCTGGACAGAGCAGAAATTTGAGGATCAAAAAACTGTGAGCAAAGCCTTAAAGGAAAACTATATCATCCGCATCAAAAGCCGCATCGAGCAGGACGGCGAGACCGAGCAGGTCGAGCTGATGACCCGCGGCAGCTTCACCATGCGGGACGGCAGCTATTATATCACCTACCGGGAGACCGAGACCACCGGCTACGAGGGCAACGTCACCACCCTGAAGATCGCCGCCGACGCCAGCCGGGTGGCCATGCTGCGCTTTGGCCCCCAGGCCAGCCAGCTGGTGATCGAAAAAGGCCGGCGCAACCTGTGCCACTACGAGACCGGCTACGGCTCGGTCACCCTGGGGGTGACCGCCGACGGCATCGAGTGCGGCCTGACCCCCAAGGGGGGCGCCGCCCGTTTCAGCTACCTGCTGGACGGGGACGTCTCCACCCTCATCAGCAAAAACAGCCTGGAAGTCACCGTGACCCATATCAACTGACGCCGGCGCACCGGCGCGGCCCGATGCCAACAGAAAGGATTTAGAATGAACAACAAGAACTACCCCGCCTTTGAGAACTACAACCCCCGGCAGGCCGCCCTGGCCGAGGCCCGGGCCCTGCTGACCCAGGCCGCCCAGGCCGCCATGGAGGCCGGCGACCTGCCTGCCGCCGAGCTGCCCGCCTTCATCGTGGAGGTGCCTGCCGACGCGAAGAACGGCGACATCGCCTCCAACATCGCCATGGCGGGGGCCCGCACCTGGCGCAAGGCCCCCAAAATGATCGCCGAGACCCTGCTGGCCCACCTGCCCAGCCTGACGGACAGCTGCTTCACCCGGGCCGAGGTGGCCGGCCCCGGCTTCATCAACCTGTTCCTGTCCCCCGCCTTCTGGGCTGGCGTGGTCATGGCGGCCTGCAGCTCCTCCCACTACGGCCGGACCGATCACGGCCAGGGCAAGAAGTACAACGTCGAGTTCGTCTCGGCCAACCCCACCGGCCCTATGCACATGGGCAACGCCCGGGGCGGCGCCCTGGGCGACTGCCTGGCCGCCGTCCTGGAGTGGGCAGGCTACGACGTCACCCGGGAGTTCTACATCAACGACGCCGGCAATCAGATCCAGAAGTTCGGCAAGAGCCTGGCCATCCGCTATCTGCAGCACTACTACGACGAGACGGCCTATCCCCTGCCCAAGGAGTGCTACCAGGGCGGGGACATCACCCTGCTGGCCCTGGAGTTCGCCGCCCGGGAGGGGGACAAGTATGCTCTGCCCTGCCGCGGCCTGCAGGACGAGGCCCTGTATGAGAGCGAGGCCTTTGCCGCCCTGAAGGACGCCCTGGTGCGCTACGCCCTGCCCAAGAACATCGCCGCCCTCAAGGAGGACCTGGGCAAATACCGCATCCAGTACGACGTATGGTTCCCCGAGAGCACCCTGCACCAGTCCGGCGCCGTGCAGAAGGTGGTGGACCTGCTGCTGGAAAAAGGCGCCTGCTACAAGGGCGAGGACGGCGCCATCCTGTACCGCAGCGCCCAGTACGCCGCCAAGTACGGCGCGGCCAACAAGAAAAAGACCGACGACGGCGCCCCCGAGGAGGACAAGGACGAGGTCCTGGTCCGGGCTAACGGCATCCCCACCTACTTTGCCGCCGACATCGCCTACCACTACAACAAGCTGGCCACCCGCGGCTTTGACCGGGCCATCGACGTCTGGGGCGCCGACCACCACGGCCATGTGGCCCGGATGAAGGGCGCGATGGACGCCATCGGCCTGGACGGCAGCCGTCTGGACGTGGTCCTGATGCAGATGGTCAACCTGATGCAGAACGGCCAGCCGGTGCGTATGTCCAAGCGGACCGGCAACGCCATCACCCTCACCGACCTGCTGGAGGAGGTGCCCATCGACAGCGCCCGCTTCCTCTTTAATATGCACGAGGCCGGCAGCAGCATCGACTTTGACCTGGACCAGGCCGTCAAGACCGACAACGACAACCCCGTCTACTATGTCCAGTACGCCCACGCCCGCATCTGCTCCATCCTGCGCAAGCTGGAAAGCACCGGCGTCGAGTTCCTGGGGACCGAAAACGCCAACGCCACCCTCCTGACCGACCCCGCTGAGATGGACCTCATCCGGATGCTGGCGGCCTTCCCCCAGGAGATCGTCCTGGCGGCCGAGAAGTACGACCCCAGCCGGATCAACCGCTTTGTGATCGACCTGGCCAGCGCCTTCCACCGCTTCTACGGCAGCTGCCGCATCCAGGAGGCCGACCCCGCCCTGCAGCAGGTCCGCATCGCCCTGTGCATCGGCGTGCGCAACGTCATCCGCAGCGTGCTGACCATGTTCAAGATCCAGGTGCCCGACAAGATGTAACATCCGCCGAAAAACGCACATCCGTCCCGCCCGCCCGCACACGCCGGCCGGGCGGGATCTTTTTGCGCTGTGTGTTCACGATTTGGACAAGTATTTATCAACTTCGCGTGTAAAACTGTCTAAAATCACGAGAGAATCGTTGTGGATTCTGCGAATGGACAGCGGCGGCTTTTTTGGATATAATAAGGCCAGAAACCAAGAAAGTACAGCAGAGGATCAAAAGAGATCCAACCCCGCTGACTTAAAGGGAGAAAGGAGCGAGACCGATGGTTGAAGTAACACCCGTTCAGTTTGGACAGACTGTCGGGAATCGTTGAAAGCGAAAAGCCGCTTACCAGTACGGGATGTTTCCCCCGAAAAAACTTTAAAGAGAGTTATAAGCGAAGTCTTTAGCATAAAATAGCGATGAACGAACAGTCTGTCGGATACCCCTCAGGCAATTCAAATAGATCCGCAGGAAGTGATCCATATGAAAGCTTTTTTACGGATACCAGTATTTGAATAGCATGGAAGGAGCTACTCCAATGATTTAAGTAGTCGCATCCTCAAGGCAGATGCCGGACCGGATCAGAAATGATGGGCGGCAAAGTTGGCTGAACCTGCATTCGATTGACCCAGCAGGCCGGAAGCTTCAGGCGGAAGGTAAAATGTCCCCCCTGTTCCCTGTCAATTTGGATAACCAGAACTGTAAAAGGTAATTCTTACGAGAACTGCTGTACGGCTTTTGAATATATCTGGAAATTGCAGACAGGACGGGATCAGCAAATTGGTTTGAGCGGCGGTGATGTACCCCCTCAAATAACACAGGTGGTCAAAGGATGATGCACCGGAAGCCGGAAAAGTCCGCAAGGCACCATTTCGACAGGACCGGAAAAGCAGAAACCATGAGGAACTGTTTAGAGCTGAATAATCCCTGATCCGAACAAAGGTCATTCAAATAAAGCACCCCAGAAAGGATGATCCCCCATGAAAGTCCCTGTATGGATGCAGATATTTGAGTAACACGGAGGGAGTACTCCAATGATTTAGGTAGCTTATCCCCTGGAGTGATTCAATCGAAAGAATGTGTTTCTATGAAGGTCCTTCGTAAGACGCAATCCAACGATTCGGATGAGGCTTGAAACCAATGTACTAGTTAAATCGGCGATCCCCTACCCTATCATTTCCTAAAGCATAAGGAAAGGCCAACACTATGAAAGGCGAGGTCAACTCCGAAAAATAGGCAATGTGAGGTAATGAGGCAATGACTCCGAAGAAGTAAGCATCCTGGCGGATGAGAGGCTTGCAACCGCTCTCATCCGCCAGGTTTTTTGTTTGTTTCCCAGTCCGGGGCCGGCCGTTTCGGCCCGGCAGCCACGGATACGGTCCCGCCGCGCCCTCCCCTGTGCTCAGTCTCCCCTCCCCCGGGGCGGCTGGGCCTTTTTGTGGGCGGCAGACCTCCCCCAAACCTCAGGGCGGCGGATGAGTGGGCGGCGTGTTCGCAATTTTCACAGCTCTACCGGTAATTTTCAGAACTTCCGGTGTTTTTGCCCGCACGTCATTCTATAATGCACAAAACGGCCGGGGCAGCCTGGAGCAATTCTACAAACTTACCTTTAAGTGATTGATTTTTTTGGGCAACTGTGCCATAATAGAGGCGTCGGGAACGATTCCGCAAACGATACCGGTTGCCCCGGCCATGACTTCTGCCACAGAAAGGAGCTGCTGAGCATGACGATCAAAGACATCGCCCGGATCAGCGGCTGTTCGGTCAGCACCATTTCCCGGGTCATCAACGACCGGCCCGACGTCCGCCCCGAGACCAAGGAGCACGTCCTGCAGATCATGCGGGAGGTGGGCTTTGTCCCCAACACCAACGCCCGCCAGCTGAAGATCCAGCAGTCCCGCAGCGTGGTCTTTGTGGTCAAGGGCACCCAGAATATGTTCTTTGCCGATTTCCTGGTCCACCTGCAGCGGGTGGTGGGGCTGTACGGCTACAGCGGCATCGTCTCCTACCTGGACGAAAACGCCAACGAGATGGAGGCCGCCGAAAAGATCTTGCGGGAGATCAAGCCCAAGGGGATCGTTTTCCTGGGCGGCAGCGTGGAGCACTTCCGCCAGAGCTTCGACCAGATCAGCATCCCCGCCGTGCTGGCTACCGTCGTCAGCGAGGAGCTGAGCTTCCCCAACCTCTCCATGGTAGGGGTGGACGACCACGCCGCGGCCTACCAGGCGGTCACCAGTTTGATCGCTCTGGGGCACCGCCAGATCTGCGTGATCGGCGGCCCTGCCACCAGCCACCCCAGCCGGATGCGCCGCCTGGGCGCCCAGCAAGCCATGGAGGACAACGGCCTCGCCTTCGATCCCCGGCTGTACGGCCTGTCCAACTACAATTTTGAATCGGCCTACAACACCATGAACGGCCTGCTGGCCCGCCGGGCCCAGTTCACCGCCGTCTTTGCCATGAGCGACGTCATCGCCATCGGGGTCATCCGGGCCCTGGCCAGCGCCGGGTACAAAGTGCCCGACGACGTGTCGGTGATCGGTTTCGACGGCATCCCCATGTCCCGCTTCTGCGTGCCGGCCCTGGCCTCAATGGTCCAGCCCACCGAAGAGATGGCCACCCGCTGCGTCGAGCTGCTGATCCGGCAGATCGAGCACGGCGCGCCGGCCCAGACCGTCGTCCTGGCCCCCGCCCTCCAGGGGGGCGAAAGCGTCCCCCCGCCCCGGGGCGCCGCACTTTTATAACTTTGTCGCTTCCCCGTCCCGCCGGGACGGGTCGCATACACACGTCTCACATCACGCACAAGAAGGAGAAGAACTATGAAAAACATGATTTCCCGCCGCAACTTCCTGAAGGCCGCCGGTGCGGTGTCCGCTGCCGGTGTTCTGGCCGCCTGTGGTTCTTCCAGCAGCTCGACGACTGCCGCCTCCACCGCCACCAGCCCGGCTGCTGGCGCGTCCAGCAGCGCCGCGCCCGCCGCTGCCGGCAAGGTCTACTACCTGAACTTCAAGCCCGAGCAGGATGAAGCCTGGCAGAACCTGGCCGCCGAGTACACCGCCGAGACCGGCGTGCCCGTCACCGTGGTGACCGCCGCCGCCAACCAGTACGAGACCACCCTGATGAGCGAGATGGAGAAGAGCGAGGCCCCCACCCTGTTCCAGGTCAACGGCCCCGTGGGCCTGGCCAACTGGAAGGACTACTGCCTGGACCTGTCCGACTCCCAGCTGTACGGCGAGCTGACCAGCGATTCCTTCGCACTGAAGGACGGCGACGCCATCCCCGCCATCGCCTACGTCATCGAGACGTACGGCATCATCTACAACAAGGAGCTGCTCACCGCTGCCGGCTACACCCAGGACGACATCACCAGCTTCGACACCCTGAAGGCCGTGGCCGACGACATCCAGGCCCGCAAGGACGAGCTGGGCATCCAGGGCGCTTTCACCTCCGCCGGCATGGATTCTTCGTCCGACTGGCGCTTCAAGACCCACCTGGCCAATCTGCCCATCTACTACGAGTACCAGGCCGACGGCATCACCTCCACCGACGCCATCAAGGGCACCTACCTGGACAATTACAAGCAGATCTTTGACCTGTACATCACCGACTCCACCTGCGAGCCCACCGTGCTGGCCAGCAAGACCGGCAACGACGCCGTCGCAGAGTTCGTCAACAAGCAGGCCGTCTTTTACCAGAACGGCACCTGGGCCTACACCGACATCAAAGACCTGGGCGACGACAACCTGGGCATGATCCCCATCTACATCGGCGTGGACGGCGAGGAGAACCAGGGCCTGTGCACCGGCTCCGAGAACTACTGGTGCGTCAACAATATGTCCTCGGAGGAGGACATCCAGGCCACCCTGGACTTCGTTTACTGGTGCGTCTCCAGCGAGAAGGGCACCGCCGCCATGGCAGACGACATGGGCTTCGTGATCCCCTTCAAGAGCGCCAAGGCGCCTACCAACCCCCTGAACGCCATCTCGGACGAATACGTCGCCGACGGCAAGACCCCTGTGGACTGGTGCTTCTCCACCATGCCCAGCGAGGAGTGGAAGAATATGCTGGGCAGCGCCCTGACCGCTTACGCGGCCGGCACCGGCACCTGGGACGACGTGGTCAGCGCCTTTGTGGACAACTGGGCCACCGAATACCAGCTGGCCAACGGCTGAGCCTCCGGCAGCTGCCCGCTGTGACAGCAAGATCGTTCAAACCGGCAGGGGCGGGCAGCGACAGGCCCGTCCCTGCCTTTTTATGCCGAGCGCACAGGAGGATTGAATCATGCAAAAAGCGATCAGCAAATACTGGCCGGTGTTCGTCCTGCCCACCTTGCTGGCCTTCATCATCGGCTTTATCTGGCCCTTCATCTGGGGCATCTACCTTTCCTTCCAGCGGTTCACCACCGTGTCCAAGACCACCTTCGTGGGGTTTGACAACTACATCAAGGTGTTCCAGGACGCCACCTTTACCCATGCGTTCTGGTTCACGGCCGCCTTTACGGTGGTGTCCACCGTCCTCATCAACGTGTTTGCCTTTGCCATCGCCCTGGCCCTGACCCGGGGCATCCGGGGCACCAACCTGTTCCGCACCGTTTACTTCATGCCCAACCTGATCGGCGGCATCCTGCTGGGCTACATCTGGCAGATCCTGCTCAACGGCGTGCTCGCCAACCTGGGCAAGCCCCTGCTGGCCCTGGACGAGCGCTACGGCTTCATCGGCCTGGTCATCCTGATGTGCTGGCAGCAGATCGGCTACATGATGATCATTTATGTGGCCGGCCTCCAGAGCGTCCCCGGCGACCTGATCGAGGCCGCCAAGATCGACGGCGCCACCGGCCGCGAGATCCTGTTCAAGATCAAGGTGCCCCTGGTCATGCCCAGCATCACCATCTGCACCTTCCTGACGCTGACCAACAGCTTCAAGCTGTTTGACCAGAACGTGGCCCTGACCGGCGGCGAGCCTGCCAACCTGAGCGAGATGTTGGCCCTCAACATCTACTCCACCTTCTACGGCCGCAGCGGCGCCCAGTGGAAGGGCATCGGCCAGGCCAAGGCCGTGGTCTTTTTCCTGATCGTCGTCGTGATCTCGCTGGTGCAGCTCCACTTCACCCGCTCGAAGGAGGTGCAGTCCTGATGGCTAAAACCAAACGCCTGTACAACACCATCCTCACGGTGGTCATGTCCATCCTCTGCCTGCTGTGGGTCTACCCGGTGGTGCTGATCTTTTTGAACAGCCTGAAGGTGGAGGGCAGCTTCACCACCTCCACCGTCTTTGCCCTGCCCACCGCCGAAAACTTTGCCGGCGCCGCCAACTACATCTACGGCATCGTGAAGATGGACTTCCTGTCCAGCTTCTTCTACAGCCTGGTCATCACGGTGACCAGCGTGTTCCTGATCTTGCTGTGCTGCTCCATGTGCGGCTGGTACCTGACCCGGGTGCACAACCTGCTGTCCAAAGGGATGAACCTGCTGATCGTTTTCTCCATGGTGGTCCCCTTCCAGATGGTCATGTTCACCCTGTCCAAGACCGCCGACACCCTCAAGCTGAACACCCCCTGGAACATCTGCATCATCTACCTGGGCTTCGGTGCCGGCCTGGCGGTGTTCATGTTCACCGGCTTTATGAAGAGCGTCCCCATTGAGATCGAAGAGTCGGCCATGATCGACGGGTGCAACCCGGTGCAGCTGTTCTTCCGCATCGTGTTCCCCATCCTCAAGCCCACCATGATCTCCACCGCCATCCTGGAAACCATGTGGGTCTGGAACGATTACCTCCTGCCCACCCTGGTGCTGGACATCAAAAAATACCGCACCATCCCCATGGCCATCCAGTATTTCCGCGGCGGCTACGGCCGGGTGGAGCTGGCCCCCATGATGGCCTGCATCATCATCGCCATCGTGCCCATCATCATCCTGTATGTTGCCTGCCAGAAGTACATCATCGAGGGCGTCATCGCCGGCGCCGTCAAGGGCTGAGGGAGGGATCGCCTATGCGTGCAAGCGGCATCCTGATGCCTGTGTTCAGCCTGCCGGGGCCTTACGGCATCGGCACCCTGGGCCGCGAGGCCTACCGTTTTGTGGATTTTCTGGCCGAGGCCGGGCAGTCCTACTGGCAGATCCTGCCCATCGGCCCCACCGGCTATGGGGACAGCCCCTACCAGAGTTTTTCCGCCTTTGCGGGCAACCCCTATTTCATCGACTTTGACCTGCTGGCGCAGCAGGGCCTGCTGGCCCGGGATGAGCTGCCCGCCCCCCAGCCCGCCGGCCCCATCCGGTACGAC